>PPYE01740383.1_pt1 | contig 18773 bp, 21 predicted proteins | sample 1559881 | NCBI WGS metagenome assembly PPYE01 (sample SAMN08240022, study PRJNA423297) | Human gut metagenome, whole genome shotgun sequencing project. | reverse complement strand
GGCCATATTTAAAACCTCCTGTGCGGTGCCTCTATTCTACACCATTCAGGAGGTTTACACAAATCTTAGGATAGTCTCTCCCAATTTTCCGTAGCCTTGACCATACGGATTGTTTGTGCATTGGCCTCTTCGCCTACCCCAATGTCATACAGCACATTAGAATGGTGCTCCAGTACTGCATCCTCACCCAGGATCTTACGAAATACTTCTGCCGTTTGCTCGATAATAGACGTGTAGGGGATCACATAGATCACCCGGCGCAGGCCGTAAGCTCTGGCGTGTGCTAAGGCAAAGGCCAACGAAGCCACAGTCTTTCCGCCGCCAGTCGGTACCGTAAGGGAAAACAGACCGGGTCTGCATGATTCACCATTCTGGATACAACGTTCCAAAATGGCACAGCGCTGTTCATTCAATGCGCCATGTGGTGGAAACCAACCGGATATGTACTGCCGCAGGTTCGACCACAACTGCTCCATGGAAACCAGGCTCGAAGGCCTGGCCTGTCCGGTCATAAATGCTTCGGTATCCAGATAGTCGGCATCCACCAGGCAGGAGTAGAGCATTCTGGTAAAAAACATTCCTTGGGCAAGACCTGCCTGTGCATAAGCAGGTGCGGCTGCCATAGGCAGTCGTACTTCTTCCTTCCAAGCAGAGTAGGGTGCCAAACTGCCCCGCTCCCGTCGCTTCATACGTCCCCAAAAGGTCGTATCGACCGGGCTGTCTGCCTGTGTTCCCCCGTCAGGCAGTCCACTGTGATGTCCCATCACCGCGAACGCGGCAAAAATTTGTCCCTGACGGCCGCATTCATAAGCTCCTGCCGTCGTATGATCCACCATGTGAGGATCACCGCGAAGACGCTTCTGAAATGCAGAGGAATATTTGCCAATATCGTGGGCCATCCCGGCCAATTGAGCCTGATCTTCTCCCCCAAAGGGGCGCGCAAATTCTTTCGCCAATTTGGCGGTTCCCTGCAAGTGGGCAAGTATCGTCTGCTCACGGTTGTCCTCGGAAATATGTGCGAGCATGGCATCCGATGGAATCATACATCTTCACCGCCAATCATCAGTTTTATATGTTTCGCCTGTTAGAGATAGTGTTGCAAAATGCGAGCCCAATAAACTGGACAGTTCAATGATGCTTCTGGTTAAGCAAAGAATACCTCTAGAAACGACAATCAGATTCTGGTTGAACCATTTCTTATCATCTCTCGTTATAATTCGCTGGTGCTTACATCTTTTCCTTTTTCCCGAAACACCTTCACATTATAGTAATTCCGGCACTTGGTACCACAGAATTCGCTCTTGGCGTGGGTGTTGTAGTACACCTTTCCGCAGTTTTTGCATATTTTCAGAGTAGGCTTCTCCTGCGTTATCAACATAGCATAGGACAGTCTAAGCACCTCATACATGCTGTGGGCTTCCCAGATCAGTTGAGGAACAAGCCCGCCAGTGAGCCGATAGTGCAGGGCACCTTCCAAATCCAGCGGCGCAGCCGGTGCCTCAGGCGGCGGAACATCTTCCCTTGTATAGAGAAAATGATAGTACAGCTTCTGGAATTCTCTGTTCAGTTCATTTACAGGCTCTCCGTATTGGCGGCTGTTCAGCGCCACCGACAGAGGCCCTTCACTGGGCCTGTCCGCATCTACCCTGGCCAGGCCCAAAAGCCCGTGACGGGCTGCAAAGGCGGCACACAGGCGGTTTTTATCGGGTGCGCCCATACGCAGCTGCCGCCCAAGTTCCAGCGCCTCTGCCACCAATTGTTCGGCATGTTCCGCACAGTCATACACCATAGAGGTGGCCTTTGGGGTAGGAACTAGGTACTTCACATTGTCAAATGTCACGGTCTCATAGTCCGACCACCGTGTCCAGAGGACATTCAGATTGGGAAACATGGCTTTCAATTCCATGGTACTTCCTCCGTTGTAATACTTGTAATCAATATATCATCTTTCGTTTTGGGGTGCAAGAAAGCACCCCGCTTTCCTTTTATTAGGGCGTATGTACAATCAGAGGTCCTCCGGTTTCCACTGGCCGGTGACCAGAAAGTGGATCTTCTCCAGCGCTTTTTGCCGCTGCTTGGTAATGTTCCGGGTGGTACACCCCATCTGTTTTGCGATGTCCCTGGTCGGGATGCCAAAGACGATATTCAACCTTAAAATCTCCTGCTGCTGGGGCGTCAGCTCCCGCATAGCCACGCTGACGGGGTACTCCGTTACCAGATTGGGCAGCTCCGACGCGGTCTGTGAAAAAATGATGTCCAGCCAGTCATCTTCCTTATACAGTTTCAATTTATTGGGAATCTGGTAGTGTCCATCTGCGCTGACTCCGCCATTCAAACAGGAAAAATCAAAATCGTCCCTGTGATCCCCGTGTCTTCGGTCATTGTTTCTGTCGTAGTCATCCAGCGTCTCCACCACACCGTCCCAGTCTCCCTGCCGGGCCAGCTCCTGCAATTGCTGCTCCAACCGCTCTTCTTTTAAGTCCCACATGGTCTTCTTCAAGGTGCTCACCTCCCCGGTTCCGTTTTTGACCGTCTCATCGTCTATATAATAGGCGGTGTAATTTATGTAATAATTATAATCTATTACATATAAAAGTCAAGGAGGTGTGAATATGACCAGAGAGGAAAAAGGAGCAACCCGCTACCGGGCTATGTTTCGGCACTATCCGGATGCCCTAACCCCGGCACAGGTGCAGGAGATGCTGGGAATCGGCAGACGGATGACCTATGGGCTGCTGCGCAGAGGAGAGATTCAGAGTGTCCGCATGGGGCGGCTGTACCGTGTACCCAAGATCGCGGTCATTGATTACCTCTGTGCGGCAGATCAGAAAGAAAAGACTTGAAAACAGCATCCACGCAAGGTAACATCACAAGACCTTGAATGGACGCTGTTATTCTCATTTGGAATATGCACATAAGGAGCGAAATGCTGATACAATTTTGCAAATGATGCTATGACACAAGGAGGACGGTATGCCTTTTGATCTCTTGACACTCTTTGAGGAAACAGAAACGGCACTGACAAGATGGGATGAAGGTGACGAGAGTGCCGCCGAAGCATTTGCAAAGCGGATATTTTCGTTGCGTCCTGCGTATGTGTCCGGGACAGGTTACATGCTCTACCGAGAGGATGCCGTTACCCGGTATGCCCAGTGGATATTGAACATGAACCGTGAACTTGGAATTGTCCCCTGTATCGAGGCGCTGTATCAATTTTCTGGTCAGTTTTGGCCATCTGACACGCCTGCCTTGACGGAGGAACAGGTCGACATGGTATTTCAAATGGTGGATCAGGCTTTCCGATACACACAGAAAGTGGCGCCTGCACAGCCAATTGAAGTTCTGCTTTTTGATGCCCAGCATGAAAGCTTAAACGGGGAAACAACAGCGGTTTTCACGCCGGATGGAATGCGGGGATGCATCTGCATGTACCGGATGCGGGAGAAAAGCCTTTCGCCCATTCCTGTTTTGCTGCATGAATTAGGCCATCTGCTCCATATCAGAGAAACCGGAGCCATGGATCAAGTTCCTTCGTCCTTTGTGACATACCTGCGCTGCCTTGGAGTTCAGCCTGATGCCCTTACCATATTGCAACTTCAGGATGTCTTTGCAGACACCTTCATGCTTGCGGTGATGAGTCGGTATCCGGAGTTGGAACCACCCATACCGGGGCTGTCAGAGCAAGCGCTCAATGCCAGTTACGAGTACATGAGTACACTTCTCGATGGCATGACGTCGTTCGACAGACTGCTTGATGAAACAGCAATAAAATAAACATTGGAAAGGGGAGGTGCTTGTGGAAAAACTCGCGTCAATTTTTTGCCATGTACCGCGTGGCATGATGAAGGACGAGGCGCATCGGGAACTGCGGAGACAGCATGACCAGCTGGCTCAGGAGGCAGCCCGGATGGGACGAACCATTGAGCACTGCTTCTTCCATGTAGGAGAATTTGACCTTGAAAAACCGGACAAGGTGTTCCTCTGTTTGATGCAGCGGGCACAAGCAGGCGATCTGGGCCTCGTGTTGATCGAAAATAGGGAGCGATTTCCGTTGTCACATCAAGCCCAGATCCCGCAAATGGATGTGTACTTTGTGCAGGAACATCAAGAGGAAGTGTTTGGCGCTCAGGAGATACAGATTGGGGTGGATGACGACATTCCCCAAAACGGCTGTGTATATTTCGGTTTTTAGTTGAAATCTGTCGGAAACTGTGTCACAATAGAAAAACTTCCTGAAAAGGATGTGACGGCTATGGATGCGGTTTCTCACTACCTGAATCATATTCTTACGCCACGACTGCGGGGCTATGGGGTAACTGAGCAGTTTTTGCTGTATACGGTCAGTACAATCCATATCCAAATGGCTTCTCTTCTGCGTCATTGGAATGACCGGGAGTTTCGGAACACAGTACTCCTCCTTGGCATGGAGAAGGGGAGTTTTTATGAGCCGCCAGCCAAAATAGAGGTCCGCTGTTTTGTAGTCGTTGCCATCAGGAACAGTCCAATAGAGACGATCCAGAGTGATACTTATCCAGAAGCAGGGCTGAGCCAGATTCTCAACAGTAGGGACGTCAAGGAGATCACCTCTGAGGCGATTCGGTATTTCAGTAAGCAGAATTTTGCTGAACTGTGCAGTCAGGCAAAACTCTCAGCACAAAACGAGATCTGTACCTGGAACTTGCGGAGGAACATCCCATTGCCTGGGCGTCTTTACAGTGTCTCGCTGGAGTGCGTGGGAAAACAGCTGACTATCCCCCGGTCCAAGTCAAGGCACCTTATCATCTGGACGGGATCGATGACGGCGTTGATGGGACAGCAGAACCTGGTAAACTGGTTGTAGGTGTATATGACGGGTATTCTCCTGAGATTGAGCCGCCTCTGGTGGAGTATCTAAAAATGCTTTCGGCTGATTCCAATGGAGTTCTGATCGTAGATTCTTTCAAGTCTGTTACCCGAAATGTTACGAAACTCATGGGAATTCTGGAATTTCTTTTGACCCGGAATCTGCTCTTTGTTTCCACAAATTATTATCTGGAAAACGGCCATGTGGAACGCCGTATGAAACTGTTGCGGGCCGGCCATAGCACGAGCGATATAAAGCGAAATATAGCGAACACTGCCGGCCTTGCCTACAAGCATAAGCTGATATTAAACCGATATGCCCCTAAACACGAGTGAACATGGTGATTTTAGCCCGTACCAAACATCGGTACGGGCTCCTTTTTGCGCTCAGGCGCAAGTTAGCAAACGCTGGCGCATAGAATCCACCGAGGAGGTGTGTCATGAAAGAAAAGACTCTTTCTGTTTCCTGCATGTATTCTGAAACCGGGCCGTTAGTGGTGGATTTGATCCGGGAATCCTTTCGATTTTTTCTGAAAAAAGAGCTGGTTGCCCTGGATATTCGCCCGCAGATGTAGTATGGTTGTGGTGATGAATGGCCGCTTATCTCAGGAGGTATAGCATGTACTTAGAGATAAGCAATCCCATGGATTACCATGCGGCTTTATACATCAGACTATCAAAGGAGGATGAGAGCGAAGGACCATCCCAGAGCGTCCAGAACCAGGAATCCCTGCTGCGGGAGTTTGTTCAGCAGCACCGGCTGAGCGTCTACGACACCTATATAGACGACGGCTGGAGCGGCACCAATTTTGACCGCCCGGCCTTCCAACGGATGATTACGGATATCGAAGAAAAGAATGTCAACATGGTCATCACCAAGGACCTCTCCCGGCTGGGCCGGGACTACATTCTCACCGGCCACTACATGGAGCGGTACTTCCCGGAGCACCGGGTGCGGTACATCTCCCTGCTGGACGGCATCGACACCGGTGTGGACTCCACCGCCAACGACATTACCCCCTTCCGGGCTATCATGAACGACATGTACGCCAAGGATATCTCCAAGAAGATCAAGAGCGTCAAGCGGGATAAGCAGCGGAAGGGACAGTTTATCGGCGGCAAGCCAGTGTATGGCTACAAGATGCACCCAACGGAGAAAAACAAAATCGTCATTGATGAGGAAGTGGCCCCTATCGTGCGGCGAATCTTCGCCCTGGCCCTTTCCGGTATGAGCTGCCGGAATATTGCCGCCCTCCTCAACCAGGAGGGCGTGCCTACCCCGGCAACCTACGCAGGTCTCCCAGTGGCAAAACCCGGCCCCTACACCGGTCTGTGGAGCAGTGAACGGATCTCCGACATGCTGCAGAACGAAACCTACATCGGCAACATGGTGCAGGGGCGCAGCGTGAAGATTAGTTACAAGTCCAAAAAGTGCCTGAAGCAGGACCCGGCCAACTGGGTTGTGGTGGAGGGGACCCACGAACCCCTGATAGACAGAGAAACCTTTCAGAAGGTGCGGATGCTGGTGAACAGCCGCAGGCACACCCGGAGCCGGACCTATGACTTCCTGCTGAAAGGACTGATCTTCTGCCACGAGTGCGGCTACCCTCTGGCGGTGCTCAACCGGAAAAACGCCAAGGGGGAGGACGTCCTGTACTTCGTCTGCCGCACCTATCAGCGCTTTACCAAGGCAGGCGTCTGCACCTGCCACTCCATCAAGGAGAAAACGGTGACCGATGTAGTGATCGCCAAGGTGCGGGAGGTGTGCCAGGCGTATCTGAACCCAGACGAGCTGCTGCCCGTGGCACAGGAAGCTGTGGAGAATGCCAGAAAGCAGAGCAGCCTGGAGTCGGAACTCCAAGCGCTCCAATCCAAGATCGACAGCCTCACCGCCAACCTGGACCGGATGTACACCGACCGGCTCAGCGGGCTGCTGCCAGAGGCGGACTTCCAGCGCATCTTCGGCCGGATCAAGCTGGAGCGGGAGCAGCTGGAGGAGAAACGGCAGGAGTTAGAGCTGCGTCAAAAAAGCCCCGTCCGCAGCGAGGACAGGGCCAGGGAACTGGTACAGCGGTTCATCGAAACTGCCGGGGAGAGCCGGGAGTTGCTGGTGAGCCTCATCGAGCGGGTGGAGTTGACCGAGGACAAAGAGATCATCATCAAATTCCGCTTCGCCCAGCTGGACGAAACGGCGGAAAAGCAGACACCGCAAGGGATTGCGCCGTCCCACACGGCGTAAATTTCCGGCGGAAATCGCTTACAATAGCCGGAGCGCTATGTATCCCGCATCGAAAAGCGGGCGTTGGAAAAACTGCATGCACTGATGGAGGAAACGGCCACGCCCATGCACCGCTCATCCCCTCAGCGGCAAAGCACGCCGCAGCCGACAAAATCCTGAACTTGCCAACCGGATAGTCTCATGGTATCCTGTTAAATGGCCGCTTCATACGGCCGCCGCACTTTACAAAGGAGTTCTCTTTCATGAAAATCGTAATTTTAGACGGATATACGGAAAACCCCGGGGATCTGAGCTGGGACGCCCTGGGCCAATTCGGCGAACTGACCATTTACGACCGCACCTCCCGCACAGATACGGCCGAGATCGTCTCCCGCATCGGCGACGCCGAGATCGTCATCACCAACAAGACCCCCATTTCCAAAGCGGTGATCGACGCCTGCCCTGCCATGCGCTACATCACCATTCTCGCCACCGGCTACAATGTGGTGGACACCGCGTATGCCCGGGAAAAGGGCATCCCCGTCTCCAACGTTCCCACCTACGGCACCGCCGCCGTGGGACAGTTCACCATTGCACTGCTGCTGGAGATCTGCCACCATGTGGCCCACCACAGCGAAACGGTGTTTGCCGGCAAGTGGGCCAGCTGTCCGGACTTTTGCTACTGGGATTATCCCCTCATGGAGCTGGACGGAAAAACCATGGGCATCATCGGCTTTGGCCGCATCGGCCAGGCCACCGGCCGCATCGCCCGCGCACTGGGCATGGAGGTGCTGGCCACCGGCTCCCGTCCCACGGAGGAGGGGAAGGCCATCGCCCGGTACACGGATCTCGACACCCTGCTGGCCGCCTCCGACGTGATCGCCCTGCACTGCCCCCTGTTCCCGGAGACGGCGGGGATGATCAACCGGGACACCATCGCCCGTATGAAGGACGGCGTCATCCTGCTCAATACCGCCCGGGGCGGGCTCATCGTGGAGCAGGATCTGGCCGACGCCCTCAACAGCGGAAAGGTTGCGGCAGCCGGCGTGGACAGCGTCTCCTCCGAACCCATCCGCAGCGACAACCCCCTGCTCCAGGCCAAAAACTGCATCATTACGCCCCATATCGCCTGGGGCTCCCGGGAGAGCCGGCAGCGCATCATGGACTGCACGGCAGAAAACCTGCGCGCATTCCTCTCCGGCAGCCCCATCAATACCGTCAACTAAAGCCACGCGGCGCCTGCAAAAGCAGGCGCCGCGCTTTTGCCCTTTGTTGCGTCGGTTCTGAAAAGCTGTTATAATAAAAAATATTCTTGCGGAAGGAGCCCTTTTATGGCGAAAAAACTGGTTTTGGTCACCCAGGCAGCCTCTACCTGCCCGACCTACGCCCAATGGCTGTTTCAGTTTTTCGGCTCCAACATCACGCTGGAGACCTTCAGTGTGGAGGCAAACGACTTTCCCGCCATGAGCACGGACGCCGACCTTTACATTGTGGCAGCCACATCCACCGACGCGTTCAGCCAGGTGATGGAGACCATTCCCCCGGAGCGGAAGGTGGTCTCTCCCACCATCACATTTTTTAAAAAGGAGATCGACGCCCTGCGCCAGCTGCCCAAGGGGACCCGTGCCATGCTGGTGAATCTGAGCGTGGAGATGGCCATCGAGTCCATCGCTGAGCTTAACCGGCTGGGCATCACCCAAATCGAATTCACCCCCGTCTATCCTGGCTCCAGCTATCCGCCGGATGTGGAGCTGGCCATCACCCCCGGCGAGGCATGCTACGTCCCGCCCACGGTGCTGCGGGTGCTGGATCTGGGGCCCCGGGTCTTTTCCGCAAACACCCTCATGGAGATCGCCCTGGCTCTGGGCTTCACCTGGTTCCCCAAAAGCCAGGAGTTCCGCACCTATGCTGCCTCACTGGCCGACCCCGGCCAGAGCCTTGCCTCCCTCTGGAGCGCCAATTTGAAGACGGAGACCTATCTGGACATCCTCATGGGCGCGCTGGAGACCGGCATTCTGGGCGTGGACCGGGACGGGCGGATCTTCGCCCTTAACTCCGTGGCGGAGACCATGCTGGGCCTGCGCCGGGAGGACGCCATCGGCCAGTCCCTGACCTTTGTATGCCGGGACCTCGCCCGGCAGCTTACCGAGACCGACCGTCGGCAGAAGACCTCCCGCCTCATCCAGCTGGGAGATACCTACCTCAATCTCGCCACCGCCCCGGTGGACTGGCAGGGAGAGTGGATCGGCTGCTTTGTGCTGCTGCAGCGGTTCACGGAAGAGGAAAACCGTCAGCACCAATTCCGGCTGCAGCTCTATCACCGGGGCTATCAGTCCAAGTATGTCTTTGACGATATCATCGGTCAAAGCGACATCATGCAGCGCACCAAACAGATCGCCGCCCGCATGGCCCGCACGGAGTCGGCGATCCTGCTAACAGGAGAAAGCGGCACCGGCAAGGAGCTGTTTGCCCACTCCATCCACAATGCCTCCCGACGCCGTGATATGCCCTTTGTGGCCATCAACTGCGCCGCCTTATCTGAGTCACTGCTGGAAAGCGAGCTGTTTGGCTATGACGAGGGCGCGTTCACCGGTGCCAAAAAGGGCGGCAAACTGGGCCTTTTTGAGTACGCCCATCGGGGCACACTGTTTCTCGATGAGATCGAAGGCATGAGCCAGACCCTGCAGGTCAAGCTTTTGCGGGTGCTGCAGGAAAAGGAATTCATGCGGGTGGGCGGCAACCGCATCATCCCCACGGACGTACGCATCATCGCCGCCTCCAACGAAGATATCCTGGAGCTGGTACATCAAGGCGCCTTCCGCAAAGACCTCTATTACCGGCTCAATACCCTCCCCATTGCCATTCCTCCCCTGCGGGACCGGGGAGAGGATCTGTTTTTGATCGCGGATCATCTGATGGGAAAAAATGGTGTCCGCTTCACTTTCTCTCCCGAAGCCCAGGACGTACTGCGGACATACCCCTGGGAGGGCAACGTGCGGGAGCTTGCAAACCTGGTGGAATACCTCTCCATGCTGGGCAAGGACCAGATGGAGACAGAGGACCTGCCCACCTACCTGCTGGAGTCCTCCCGCCCTGCTGCAGCATCCGTCTCACCCGGCGGTCCGCCAGACTTCCAGCATCTGGCCCAAGGGCGGGAAGAGGCATTCACGTTCCTGGTGTGCGCACTGGGCTGCTCCGGCCAGGGCGTGGGCCGCGGTACCCTGCTGCGCCTGGCCCGGGAGCAGGGACTGCCCATGACCGAGCAGGAAATCCGGGACATGCTCCACACGCTGCACAGCCAGGGGCTGATCTCTGTGTCCCGTGGACGGGGCGGCAGCCGCCTTACCCGGTCGGGACTGCGGCTTTACGAGGCGCTGCGCAGTCCTCAATAAATTGGGTGAATAATTGGGTGAAGTTTCATGTCTTCACCCAATTATTTTTTCGTTTTTTCCCTGAATCTCTCCGCTTCTCCCCCAGAGTTCTTGTGCAAGCTGTTGGTTTTCGTTTTTCCAAATCGTCAAGCTTTAACAAATTGTAAACGCTTTTTCATTTTGGCACGAAGTTTGCTTTAAATAATTGGCAAAGCCACGGCGTCATATGATGAGGAGGATTACAGCATGTCTTATAATTTTGATGAAATCGTGGATCGCTCTAATAACTATGCGGCCAAGTTCCAGGAAGCGGAGCTGCACTACGGCACCAACAACGTGATCCCTCTGTGGATCGCGGATATGGACTTCCGTACGGCGCCCTGCATCGTGGACGCCATCAAGGAGCGGGCTGACCAGGGCATTTTCGGCTATACCTGGCGCACCCCCAAGTACTTTGAGGCCATCGCCGCCTGGCAGCAAAAGCGCAACGGCTGGCTGCCCGATATCTCCAAGATGGCCTTTGCCCCCGGCGTGGTGCCCGGCATGCGCATGGTGCTGACCATGTTCACCCAGCCCGGCGACAAGGTGCTCATTCAGCAGCCCGTGTACCATCCCTTTGCCGACGTGGTGAACAACACCGGCCGGCAGCTGGTGGTCAGCCCCCTGAAGCGGGATGAAAACGGCTATTACACCATGGATCTGGAGGACTTTGAGGCCAAGGCCAAGGACGGCGCCAAGTACTTCATCCTCTGCAATCCCCACAACCCTGTGGGCCGCTGCTGGACCCGGGAGGAACTCAAGCAGGTAGGCGACATCTGCGTGAAGTACGGCGTGGAGATCATCTCCGACGAGATCCACTCCGACCTGATGCTGGACGGCCACAAGCACACCTGCATGGCCTCCGTCTCTGCGGAGATCGCCGCCATCACCACCACCTGCATCGCCCCCAGCAAGACCTTCAACCTGGCAGGCCTCCAGTCCTCCACCATCGTCTTCAACGACGAGGCCAAGAAGGACGCCTATGTGGCAGAGCTCAAGCGCATGGACATCGCCCGCAACAACTGCTTCTCCCTGGTAGCCACCATGGAGGCCTATGCCCACGGCGAGCAGTGGCTGGATGAGCTGCTGGTATACCTGGCGGACAACATGCGCTTTATCCGCAGCTTCTGCGCCGAGCGTCTGCCGGAGCTCAAGCCCAACACCCCCGAGGCCACTTACCTCAACTGGGTGGATGCCCGGGCCCTGGGTATGGATGACGCCGCGCTGAAGAAGTTCTGCGTGGAAAAGGCCGGTGTGGCCTTTGGTGAGGGCACCGACTTCGGTATCGGCGGTTCCGGCTTCCTGCGCCTGAACGCAGCCTGCCCCCGCAGCGTCATTGAGAAGGCCCTGACTCAAATGGAACAGGCGGTCCGCAGCCGCTGATCCAGATACAAAAGAAGCGTATAAAGAGAGGAGAAAACAAGATGGAAAACCAGAAAAAGCTTGGAGCCGCCGCGTTTTTGCCCCTGATCGTCTTCCTGGCTCTGTATGTAGGATGCGGTATCACCTTTACGCTGATGGGTATGGAAGATCCCTTCGGCCAGTTCCCCCGCCATGTGGCGCTGCTGGCCGGTGTGGCCGTGGCACTGCTGCTGGCCCCCAAGGTGAAGGTCAGTGAGAAGCTGGATGTGTTCTGCCAGAGCATGGGCAACTCCGGCGTTATGATGATCGTCCTGATCTATCTGATGGCCGGCGGCTTCCAGGGCGCTGCGGCCACCATGGGCGGCAAGGACTCCGTCATCAACATGGCTCTGCACTTCATCCCCGTCTCCCTGCTGATCCCCGGCGTGTTTTTGATGTGCTGCTTCATCTCCACCGCCATCGGTACCTCCATGGGCACCATCGCCGCCATGGCCCCCGTTGCCATCGGTGTGGCCCAGGGCGCCGGATTGAACCCCGCTATCGTGGGCGCTGCGGTCATCGGCGGCTCCTACTTCGGCGACAACCTGTCCATGATCTCCGACACCACCATCTCCGCTGCCCAGGGCTGCGGCTCTGATATGCGCGACAAGTTCCGCATGAACTTCTTCATGGCCCTGCCTGCCGCCATCATCGCCGTCGTGCTCTACGCCATTCTGGGCGGCCACGGCTCCGGCAGCATCGAGGCCGGCGCTTACAGCGTCATCCAGGTTCTGCCCTACATCGTGGTCCTGGTCACCGCCCTCATGGGCATCAACGTGGCCGTGGTTCTGTTCATCGGCATTCTGATGACCGGCATCATCGGCATGGCCCAGGGCACCGTGGGCTTCTTTGAGTGGGTCCAGGGCATCGGCGGCGGCATGAGCGATATGTTCTCCATCAGTATCGTGGCCGTCCTCATCTCCGGCATCATCGGTCTGGTCCGCTACTACGGCGGTGTGGAGTGGCTGGTCTCTGCCATCACCTCCAAGATCGGCAGCCGCCGCGGCGCCGAGTACGGCATCGGCCTGCTGTCCGGTGTTCTGTCCGCCGCTCTGGTCAACAACACCATCGGTATCATCGTCACCTGCCCCATCGCCAAGGAGATCGGCGGCAAGTACGGAATCGCTCCCAAGCGCCTTGCCAGCCTGGTGGATATCTTCGCCTGCGCCTTCCTGGCTCTGATGCCTCACGACGGCGGTATCCTGATCGTCACCGAGCTGGCCGGCTGCACGCCGCTGGACATCCTGCCCTATTCTTTCTACATGTTCGCGCTGATCATCTTCACCTGCATCACCATCCAGTTTGGTCTGCTGCGTACCCCCGAGGAGAAGGAATTTGCCAAGAAGCAGGCTGCTGCCAAGTAAATCTCCCCTTACTTAAAAAATCCGGATGCCTTTCGGCATCCGGATTTTTTCCTTCAAATGTCGACCCAGGCCCGGCCGCATTGCCCCGCCCCAGGGCAATGTCCCCCTCTGGCGGAAAACTCACAGCGGTCATTGGTGCAGCGGAGGGAGGCCCGCCGGCCCAGCACGCCGTATGTACCCTCATAGCTCCGGGAGATCTTCTGATAGCGTCGATTTCCCGCGCCGTTGCTGATGCACAGAAAATCGCAGGGGGGAAGGCTGCCGCAAAAGTGGGAGTCCGTTCCATGGTGGGGCGCCTTGATGATCTGATATCCATCCAGAAAATAAGGGTGGCCGTACGCCCCTTTCGCCTGGCGCTCCAATACTTCTCCAGGCGCGTCTCCTGTCATCAGCACGCCGCCTCCCGGCGGACAGCCCTGGAACACCAGGCTCACCTTGTTCCAGTCCTCCTGCAAGGATCGTGCATAATAGCGCATGTGCCCCTGAAATTTCCGCCCGCCTGCCGTATACAGCGGCCGCATTCGCTGCACCAGACGCCCCGCTCTTTCCAGGAGGACCTCATACCCGGGCAATTGCCGGGGCAGGAGATCCAGCTGCCGGGGAAGATCCATTTCCTCTGCAAAATCCCGCAGAAGCACGTCTGCAAGGTCATTGACCGTCTGCCACACTCCCTCCCCCTCCGGAGTATCCACGCCGCCCTCCAGACGCTCCAAAAAGCGCCGGAGGGCCGCTCTTCTCCGCCGGGTAATATCTTTGACCTCCAGCCGGGGCCACAGCACCTCATATTCCGTGCAGTCCACTGTGAACCGCTCTCCCCGATGCAAAAGCACCACATGGCCACCGGTCTGCGGCAGCACCTGCCGCAGAAGCTCCGCCAGAGTAAACGCCGGCTTTCTGTCCAGCACTACCGCCTCCAGCAGCTCTCCCAGCAGGCTGCCGGCTACTATGTCCTGCCGGCCCGGCAGGCGCAGTCCAAACAGGTCCGGCAGATAGATCCGGTGCACCTGCGGCAGCCGGTGCGCCGGCGGCTGGCTCCGTAGGCCGGACCAGTGGTCCTTGTGAAAATGCGTCAGCAGCAGGGAGAGCCGCGCTGCACCGCAGAGCGACCGGATATCATCCCGGATCGGATCAAAATCCACCGTCCGGTCGATGCTGCCCAGGTCCACCAGCAGATGCTCCTCCCTGCCCAAAAGCAAAAAACTGTCCCCAAATTCCACATTGTACATACGAAGTCCCATGGTCTTCCCTCTTTCTCCACGGATCTCTGTGGAAAAGAAAAGAGCGCGGCAAATTGTTTCTCCGCGCTCTTGTTTCCTTAATATCTGCGTACCACGGCAGCCACTTTCCCCAGGATCTGGGCATACGTGCCGTCAATGGGACTGTACGCATCATTTTCCGGCAGCAGCCAGATCCTTCCGTTTTTCTGAGAAAACCGCTTGACGGTAGCCTCATCCTCCAGCAGCGCCACCACGATCTCGCCGTTATTGGCGGTTGGCTGGCGGCGCACCACCACCAGGTCCCCCGGCAGGATACCGGCCCCCAGCATGGACTCACCGCGTACCCGCAAAGCAAAATACTCGCCGGTACGTCCGCCGGTGTCAAAGGTCAGGTAGTCCTCGATGCACTCCTCCGCCAGAATGGGACTGCCGGCAGCCACGTTTCCCACAATGGGGACCCGGTCCTCCACAGGCGGCGAGGTCAGCGAAATGGCCCGCCCCTTGCCTGCGCCCTTCTCGATCACACCGGCCTCCTCCAGATGCTTGAGGTGGAAGTGGACCGTAGAGGGGGATTTCAAGCCCACCGCCTCGCCGATCTCCCGGACAGAGGGGGGATAGCCCTGCTGGCGGATACAGTCTGCAATGTAGGCATAGATTTTTTGCTGCATTTTGGAAAGCTCTGCCATAGGCGTCTCCTTTCCCCCGTTTCAAATTATGTTGACATAAGTGTATCATAATCCGCTCCAAAATGCAACATTTGTTCCAATATCTTTCTGGAAAAATTCAAAAAATTTTTTTCGCGCCGTCTGCGCTGCGCAGGAATTTTTCCTTGCTTTTTTGCCTAAAACCCTTGAAATGAGCCACCGGCTATGGTATCATTATGTTCTGTGAAATGACGATTCATGCCTTTTGCATGAACATATTGGAGGTTTTCCTATGGACGCTTTGACTCTGGTAATCACGATCCTGCAGCTGCTGTGCGGCCTTGCGATCATTCTGGTGGTTCTGTTCCAGTCCGGCAAGAGCGCCGGCCTGTCCGGCTCCATCGGCGGCGTGGCTGATTCTTTCCTGGCTAAGAACAAGGCCAAGACCATGGACGCCAAGCTGGCCCGTGCCACCAAGTGGGTGGGTGCGGTGTTCCTGATCCTGACCTTCATCCTGCTGGTGCTGCAGTAAGCAAATAAAAATCGCCTGCCATATGGCAGGCGATTTTTTTATCCCGTTCCTGTGCGGTACATGGTACCCGCCTGCGGCTCCACACCGTTGAGCGCCAGCAGCTCCTCCACAGTCACAAAGCGGTAGCCCTGGGGCGTCAGCATATCGATGATCTGGAGGGCCGCCTCTACGGAGGTGGGATAGATATCATGGAGCAATATGATGGAATTTTCCTGCACAGTCCCCATCACCGCTTCCACCACCTTGGCCGTATCGCGGCTTTCCCAGTCCCGGGGATCTACCGACCACTTGATCAGCGGTACATCCAGCAGCGCCCGCTCCTGTTCGTCCAGCAGCCCGTAAGGCGGGCGAAGCCAGTAGCTCCCCTCCCCCAGGATTTGGGTGAGCAACTGCTGGGCTCTCCCCGTTTCCTCCAGGATCGTCTGGACATTCGCTCCCTGAAGCCGCACATGGCTCCAGGTGTGGCTGCCCACCTGGTGTCCCTCCGCCTTCATGCGGCGCACCAGCTCCGGACAGGCCGCTGCCCGCTCTCCCACCAGGAAGAAGGTGGCGCTGGCTCCCCGCTGCCGCAGGCCGTCCAGAAGGCGCTCTGTGGTCTCCGGCTGCGGTCCGTCGTCAAACGTCAGGGCCACATACTTCGTTTGTTCCGGCATGCCCGCTTCCCAGGCGCCGGCTTGTGCGGCCTCCTCCCTGTTGTATGCGCCTCCCAGCACTGCCAACAGGCAAAGCCAGATCAGCGTCAGCCAACGCTTCCCCATCTTGTCGCCTCCCATTCCTGCCTTTAGTTTGTACAGCTCCCGTGAAAAAACAGGTGGAAATCCCAGGCAAGCCGGGCAATTCACATTTTTAGGGCAGCATTCGCCTCATTTTCCGCTACAAATCGTATAATGGCGAAAAAGTTTTCCACATAGTATTGTTATTCCATCAAAAAAATCCCCTGTCTGCCTGGCAGACAGGGGATTTTTTAGCTTGCTTACTTCACCAGCTCAATGATGGCGGTCTCAGCAGCGTCGCCGCGGCGCACGCCGGTACGCACGATGCGGGTGTAGCCGCCGTTGCGCTCAGCGTAGCTGGGGGCGATCTCCTTGAAGAGCTTCTTGCACACGTCCTCACGGGTGATGAAGCTCATAGCCTGCCGATAGGCAGCCAGATCGCTCTTCTTGCCGAGGGTGATCATCTTCTCAGCCAGGGGCTTGATCTCCTTGGCACGGGTGACGGTGGTTTCCATCTTCCCGTTGTCCAGGAAATCGGTGACCTGCTGACGCAGCATCGCCATGCGCTGGTCAGTGGTCTTGCCAAGCTTACGAGTTCCGGGCATTTCGGTTTCCTCCTTGTAAGGATTTTGGTCAGCCGGGGGCAGTCCCGCCGGCGTGGAATCAGTTGTTTTCTTCGTCGGCCAGGTGGAGGCCCATCATCGCCAGCTTGTTGATGACTTCCTCCAGGGACTTGCGGCCCAGGTTACGCACCTTCATCATCTCGTCCTCGGTCTTGGAGATCAGGTCCTCGACGGTGTTGATATTGGCGCGCTTGAGGCAGTTGAAGCTCCGAACGGAAAGGTCCAGCTCCTCAATGGTCAGCTCCAGCACCTTATCACGCTGCGCCTCTGCCTTCTCCACCACGGTGGGCTTGCTGCCCACGTTCTCAGAAAGGTCGGTAAAGAGGGTAAAGTGATCGCACAGGATCTTGGCGCCCAGGGACACAGCGTCCCGGGCGGAGATGGTGCCGTCCGTCCAAACCTCCAGCGTCAGCTTGTCGAAGTCGCTGGAAGCGCCCACGCGGGTGGGCTCCACGGTGTAGTTCACCTTATACACGGGGGTATAGATGGAGTCCACCGCGATGGTGCCGATGACGTTCTGCTGGGGCTTATTGCGGTCTGCGGGCACATAGCCGCGGCCATGGGACAAGGTGATCTCCATGTTCAGCGTGGCGCCATTGTCCAGCGTGGCGATGTGCAGGTCGGGGTTGAGCACCTCGACCTCCCCGTCGGCCTTGATATCGCCGGCGGTGACTTCGCAGGGTCCAACCGCCTCGATGTAGACCGTTTTCACGGTCTCGCAGTGCAGCTTGGTCAGGAGGCCCTTCACATTTAAGACGATCTCCGTCACATCTTCCTTCACACCGGGAACGGTGGAAAACTCATGCTGAACACCGGCGATCTTGATGGTCGTCGGCGCGGTACCGGGCAGAGAAGAAAGCATAATACGGCGGAGCGCATTGCCCAGAGTCGTGCCGTAGCCGCGCTCCAGGGGCTCTACCACGTACTTGCCGTAAGTAGCGTCGCCCGGGGTCTCGGTGCACTCAATCTGGGGCTTTTCAATTTCGATCATGCAGTTACCCTCCTTCATCTTCTCATTGCGGCCATGCTAAGCATGCCGCCGGCAAATCGTATCATCCTCGAGGGTATCCTCCAATTACTTGGAGTACAACTCGACGATGAGGTGTTCCTCGATGGGAAGATCGATGTCCTCGCGGGCGGGTTCTGCGACGACCTTGGCCACGTTGTTCTTATCCATTTCCAGCCACTTGGGGACCACGCGGGAAGCGTTGGCCTCCAGGGAGCCCTTGAACTTATCCAGGCTGCGGGAGCCTTCCTTCAGCTCGATCACATCGCCGGTCTTCACCAGGAAGGAAGGAATGTTGACCTTCTTGCCGTTGACGGTGAAGTGGCCATGCAGCACCAGCTGACGGGCCTCGGCACGGCTCATGGCGAAGCCCAGGCGATAGACCACGTTGTCCAGACGGGTCTCCAGGATGGACAGCAGGTTGGTACCGGTCACGCCGGCCTTCTTGTTGGCCATCTCATAGTAATCGTGGAACTGGCTCTCCAGCACGCCGTAGTAGCGCTTGGCCTTCTGCTTTTCACGCAGCTGCAGGCCATACTCGCTGAGCTTCTTGTTTCTCGCGTTGCCATGCATTCCGGGAGCGTAACCACGACGCTCGATGGAGCACTTGTCCGTATAGCAGCGGTCGCCCTTCAGGAAGAGCTTCTGGCCTTCTCTGCGGCAAAGGCGGCAGACTGCACCGGTATATCTTGCCATATTGCTTGTTACCTCCTCTTTCGATTACACGCGACGACGCTTCGGGGGACGGCAGCCGTTGTGGGGGATGGGAGTGACGTCCTTGATCATGGTCACTTCCAGGCCCA
>PPYE01047149.1_pt1 | contig 18773 bp, 16 predicted proteins | sample 1559881 | NCBI WGS metagenome assembly PPYE01 (sample SAMN08240022, study PRJNA423297) | Human gut metagenome, whole genome shotgun sequencing project. | reverse complement strand
ATCATATATATAGTTAATTATCTACTATTTATATTTTTCCAGTTTAACATATATGAAAGAAAAAAGCAAAGTTAGAAGAAACGAACAAACATAAGAAAGATTTGACACGAAAAAAAAGACGAAGTATACTGATAAAGGTCGAGAAATAAGGAAAGTTAATTGGTTGTGAAAACACGAAAGAAAGGGAAATGAATGAAGAGAAAAATAGGTTTTATTGTTGGTTTATCAATTATGATTACAGGCATAAATTATCCAACGTATAGTGTATTTGCACAGGAAGAAAATCAGGATATATCACAGAATCAGGATAGTTATGCGGTGTCAGAGCTGCAACAGGAGAATGCAAATTTATCGTCAGGCAGGGAAACAGATTCAACGCCAACGGATGTTACAGGAGAAGAACTGCAACAGGAAAATTTGAAAGAAAACAGCTGGCGTTATCAAGATGGAGAATTAATCAGAAGTGAAGAGGACGAAATTTCTTTACTTAGCGAAGTATATGCACCGAATGCAACCAGAAAAGGAATTGATGTAAGTGAGCACAATAAAAATATTGACTGGGAGAAAGTGAAAGCAGCAGGAATAGATTATGCCATTATTCGATGCGGATATGGAAGTGATATTCAAAATCAAGATGATAAACAGTGGCAGAGGAATGTGAGTGAATGTGAACGTTTAGGGATTCCGTATGGCGTTTATATTTATTCATATGCAAAGAATACAGAGATGGCTGCAAGTGAAGCACAGCATGTATTAAGATTAATAAGTGGGCACAAGTTGAGTTATCCGGTATATTTTGATATGGAGGATAATAGTACATTAGGAAGTGATTTCACTGCAATTGCGCAAACGTTTTGCAGTACGGTTCAAAACGCAGGATACGCAGTAGGTGTATATGCAAATTTGAACTGGTGGAATAATTATTTGACAGATGCAAATTTCAACCAATGGCATCGGTGGGTTGCACAGTATAATATACAATGCGATTATACAGGTACATATGCAATGTGGCAGTATTCGTCAAAAGAATATGTCGAGGGAATCACAGGGCCGGTGGATATGAATTATCTTATCGGAACACCGGCAGATCATGGGGATAAAATACTGCAAAGAGGGATTTCATATAGAGCCCATGTTTCAGATATTGGCTGGCAAGATATTTTTCAGAACGGAGAAGTAGCAGGGACAACTGGGCTAAATAAAGGAATAGAAGCACTTAAAATACAATTAAATGATGTAGAAGGTGGTATAGAGTATCGTGCCCATGTACGAGATATAGGGTGGCAAGACTATGTATCAAACGGAGAAGAAGCAGGAACAACCGGTCAGGCAAAGCCTATAGAGGCAGTGTCAATTCGTCTTACAGGCGACATAATGGAAGCTTATGATGTTTATTACAGGGTACATTCCAGTGACTTTGGCTGGCTGGGCTGGGCTAAAAATGGAGAGGATGCTGGTTCGCAGGGATATGCAAAGAAAGTAGAAGCAATTCAAATTCAATTAGTTGAAAAAGGTGGCGAAGCTCCGGGAGATATGTCAAATGCCTTTAAAGTAAGAGGTACAGAAATTCAATATCAGGCTCATGTATCAGATATAGGATGGCAGAATATAGTGGCGAATGGAGCGATGGCCGGAACAACAGGAAGAAATAAAGGGATAGAAGCTCTGAGATTACAATTATATAATGCTGGAAATAGTGGGATAGAGTATAGAGCTCATGTATCAGATATAGGATGGCAGGATTATGTGGAAAACGGAAATCTGGCAGGAACAACAGGATTAGCAAAACCGATAGAAGCAGTAAGTATCCAACTCACAGGTGAAATTGCTGAAAAATACGATATCTATTATAGAGTACATTCCAGTGATTTTGGTTGGCTGGATTGGGCTAAAAACGGAGAAGATGCCGGAACACAGGGATATGCAAAGAAAGCAGAGGCAATTGAAATCTGTCTGATTGAAAAAGAAGGTACAGCTCCAGGAAATACAGAAAGAGCATTTGTAAAGAAAAACTAGAAAAAGGGAGACATAACCAGGAATGTGGGGATGTCTTCTTTTTTTTCGAAAAATAAAGGAAAAACTTGTGTTTTAAACTTAAATTAAATAGAATAAAAGAAAGAAATATATTTGAATTAACGAAAGGAGCATATATGAGAGGGAAAAAAGTTAAGAAGCTATTAGGTGTGATGGCTTTGTGTGCAGCTATGGCAACCATTATGCCGATATCGGTGCTTGCAGAAGATACTGTGCAGGATGACAATGCAGGACAAGTACAAGAAGCAACACAAGAAGTAACACAAGAAGAGGGGGGACAGAATGAAATAAGGGAGAATGGGCAAGAATTGGATGAATCTGATTCGGATAACAGAGAAAACAGTGAAGATTCTATAATGTTGGCTGATGAGAATGAAGATATATTAAATGTTAAGTATAGTGCATATCTTCATGGAATGGATTGGCAAGAAGAAAAAAGTAATGGAGAAATGGCTGGAACTGTTGGACAGAATCGAGCTATGGAAGCATATGAGATTCGATTAGAAAATAATACAGGAATTTCGGGGACAATTCAATATCGTGCACATGTATCAAATATTGGTTGGCAAGAATACGTAGAAGAAGGCGGTCTGGCCGGAACAACAGAAAGTGGATTGCAAATAGAAGCAATTCAGATGAAGCTTACAGGAACATTAGCAGAAAAATATGATATTTATTATAGGGTGCATTCAACTAATGTAGGCTGGCTTGGCTGGGTGAAAAATGATGAAAAAGCCGGAACAACAGGCTATGCATATTCTGTTCAGGCGATAGAAATCAAAATATGTGAAAAGGATAGTATAGATGCGCCTGTTTTAGAAGGTAATGGGTTTATATCGGAAGAAACCCTTGGCAGAATAATGTATCAAAGCCATGTGCAGAATATAGGGTGGCAAAATAGAGTTTATGATGGAACAGAGGCCGGAACAACAGGAAGAAACTTGAATCTGGAAGCATTAAAATTAAAAATTACGGAAGCCGGACGTGAAGGACTATCAGGTTCCATCGTATATGAAGCACACGTGCAGGATATAGGTTGGCAGTCGGCAGTTTCAGATTGGCAAGAAGCGGGAACAACAGGACGCAATAAAAAAATTGAAGCGATTAAAATTAATTTAACAGAACAGTTAGCGGAACGCTATGATGTTTATTATCGAGTACATTCAGCTGATTACGGCTGGCTTGGCTGGGCAAAAAATGGAGAAAAAGCCGGAACAGCAGGATTTAACTTAGGAGCTCAGGCAATAGAAGTTAAATTATGTGAAAAAGATTCATCGGAAGCACCAGGCCAAACAGAACGAAGTTATGTGTCAAGAGATAGTTTAGGAGCAATTCGTTATAAAACTCATGTACAAAACATAGGATGGCAAAATAGTGATTTTTATGACGGACAGCTGGCCGGAACAACAGGAAGAGCTCTTAGTATTGAAGCGATAAAAATAAATGTTACAGAGTTGGGAAAACAAAATGATTTAACCGGTTCTATAATTTATGAGGCACATGTACAGGACATTGGCTGGCAAGGGGAAGTTGCTGACGGAGAAATAGCAGGAACGACAGGGCGTAATAAAAAAATTGAAGCACTAAAAATTCATTTAACAGAACAACTGGCAGAACGATATGATGTGTGCTATAGAGTTCACAGTGCGAGATTTGGCTGGTTGGATTGGACTAAAAATGGAGAAATTGCAGGAACAGTTGGATATAATGCAGGAGTTGAAGCAATTGAGATAAAGTTGTATGAAAAAGGGGACATGAATCTTCCGGCATGTAGTGAAAGAAGTTATTTATCCGCAGACCAAATCGGAAAATTGTCATTTAAATCAAATGTGGAAAATTCCGGTTGGCAGGATTGGAAGACAAATGGAATGGTAACAGGAACAATTGGAGAAAACAAAGCGATTCAACAGATTTATATAGAAAATGAATTAACAGGCTACACAGGGGATATTGAATATCGGTTGCATTTAAGTAATGCAGGATGGCAAGATTGGAAATTAAACGGAGAAATTGCGGGAGATGGAGTCAATCAAGCAGAAGCGGTTCAGATACGTTTAACAGGGGAACTGGAAAAATATGCAGATATTTATTATAGTGCACATGTTTCTGATTATGGCTGGCTGGGTTGGGCAAAAAATGGTCAGGCAGCAGGAACGACAAAGTGTAATTATAAATTGCAGGCAATCCAGATAAAAATTGTTCCAAAGGGGCTGCGGCGCCGGGAATTAATTCGAATTATTATAAAGAGACTAAATATAGAAAAATGCTGGCCAGATTTTCAACTGTAAGTACAAACGATGCAAATGGATTTTATAATATGTCAAGAGCATTGGGCTCGTTTAATGGTTTGGTAGTTTATCCAGGACAGACAGTATCATTTTTTGAAGTTGCAGGACCTTGTGGACAAGCACAAGGTTATCGTCCAGCCGGTGTTGTTGGCGGAGTTGGATATGGCGGAGGTATCTGCCAGGCATCTACAACATTGTATGGAGGTGCAATCCGGGCAGGAATGACAATCATTGAACGAAATAATCATACGATTGCGTCGACATATGTTCCAAGAGGATTGGATGCAATGGTTTCATATGGAGATTCAGATTTGAAATTCCGCAATGACTTGGGAGTTGCGGTAACAATTAAGACATATACAGTAGGAAATACATTGTATGTAGAATTTTATGGTCAGGATCCAGGATGGTTTGATTTTATTGAACCAGTATCATGGGCATCAGGACATTCTGCATGGGCGCAGAGAAAATATTATAAAGATGGTGTGGTGTTCCGTACAGATGATCTGCCGAGTTCATATTATTATAATTAGGGTAGCATGAATTCGTATTATTATAATTAGAGGAGCATGAAAAAGACATAGTTAGTAAAAATTAGCTGACTATGTCTTTTTGTGTTTAAAGTAACGATAGCAACCATAAAAATTACAATTTTCAAAAAATATAATATAGTTTGAAAATTGTAATAATATTGTATATTCTTTGAAAAACTTTCCTTTCACAATTGCTGTATTATCTCAAATATGGTATATTTAAATTAGTTTTTTACATAAGGGAAAAATAAAAAATGAAGAAGAGTCAGGAGTGATAGAAAATGTATCAGGATGAATACAAACGTTGGATGGAGGCTGATCTGGAGGACGCAGATCTGAAGCCTGAGCTGACAAAAATTGAAGGAAATGATGACGAGATTAAGGAGCGTTTTGCAGTTGCTCTTAAGTTTGGAACTGCAGGACTTCGCGGGGTTCTTGGAGCAGGTACAAACAGAATGAATATCTATGTTGTACGTCAGGCAACACAGGGACTTGCTAATTGGGTAAAAACTCAGGGTGGAACTCAGACTGTTGCAATTAGTTATGACAGCCGTATCAAAAGTGATGTGTTTGCGAAGAATGCAGCAAGTGTATTGGCGGCAAACGGAATCAAGGTTCGCATTTATGATGCGTTAATGCCTGTTCCGGCACTTTCTTTTGCAACTCGTTATTATAACTGTAATGCAGGTGTCATGGTGACAGCTTCTCATAACCCGGCAAAATATAACGGATATAAAGCATATGGTCCGGATGGTTGCCAGATGACAGATGATGCTGCAGCTATCGTATACGATGAGATTCAGAAGACAGATGTATTAACAGGTGCGAAGTATATGCCATTTGCACAGGGTGTTGAAGAAGGTCTGATTCGTTTTGTTGGTGATGATTGCAAGAGAGCACTGTATGATGCAATCGAAGAGAGACAGGTTCGTCCGGGGCTTTGCAAGACAGCAGGACTGAAGCTTGTATATAGTCCACTTAATGGTTCTGGATTAGTTCCGGTTACACAGATTTTAAAAGATATCGGAATTACAGATGTTACAATCGTTCCTGAGCAGGAATATCCAAATGGATATTTTACAACATGTAGCTATCCGAACCCAGAGATTTTCGAAGCTCTTGAGAAGGGTCTGAATCTTGCGAAAGAGACAGGTGCAGATTTGATGCTTGCAACTGACCCGGATGCAGACCGTGTCGGCATTGCTATGAAGTGTCCGGATGGTTCATATGAATTGGTTACTGGTAATGAAGTTGGAGTTCTTCTTCTTGATTATATTTGTGCAGGCCGTATTGAAAAAGGTACAATGCCTAAGAATCCGGTAGCGGTAAAATCTATCGTATCTACACCTCTTGCTGATGCTGTTGCAGAGCATTATGGTGTTGAGCTTAGAAGTGTTTTGACAGGATTTAAGTGGATTGGAGATCAGATTGCAGGACTTGAAGCAGCAGGAGAAGTTGAACGCTTTATCTTCGGATTTGAGGAGAGTTATGGATATCTGGCTGGTCCATATGTTCGTGATAAGGATGCAATCATCGGATCTATGCTGATTTGTGAGATGGCAGCATATTACAGAAGTATTGGAAGTTCTCTGAAACAGAGAATGGAAGAAATTTATTCTGAATATGGCCGTTACCTGAACCAGATTGATAGTTTTGAGTTCCCGGGACTTAGTGGTATGGATCAGATGGCTGGAATCATGCAGGGCTTAAGAGAAAAACCGCTTGAGGAGATTGCAGGATATAAGGTTGTGAATGTTACAGACTACAAGAAACCAGAAGAGACAGGGCTTCCGGCTGCAAATGTTCTTATTTACAAATTGGAAAATAATGAGACAGTTATTGTTCGTCCTTCAGGAACAGAACCTAAGATTAAGATTTACTACACAACACTCGGTAAAAATCTTGAGGAAGCACAGGCAGAGAAAGATAAGTTGTCTGAGGCTTTAAAACCAATCATGAAATAAAAAGTTAAAAAAGTGATAGAATAAAATAATGAGACTATGGGGAAATGTGATCGATGAGATTTTTCTTTATAGTCTCATTTATTTATGCTAAAATAAATACAGTATGCAAAAGTTTTTTCAGCAAGGAGGGTAAATACTATGCTTAGAATTGGAATGTTGACAAGTGGTGGAGATTGTCAGGCACTGAATGCAGCAATGCGAGGAGTTGTGAAAGGAATCTGCACAAAGCGTGATGATGTAGAGATTTATGGTTTTCAAGATGGATACAAAGGATTAATATATGGTAATTTTAGCATGTTGACTCCGAAAGATTTTTCGGGAATCCTGACACGTGGAGGTACGATTCTTGGAACATCAAGACAGCCGTTTAAATTGATGCGTGTGCCGGATGCCGATGGTCTTGATAAGGTTGAAGCTATGAAGCACACATATTATAAGCTGAATTTGAATTGTCTTGTGATTCTTGGTGGTAATGGAACACATAAGACAGCAAACCTGCTTCGCGAGGAAGGGCTGAATGTAGTAACTTTACCAAAAACAATTGATAACGATCTCTGGGGAACAGATATGACTTTTGGATTCCAGAGTGCAGTAGATATTGCGACAGATACAATTGACCGCATTCACACAACTGCAACATCACACAGCAGAGTATTTATCATTGAGGTAATGGGTCATAAAGTAGGTCACGTTACATTGCATGCAGGAATTGCAGGCGGAGCTGATATCATTCTTCTTCCGGAAATTCCATATGATATTAAGGTGATTTCTGATGTGATTCAGAAACGCACAAAGGCGGGTAAGAAATTTACGATTCTTGCGGTAGCGGAAGGTGCGATTTCAAAAGAAGATGCGAAGCTGAAGAAGAAAGAGTATAAAGAAAAGCTTGCAAAGAGAAAATATCCTTCTATTGCATACGAGTTAGCTGAACAGATTGAGCAGACAACAGATAAAGAGGTTCGAATTACAGTTCCGGGACATACACAGCGCGGCGGTTCTCCATGTGCATATGATCGTGTATTTGCAACAAGAGTCGGAGCTAAGGCGGCGGAGTTGATTTTAAATCAGGAATATGGATACATGGTAGCAATGCGTGACGGAGAGATTACAAAGGTTCCGTTGGAAGAGGTTGCCGGAAAGCTGAAGTATGTCGATCCAAAATGTAGTTTTATTCAGGAAGCAAAAATGATAGGAATTAGCTTCGGAGATGAATTATGAGATAGTCTGTGACAGGATATTTTCAAAAAATAAGTAGAAACAAAGAGGTGTGATTCATGTCATATACGGCATTATACAGAAAGTTCCGTCCGACTACATTTGAGGATGTAAAGGGTCAGGATCATATTATAAAGACATTACAGAATCAGATTAAGGCAGACCGTATCGGACATGCGTATCTATTTTGCGGAACTCGTGGAACAGGAAAGACGACTGTGGCAAAGATATTTGCCAAGGCGGTGAATTGTGAGCATCCGGTGGATGGAAGTCCATGCGGAGAGTGTGCGATGTGCAAGGCAATCGCGGCCGGCACGTCGATGAATGTGATTGAGATTGATGCGGCATCTAACAATGGTGTGGATAATATTCGAGAGATTCGGGAGGAAGTGGCGTATCGTCCAACGGAAGGACGCTTCAAGGTTTACATTATTGATGAGGTGCATATGTTGTCTATCGGAGCATTTAATGCGCTTTTGAAGACGTTGGAGGAACCGCCGGAGTATGTGATATTTATCTTGGCAACAACGGAGGTTCATAAGATTCCAATCACAATTTTATCTCGATGCCAGCATTATGATTTTCATCGAATTACGATTGATACGATTGCAGGTCGAATGAATGATCTGATGAAAATTGAACAGGTGGATGTTGAGCAGAGAGCAATACGATATATTGCAAAGGCTGCAGACGGCTCGATGCGTGATGCGTTGAGTCTTCTGGATCAGTGTATTGCATTTTATCTGGGGCAGAAGCTGACGTATGATAATGTTTTGGAAGTGCTTGGCGCAGTGGATACCGATGTCTTCAGCCGTTTGCTTCGTAATATTATCGCGAGAGATGTTCCTAAGGTTTTGGATACGGTGGAAGAACTGGTAATGCAGGGGCGAGAGCTTTCACAATTGACGGCGGATTTCACTTGGTATCTTCGTAACTTGCTTCTCGTTAAGACTTCTGATAATATGGAAGATGTTCTGGATGTGTCTTCGGAAAATCTTCAGCAGTTAAAAGAAGAAGCACAGATGATAGAGGTGGGTACACTGCTTCGCTATATCCGCATTTTTTCGGAATTATCCGGTCAGATGAAATATGCGACACAGAAGAGAGTGCTCTTGGAAGTGGCATTGATCAAGTTATGTACACCGGCGATGGAAGTGAATACGGATAGTCTTCTGGATCGGATTCGTGCGGTGGAAGACCGATTAGATCATGAACTGGAAGCTGTACAGGAGAAGGTAGTGTACGTCAATGCGTCTGAGGTCAATGGGATAGCAGGGAATACGAATTCTTCAAGAAAAAGCCAGCCGAAACCAGAGCTGCCGGATGCAGTACCGGAGGAAATACAGAAGGTGGTGCAAAATTTCCGCTCTATCGCAGATGAAGTATCTGCGCCGACTAGTATTTATCTGAAACAGGCAAGATTAAGTCTGGGAGGAGATAATCGGTTATTGATTGTTCTGTCTGATAGTATTGCAGCAGAAAGTGTGAAGAGGGAGGATCATAAGCAAGAAATCGAGTCGGTGATTGAGCAGAGAATCGGCAAGAAGGTTGAAGTTGAGGTGCGTCAGCTAGATGACGGGCGAAGATTTGAAGATACATTTGTAGATTTAGAAAAACACATGGAAAAAGTAATTAACATGGAAATAACAGTGGAGGATTGATCATGGCAAAACGTGGTGGTTTCCCAGGTGGTGGAATGCCGGGGAATATGGCAAATTTAATGAAGCAGGCTCAGAAGATGCAGCGTCAGATGGAAGAGCAGGCAAAGGAAATGGAGACAAAAGAATTTACAGCAACAGCCGGAGGCTCAGCTGTGGAAGTGACAATGTCTGGTAAGAGAGAAGTAGTCAGAGTGAAACTGTCTGAAGAAGTAGTGGATCCGGATGACATTGAGATGTTAGAAGATTTGATCGTTGCAGCAACGAACGAAGCACTTCGTAAAGTTGATGAAGAATCAGGTGCTGCAATGTCTAAATTGACAGGTGGACTTGGCGGCGGAATGCCGGGGTTATTTTAATGGAATATTATAGTAATCAGATCAGCCGGTTGATAGAAGAGCTTTCAAGACTTCCGGGAATCGGTGCAAAGTCAGCACAGAGATTGGCATTTCATATTATTAATATGCCGAAAGAGCAGGTAGAGAATCTTGCGAAAACCATGGTAGATGCACGTAACAACGTGCGCTACTGTGCACAGTGCTGTACTCTTACAGATCGGGAGATATGTCCAATCTGCAGTAATCCAGACCGAGACCATAAGACAATCATGGTAGTTGAAAGTCCGAGAGATTTGGCAGCATATGAGAAAACCGGAAAGTATAATGGTGTGTATCACGTGCTTCATGGAGCTATTTCACCGATGCTTGGAATCGGACCGGGAGATATTAAATTAAAAGAATTGATGGCTCGGCTTCAGGGGGATGTTGATGAAGTAATCATTGCGACAAACTCTAGCTTAGAAGGTGAAACAACAGCAATGTACATTAGTAAATTGATCAAGCCGGTTGGAATCAAAGTCAGCCGGATTGCCAGCGGCGTTCCGGTCGGCGGTGATCTGGAATATATTGATGAAGTGACACTTTTGAGAGCACTGGATGGCAGAACAGAGCTGTGAGGTAGAGTAATTGGGAAAAAAAGTAACATCTTCAGATGTGGCAAAACATGCAGGCGTATCGCAGGCAACGGTATCTATGGTATTAAATAAGAAATATAATGTCTCATTTTCTCGAGAAGTAATAGAGAGGGTGGAGCACTCAGCAGAAGAACTTGGGTATGAGCTTCCGAAACGAAAGCGGAAAAGGGAGAGCAGAAGAGAAAAACTGTTGGTAGTATTTTGCCCAAATCTGACCAATCCATATTATGTGATGTTGCTGCAGGGAATTGAAGCACGCGCAACGGAACAAGGATATGGATTGTTTGTCTGTAATACACAGCGAAGTCTTGTGCTGGAGGAACAGTATTTGAAAATGTTGCCGTCGTTGAATCCACGAGGTGTGATTTATACTTGTAATCCGAGCCGGTGTTATCTGGAAATGATAGAAGAATTATCAAAAACCATTCCATTTGCAATTATTAATAATCAGAATGAAAAACTAGAAGTTGATGCAGTGGAGCTTGATAATTCAAAACTGGGCAGGATTATGGCGAGACATTTGTTGGATTTGGGACATAAGAAAGTGGCATATATTGCGCCGCCGCTCACAGTGCGGCAAAAACAACGTTCAAAGCGGGTGGAAGGATTTTTAAAAGAGTTCAGTGAAGCCGGTTTGGCAAATGGCGTTGTTATCAAGTCTGCAAATGAATCTATTGATCAGGATGTACCGGGTATTGATTCGGAATATCGGATTGGATATGATTTAACAAAAGAAGTACTGGCGGAGCATGGAGATGTGACTGCAATCGTAGGGCTGAATGATATGATCGCATTTGGAATTTTGGACGCACTTTATGACGAAAAGTACAAGGTGCCAAATGATATGTCGGTTATGGGGTGTGACAATACCTTATTTTCTAAAATGAGAAAACTATCTTTAACTACGATAGAGCATTTTGTCATTTATAAAGGCAGAGATGCCTGTGATATTATAATGAAGAAGATAAAAAGTGCTGATCAGAAATACGGAGAAATCCAGCCAATCAGTATTTATCATGTGGAATATGAGCCTCAGCTTGTGGCGAGGGGGACGACATCATATCCACCGGGTAAAAAAACAAAAATTAATGCAAAAAAGAAAAATATTAATAAATATTAATACAAATAGAACGTATTGATATAAAAATAAAATTCCTATATAGTTTAATTATGGGGATAAAACTGCTAAGTTGAAAAATGACGAGCAGATAAACAATGAAATAAATTGAGTTTTGTTAATAAAATTAATTTATAAACAGAAGAAAATTATTAATAATTTTCCGGCCTATTGACCGTTTTGTTTTTCGTGACTATAATCGAAAGTAAAGAGAGCAAATAAAAAATTTGCAAAATTATCTCGTGAACAGGTCGTATTTTAAGGAGGAACAAGACATGAAATTTTTTATTGACACAGCAAAAGTAGAAGATATTAAAAAAGCAAATGATATGGGAGTAATCTGTGGAGTTACAACAAATCCATCTTTGATTGCTAAAGAAGGCCGTGTATTTGAAGAAGTTATCGCTGAGATTGCTTCTATCGTAGACGGACCAATCAGTGGAGAGGTAAAGGCTACTACAACAGATGCAGAGGGCATGATTGCAGAAGGACGTGAGATTGCAAAGATTCATCCAAACATGGTTGTTAAGATTCCAATGACAGTAGAAGGACTCAAAGCAGTTAAAGTTCTTACAGCTGAGGGAATCAAGACAAATGTGACATTGATCTTCTCTGCAAACCAGGCGCTTCTTGCAGCAAGAGCTGGTGCTACATATGTATCACCATTCCTTGGAAGACTGGATGATATTTCTACAAGAGGAACAGATTTGATTGCAGAGATCGCAGAGATATTTGCAGTTGCAGGAATTGAGACAGAGATCATTGCAGCAAGTGTAAGAAATCCAATCCATGTAACAGATTGTGCTCTTGCAGGAGCTGATATTGCAACAGTACCATATGCAGTAATTGAGCAGATGACACATCATCCATTGACAGATGCAGGAATTGAAAAATTCAAAAAAGACTATATTGCAGTATTTGGTGAGTAGGTCGAACAAGTCTCATAAAGAGACTTGCGGTTTGTAGTTGTGCTGTATTATAATACAGTTATGTATGAACATAAAAATCAGGAGGAGTCTCATGGACAAATTAGAATTAATGAAAACAGCCAACGAAGTCCGTAAAGGAATCGTGACTGCTGTACATAGCGCAAAAGCCGGACATCCGGGCGGATCTTTATCTGCAGCAGATATCTTTACATATCTGTATTTTGAAGAAATGAACATTGACCCAAAAGAGCCTAAGAAAGCAGACCGTGACCGTTTTGTTCTTTCAAAAGGACACACAGCACCGGGATTGTATTCTGCATTGGCAAACAGAGGATATTTCCCTGTAGAGGATTTGAAAACACTTCGTCATACAGGTTCTTATCTGCAGGGACATCCGGATATGAAACATATCCCAGGTGTAGATATGTCATCTGGTTCACTTGGACAAGGAATTTCAGCCGCAGTAGGTATGGCACTTGCTGCAAAATTGTCTAATGAAGATTATCGTGTGTATACACTTCTTGGAGATGGTGAAATTCAGGAAGGACAGGTATGGGAGGCATCTATGCTCGCAGGTTCCCGTAAACTGGATAACCTGGTTGTGATCGTAGATAATAATAATTTACAGATTGACGGAACAATTGAAGAAGTAAACTCTCCATATCCAATTGATAAGAAATTTGAAGCATTCAATTTCCATGTAATTACAATTAATGGTAATGATATGGATGAGATTGCAGCAGCTTTGAAAGAAGCACGAAAGACAAAGGGAATGCCGACAGCAATTATTGCAAAGACAACAAAAGGAAAAGGTGTTTCTTTCATGGAGAATGCAGTAGGCTGGCATGGAAAAGCTCCAAACGATGAAGAATATAAGATCGCAATGGAAGATTTAGAGAAAGCAGGTGAAGCATTATGTCAGAAGTAAAGAAGATCGCAACGAGAGATAGTTATGGTAATGCTTTAGTTGAGCTTGGTAAAGAACATGACAATTTAGTTGTTCTGGATGCCGACCTGGCAGCAGCAACAAAGACTGGTGTGTTCAAAAAAGAATTTCCAGAGAGACATATTGACTGTGGTATCGCAGAAGGCAATATGGTAGGTGTAGCAGCAGGACTGGCAGCAGCAGGAAAGGTTCCATTTGCAAGTTCTTTTGCAATGTTTGCAGCCGGACGTGCATTTGAGCAGATTCGTAACTCTGTTGCATATCCACATTTAAACGTAAAGATCGGAGCAACTCATGCAGGTATTTCTGTAGGAGAGGACGGAGCAACTCACCAGTGTAACGAAGATATCGCACTGATGCGTTCAATTCCGGGAATGGTTGTTCTTAATCCATCCGATGATGTAGAAGCAAGAGCTGCTGTAAAAGCTGCTTATGAGTATGAAGGACCGGTTTATTTGAGATTTGGTCGTCTGGCAGTGCCGGTTATCAATGATAGAGAAGATTACAAATTTGAGATGGGTAAAGGTGTTGTTCTTCGTGAAGGAAAAGACCTTACAATCGTAGCCAGCGGACTGCCGGTTGCAAATTGTCTGGAAGTGGCAGAAAGATTATCTGCAGAAGGAATTGAAGCGAAAGTAATCAATATCCATACAATCAAACCTCTGGACGAAGATTTAATCGTTGCAGCAGCAAAAGAGACAGGTAAAGTAGTTACAGTTGAAGAACATTCTGTAATCGGCGGACTTGGAAGTGCAGTATGTGATGTGCTTTCAGAGAAAGCTCCAACAAAAGTTCTGAAGATTGGTGTGAATGATGTGTTTGGAGAATCTGGACCGGCATTAGAACTGCTTAAGAAATATGGTTTGGATACAGATGGAATTTATGAGAAAGTGAAAGCTTTCTGCTAAGATAAGAACCGAACAGGGACGGAGTTAGGCGGCTTTTTCGTATGAAAAAGCCGCCTAACTCCGTCCCTGCCCGGTCTCCAGAGCACCGCAATATTTATCAGTCAAAGTGGTGATCCAGCCTTCTTTTGTTTTTGGTACTTTTAAAACTGTTACCGGCCACATGTGGGCAAGGATAATATCTTCTTCAATCGGATTCAGGTTGAAGAATTTTTTTGCATGTCGATAGGCATGTTTGGGATGGTGGATTCCGTGAAAACGTTCACCGGTCTTCTGGGCATGAGTATGCCAGTCATACAAAAATAAATCGTGTAGCATACCGCCGCGGGCAGCAGAGCGGGCATCCAGATGAAAATAACGGCACACTACATAATTATAATAGGCTACATGCAGGCAATGCTCATAACAGTTGGTGTGTCCGTGATGAGGGTATAATTTCATACGAAGGACAACAGGATGTTCTGCAATATCTCTGATACATTCGTAAAAATCTTCACCCCATTCTTTTTTTAAGTCAACAGGATCGTACAATGCTTCTTTGTGAAGCTGATCTAATAATTTATTCTTTAATTTCATTTTAATCACCAGATTTCCAAATTCTGAAATTATCATAGCACTTCTGACAAGATAAAGTAACCCCATTATTTATTTGTCGAATTCTCCTGACAGAAAATGATAAAATCATACATTTCCAAGGTGCTATTCTTTTGAGTGTTCAATGTGGAACGGATTCCTGTTCTTTAGACAATCTGCGGGATGCCAAATTACAGTGCGCGCTGGCATACCTGCAAAAAATATAGCAGAGGTGAGTAGAAATGGAAAGACAGATACCAAAAAACGTACGTCAGATCGGAAATGTAAGTGATACACCTAAAATATATGTGGAAGATTATGTAGATACTTTTTTTACCCAACTATGCGAGAAAGCAGGAGAAACACCAATCGGTGCATTTCTTGTCGGAGACATGCAAAAGACAAAGGAAGAAGAATATGTCTATATATATGGGGCAATTCAGATGCATGATCTTAAAACAGATGAATCCGGGTTTGTGATAGATGAAGAAACCTGGAAACAAGCCTATGAAGATTGTAAAGAATTTTTTGAAAACGGAGAATTGCTGGGATGGTTTGTGACGCAGGCCAATATAGAATTAACAGTATCAAACAATACTTTGCGTTTACATAAAAAATCATTTCCGAAAAAGAATACAGTATTTATCATGAAAGATGCGGCAGAAAAAGAGGAAGCGTATTTTGTGCATAAATTCAATGATCTTATGGAGATTGCAGGACATTATACCTATTATGAAAAAAATCCTTGTATGCAGGATTATATGATTGCAAATAGAAAGAAAAATGGGATGTCTCCCACGGAAACTGTGGAAGATCAGGCAGCGAAGAATTTTCGAAGTATTGTGCACACCAAAACGGGGGAACGAAAAAAGAAAGTTTACACAAACCGTATCATGCAAGGAGTAAGTGCATGTCTTATTCTGCTTGTTGTTGTGATGGGTGCGGTCATGATCAATAACTTCGGTAAAATGAAGGCGGCACAGGTTACACTTGGAGAGAGAGCAGGAATAGAAGATTCTGCTGGTGAAGAGGTGGCAGAAACAAGCGGAAATGTAACTGCGGTGACAGGAGAAGCTGCGAAGGAAGAGGCGAAAAAGACAGATACAAAACAGAATAATAGTGAGCAGGGACAAGCAGGAAATATTGAAGATACAGAGAAAGAAGAAACAAAAGAAAATTCAAATCAAAATAATGAAGTAAAAACTGCATGGGAAGAAAGTACAGAAACGGCGTCAGGCGATACACAGGTAAATGGTTCGGATGGAATTTATGTGGTAGAGCAGGGCGATACACTGGCGATTATCAGCCGGAAAATGTATGGGGACGTAGGACATGTAGATGCTATTTGTAGAATGAATGGGCTTGAGGACGGTAACCTGATTTATATCGGACAAAAATTGCTATTGCCATAACTTCATGCTATAATGAGCGTTAGTAAGCGTTGGAAAAACATATTAAGAGGTAAGTATAATATGGCACGAAAGAGAAAATCTACACTGAAGGCGTCGGGGGCATTGTCGATGGAAGAAATAAACCGTTTGACAAGAAAATACCGGACTGCCCGGGCAAAGAGAAATGCAACAATTCTCTTTTTTCTTATTATGGTAGTGGCCGGAACTTATATGCTTATAACAGAGCACGCATATTCAAAGGTTTATAAAGCCGCATCTTACACAAAGACATCGTCAGATAACAATCAATATGTTGCATTTCATAATGGAATTGTTCGTTATAGCAGAAATGGTGTGACATATCTAAATCATAAGAATAAAGAGTTGTGGATTCAGTCAGGACAATTTAAAAATCCAATCATTGATGTAAATAAAAACGTGTTTGCAATTGCTGATTGTGGAGGAAACTCCGTTCAGATTTTTGACCGTAAAGGGTTAAAAGGGGAATTTGAGACGACATTGCCGGTTGAAAAGATTTCTATTTCAAATCAAGGTGTTATAAGCATAATTTTGAAGAACGGGAATACACCTTATATAGTGACTTATGATTCTTCAGGCAATATTCTGGTGGAAAATGAAGTTTCGGTAAGCAGTCTCGGATATCCGACAGCGTTGGATATGTCTGAAGACGGTACAGTGCTGGCAGTGACTTATCTGGATACAGGAAGCGGAAGCCTCAAATCAAAAGTGATTTGTTACAATTTCGGAGAAGAAGGTAAGAATAAAACGAATCATATCGTCAGTCAGAAAGAATATGATGAAGAGATTATGCCGGAAATTTATTTTATGGATAAATCCAATCTTGTAGTTGTTTCCGATCATTCTTTTATAATCTATTCAGGTAAGGATGTTCCGAAGAAAAAGAAAGAAGTTACGTTGAAGCAAGAAATCCAGAGTACCTTTCATACATCAAAATATATCGGTTTCGTTTTGCTGAAAGAAGATAAAACCGGTTATGAAGTGTGTTTGTATAACAAGGCAGGAAAGCAGGTTATGTGTAAAGACATAAAAGGTGAATATAGCAATGTCAGTATGACAGGAAGCGAGATTATCATGTATGAAGGCAGCAGATATTGCGTTATTACAAATACTGGTGTTGAGAGGATTAATAAGGATTTGGGAATGAATATTTTATCGGTCATTCCGGCAAATGGAATTAATAAATACTGGGTGATGGGTACAAATGAATTGCGCGTGATTTATCTGGTACGATAGGAGAAAAATATGGATAACTGGTTGTTGATTATTGTAGGAGCAATATTTTTACTGTGCATTGCAGTGGGATATATAAGAGGATTTTTTAAAATTGGATTATCATTATTGTCATCGGTTCTGACAATTGTGATTATGATGTATTTATCCCCATATGTGGCAGATGCATTGGCAAAATATACTCCGATAGATGAAATGATAGAAAAGAAGTGTGTAGAATCGTTTATGCCGGAGGTGTCGGGTTCTATTTTCGAGGGAAAGGATTTGACAGGGACACCATTTGCAAATATTGATGATGATACATTGCAAAATATTGCAAATGAGGACTGGAAGAGAATCGGGATCACAACAGATGATATTTTGAATGTTATTGGAGAAATTCCGAAGGATCAGCAGATCAGTCTGATTGAAAAATCAAATTTGCCATCGTTCTTAAAAACTGCTTTGTTGGAAAATAATAATTCGGAAATTTATGATGAACTGGGCGTGTCCAAATTCCCAAATTATGTTGCAGAGTATATCTCAAGAATGGTGATAAAGATACTATCATTTTTGGTTACATTTGTATTGACATTTGTGATCGTACGGGCATTGATGGTGGCGGTGGACATTATAGGCGAGCTGCCGATGCTTGGCTTTCTGAATCATTGCGGAGGCGGAGTGCTGGGGCTGGGAGTCGCTCTGGTGATTGTCTGGCTTCTGTTTCTTGTGCTGACACTAATCTATTCAACAGATGTGGGTAAACAATGTTTTGAACTGATAGAGAAAAGCCCGGTTCTCACGGGATTGTATCAAATGAATCCGCTGCTGACAAAATTGCTGTCATTTTAAAAAAATTGTCTTGACAACTTTTATGGGATTATGTTATTCTATAAAAGTTGTAAGACAAAACAATGTTATGGGGGATTAGCTCAGTTGGGAGAGCGCCTGCCTTGCAAGCAGGAGGTCACGAGTTCGAATCTCGTATTCTCCACT
>PPYE01293938.1_pt1 | contig 18784 bp, 19 predicted proteins | sample 1559881 | NCBI WGS metagenome assembly PPYE01 (sample SAMN08240022, study PRJNA423297) | Human gut metagenome, whole genome shotgun sequencing project. | reverse complement strand
TCAAGCCTGGCAATCTCCTCGATCTCCTGTTCCTTCGCTATCCGAATCTCCAGCATCCTATAAAGCCTCGATATCCGCAATCAGCGCATCTACTGCTTCTTTCTTTGTCGCCCAGCTGGTACAGAAGCGAACCGCGCTGTGGGAATCATCCACAACCTCCCAGAATCCGTAAGAATATTTTTCCTTCAGTTTCCCAAGATGCTCATTCGGAAGGATCGGAAACTGCTGGTTGGTATAGGAATCATAGCGCAGGCCATACCCCTTCTCCAAAAATGCCGCCTTAAGTCGCATCGCCAATTCATCCGCGCCTTTTGCAATATCAAAATAAAGATTATCTGTGAACAGCACGTCGAACTGGATACCCAGAAGCCTGCCCTTGGCAAGCATCCCTCCATGCTGCTTGATCAGATAGCGGAAATCCTTCTTAAGCGCCGGATTCGTGATCACGACTGCCTCGCCGAACAGGGCGCCCACTTTCGTTCCTCCGATATAGAATACATCCGTAAGTTCCGCGATATCCGTAAGTCCCAGGGAACTCTTTTCTGCCATCAGCCCATAGCCCAGCCTGGCCCCATCCAGGAATAATGGAAGTCCTAATTCCCTACAGGTTCTTGACAGTGCCTGCAATTCTTCCTTCGCATACAGCGTTCCATTCTCCGTAGGATGGGATATGTACACCATTCCCGGCTGTACGATATGTTCATGGTCCGCATCATTCCAATGCGCCTCGTATGCTTCCCTGACCTGAGCCGCCGTAATCTTTCCATCCTCGCTTGGCAATGCAAGCACCTTGTGTCCCGTGGCCTCGATCGCCCCGGTCTCATGGACGTTGATATGGCCGGATACTGCCGCAAGCGCTCCCTGATATGGACGCAGGATTGCGCTGATCACGGTAAAGTTCGTCTGCGTTCCGCCTACCAGGAAGTGTACGTCAGCCTCCGGCGCATTGCACAGTCGCCGAATCTTCTTCCTGGCGCTCTCGCAGTATGGATCGTTGCCATACCCTGCCGTCTGTTCATAATTTGTCTCTTTCATCTTCTTTAATATAGAAGGATGTGCCCCTTCCTGATAATCACATTGAAATCTAAGCATGACCTAACCTCTCTTTCCGCTCTCGTTCTGCCTGGGATACCCGCAGATAATCTGGCTGATGCTCTGCGGCTGTCTCCATCTTCCCTTCTCTATAATATCTTATGGCAAGCGCCCCTACCGCTGCTGCCCGCTGGCGGTTCAGATGGGCAGGCGCAAAAGCGATCTCCCGGCCTGCCATGATCCGCTCCATCAGCGCCTCCTTGAAGACCGGTACTCCGTCTCCCAGGAATACGACCTTCCTGTCAAAGGAATGAAGCCGTTGCCCCAATTCCTCTATGCCAACTGCCATCTGATCCTCCAGCACGATCAGCCTGTCATTATCAAATTCGTAGATTCCCGTGTAGACTTGTCCTCGTCTGGCATCCATGATCGGGCAGACGATATGATCGGTGCCGCACAAATTATAAGCCAGCCCCTCCAGGGTAGGAATATGAATCAGCGGCTTATCAAGCGCAAGCCCAAGCCCTTTGGCAGTGGCCGAGCCTATTCGAAGCCCGGTAAAAGATCCGGGGCCTGCCGCCACGGCAATGGCATCTATGCTATCCAGATCCAGTTCCGTCATCCTTGCCACTTCATCCAGCATGGGAAGAAGCGTCTGCGAATGCGTCTTTTTATAATTTACCGTATATTCGGCGATCGTCTGTGCCTCCAGCCCACTGCCGTCTACCACTGCCACGCTTGCTACCAGGCCGGAACTGTCTAACGCTAATATTCGCATATGCTTATCCTCCGATAATCAAATCCTTTTTCCAAATCCTTCTCTATCTTTACCTCCGTATAATGCTGCGGAAGTATCTCTTCAATCAGGTTGGCCCATTCGATAAGGCTTACGCCCTCGCCATAGACATAGTCTTCGAAGCCAACTTCATCCATCTCTTCTACATCGCCGATCCGGTAGACATCAAAATGATAGAAGGGCAGACGCCCTTCCTCATATACCTGCACAATGGTAAATGTGGGGCTGCTTACCGGCTCCTCGATGCCAAGTCCCGCTGCCAGCCCTTTCGTAAATACGGTTTTGCCCACTCCCAGATCGCCCACCAGCGTGTAGACTTGGCCAGCCCGGGCCTCTTGCCCCAGCCGGCAGCCTAGTTCATACGTCTCTTTCTCGCAATTGGATTCTATCACCATTCTTTAAAACCCTTCCTATTTCTTTCCATCCAGCCGGCGGATTCTCACCGCAGGCGCTGGCATGTTTGCATAGATCAGATCCACCACTGCTGTGTACTGATCCCCCATCTGGTCAATGGGAAGCACAATGGCCTGCTTTTCCGCCGTATACAATATGATAATCCTTTTCCTGGCAACCGCCCTCTTGAACTTACTCCAGGAAGCCTTGCCACTGTCATCGGCAGTCGTTGTCGTAATGCCTCCGTCGTCAAATTCATAGGTCACAAGCGCACCCAGCTTCTTGGAATTCTGCATCTGCTTTGCCACTTTTCTTCTGATAAAATACGGGAAGATGCCCAGTATCAGGAATGCAAATGCAAGGAACATAAGCACTAGCAAAAAATCCCCTTTCATGATAAAACTTACCGCAAGCCCCATATTCAGGACTCCCAGTATCAGAGCCACCATTCCCGGCCCGCTTGTGTAAATATTATATACCATAAAATCCGCCATTGAATCTACGTCCAGCTTTACTTCTACTTTAACCGGCATATTCCTTCCTCCTGTCTCTTTTGCTCATTTACGCTCCCTCTTGATAGATAAACTATTTTTAATTATAGCATATCTTTTTTTCTTCTGCCACTGATGATATACTAATTTTGTATTCAATGACAACATCGTTTGAGGAGGACAGATTCATGAAATTCACATTTTACCACAACAATATTAACGTATTAGATTTGGAAAAGTCGGTAGCGTTTTACCAGAAGGCTCTTGGCCTTGCTATCACCAGAGAAAAGGAGGCCGACGACGGAAGTTTCAAGCTGGTATTCCTGGGGGATGAAGACACTCCCCATCTGCTGGAACTTACCTGGCTCAGAGATATGGACAGGCCTTATAACCTGGGCGACAACGAATTCCATCTTGCCATGCGGACAGATGACATGGAAGCGGCACATGCACTTCATGAAGAGATGGGCTGCATCTGCTTTGAGAATCCTGACATGGGAATCTATTTCATCAACGACCCGGACGGTTACTGGATCGAGATCTGCCCGGCCAGATAATGAAAGCCGCCCGGATCAGCAAAACGCTGTTCCGGGCGGCACTGTTTTTAAAGCTTGTATGATTCCAAGCGGATTAATGTCCCATCTTGAAGATCGGACTGATCTTCTTATAGATCAAAAATACGATCATGGATACCAGCACTCCTTTAAGCAGATTAAATGGCGCCACAGCAAACACCACGAAAGTGGACAGTCCCGTAATCTTGCCATTGATCGCGCTTCCCATTCCTACCAGCGCGTCAATGGGCATGCCAAACGCTTTTGCGTAGGTGGGCAGAAGGACGAACGCATTCAAGAAGCAGCCTACTACCGTCATAAATACGGTTCCTGCCGCCATACCGACAATCGCCCCATTCCTGGTCTTTTTCTTTTTATAGATAAGTCCGGCCGGAATGATAAATGCGCACCCAATCAGGAAGTTGGCCACATCCCCGACGCCTGCGGTTGTCGTTCCGCTGATCGCCACGTGCAGTATGATCTTGATCAATTCTATGACTGCGCCGGCGAATGGTCCCATTGCAAAGCATCCTACCAGAACCGGTACCTCGCTGAAGTCAATCTTGTAAAATGCCGGCGCGAAGGGAAGGGGCACCTCGAACTGCATCAGCACGACGGAAATCGCCGCCAGCATTCCAATCTGAACCATCATCCTGACCTTTGTTCTTGATTTTGCATTTGCGTTTGTAATTACATCTGTACTCATTTTCTTTCTCTCCTTTTTAATGAAAATTGAAACTGTCAAAGAAAGAATATCTTCTTGGAACCATGTAACTGCCGCCAGTCCATGATGCATCGTATTGCATAAAAAACCCCGATGCCTTGGCATCGGGGTCTGATTGCACCATAACTTGTCATTACATAATTCTTCTCTCATCCAGACTTTACTGTCGGTTCCGGAATTGCACCAGATCAGCCAGCGCGGATAAACGCGCCGGGTCGCGGACTATACCGCCGGTTGGGATTTGCACCCGACCCCGAAGAATCTCTTTCAGTTCTCTCCTATTATAACTCCTTCGTCCGCAATATGCAATAACTTTATAGCGGCAGTATCCGTCCAGTTCCCTGTTCCAGCGCTCTCGCGATGACTTCTCCGGTCTCGCAGGTGTTTTTCAGATAATCGTAGTCCTTGCTTACGCCGGTAATACGGCTCACTTCTTCGACGGTATACTTTCGTTCCATATCCCTACCCTTTCCTGCTGAAAAAGGATTATCATTGTATCGCTCTAATGTTTTCTGGCGTAGCCTGTCAGTATCAAAGTAAGCGCTCCGTCTCCGGTAACATTGCATGCCGTTCCAAAACTATCCTGGAGCGCGAATACCGTCAGCATCAGGGCTGTGCCAGACTCATCAAATCCAAGGATGCCGATAATCAGGCCAAGGGATGCCATAACGGTTCCTCCCGGAACTCCCGGCGCGCCAATCGCGAATACTCCAAGCAGCAGGCAGAACAGCACCATAGTCCCCAAGGAAGGAATGGTTCCATACAGAACCTGCGATACCGTCATGACAAAAAATACTTCTGTCAGGACAGAGCCGCACAGGTGGATATTGGCAAACAGCGGAATCCCAAAGTCGACCATATCCTCTTTCAGCGGCGGCTGGGACTTCTTGGCGCATCTTAATGCCACAGCCAGGGTTGCCGCAGAAGACATGGTGCCTACCGCGGTAATATAGGCCGGTCCGTAATTCTTAAGAACTTTCCAGGGATTTTCTTTTGCATATAGGCCCGCTACCCCGTAGAGAATTGCAAGCCAGATATAATGGCCCGCCATCACGATCAGCACCACCTGGATAAAAACAGGAAGCTGCTTTGTTATCGTGCCTTCATAGGCAAGGCCGCAGAAAGTAAATCCGATAAACACTGGAAGAATCGGTATTACGATCTTCGTCACAATGTCCAGCACGATTTTCTGGAATTCATCCAGGACCAGGGTTATCGTCTCCGCCTTGGTCCACGCCGCGCCAAGTCCCAGCATGACCGACAGGACCAGCGCGCTCATGACTGGCATGATCTGCGGAATATCCAGCTGGAATATTACCTCCGGAAGTTCCCTCAATCCATCTATTTCAGATACGATTGACAGATGGGGAATTATCCCGTATCCTGCCGCCATGGATCCCAGAGCCGCCAGGACCGAAGAAGCATATGCGATCACGATAGCCACGCCAAGCATGCGGGAAGCATTGTTCCCCAGCTTGGTAATGGACGGCGCGATGAAGCCGATAATAATCAGCGGTACGCAGAAGGTGATCAGTTCTCCAAGGATGTATTTAACAGTTACCACGACATTCATAAATGCTTCGTTCGCCGCAAGCCCTGCCGCGATGCCTATTATAACGCCCAGTATCAGCCTGGCCGGCAGGCTTTTCATGATTCTTTTCATTGATGTCTCTCCTATCAGTCTGTTTATTCTTCAATCATCCTCTTAATGATCTCTTCATTCGTCTCTTTCATTCCTTCTTTCCCAAGACGGCCGATATTGTGTATGGTCGCCTCCACTCCCTTTGTCACGATTCCATCGCCTGCGTAGAACTGCTGTCCCCGCAGGTACATATTATAGCCCAGAATGCCTGCGTCAACAGATGCCGCTATCTTGGCCGCGCAGGAGGCTTTGGCTCCATCGCAGACCATGCCGGATACAATTGCCAGCGCATTGACCACCGTGTGGATGACTTCCTCATAGCCGCCACCGCACAAGTAAGCGATTCCCGCTCCTGCTGCCGCCCCGGCGCTGACCGCTCCGCAATAGGCCGACAGCCTGCCGATTCCTGTCTTCTGGTGGATGGCGATCAGGTTGGACAGCGCCAGTGCCCGGTACACCTTCTCCTCTCCCGAGTTCAGTTCTTTTCCGTATTCCAGCACAGGCAGGGAGCAGGTCATCCCCTGATTGCCGCTTCCCGCGTTGATGATGACCGGCAGCTCGCATCCGTTCATACGGGCATCAGAGCCTGCCGCTGCCATCGCCTTCGCCCTCGTGCGCACGTCATCACCATATGTATCCAGAAGAACGCTTCCGATGTTGGCTCCATAGTCGCCCCTGAGCCCCTCGTTTGCAATAGCGGTGTTGTAATTGATCTGTCTTGTGATGATTTCCCGGATGTCGTCCACGTCAACGATATTAATGAATTCCCAGATATCCTCTACATTTAGAATGCCTCTGTCCGTCAATCCTTCTTCCTTCTCGCCCTCCACCGGTACAAAGTAGCGCACTTCCCCGTCCTTTTCAATCAGCACGATATTGGTATGGTAGTTGGCGATCCGCACCTTCGCGTAGGAATCCCCTTTTCCTACGGTGACCTGGATATCAAAGGTAATCCCATTGTCCACATGCCGGACGCTGATGGATGCCGTATTTAGGAATTCCACCATCCGCTCCATCTGCTCCTTGCTTACTTGCGCGATCACCTCTAATTCCTTCTCGGCTCTGCCCGCTATAATCCCCGCTGTCGCTGCCGCCGGAATTCCTTTGAGGTGATTGGTATTGGGTACGATGACGCTCTTTACGTTCTTGATTATGCTGCCGCTGGCTTCGATCACTACCTTATCCGGCAGGCATCCCAGTACCTCCCTCGCTTTCGCCGCCGCATACGCAAGGGCGATGGGCTCCGTACATCCCATCGCAGGAACCAGCTCTTCTTTCAGTATCTGGACATATGCCTGATACTTTTCATCCGCTCTTTTCATACTAACCTCTCCTTTGCAAATGAATTTAATTCCTTTCCATTGTAAATCCCCGTCCGCGTACTTCATTGATCTGGGAAATCGTTATGAAGGCCTTGGGGTCTATATTTTGAATCATTTCATTTACTAAATACAGTTTTCGCCCGGGAATCACGCACAGCACGCCCTTCTGCTGACGGTGCCCATATCCCGTCTCGATGTGCACCATAGTGGCTCCTGCGTCTACCTCCAAAAGCATCCGGCGTTTGACTTCTTCGTACTTATCCGATATGACAAACAGCTGGATCTGGGATTTTCCCATCAGCATGACACGGTTCAGGATCAGCGTATTGAGCACAAGCGCAAGTATGCCGTACAATATCTGTTCGGAGTCCGCGAAGAATGCCTGGAAACTAAGGACCAGGAAATCCACGATGTATAGCAGCACGGCCACGGATACATGAAGCCATCGGTTCAGCACCAGCGCCAGTATATCCGTTCCTCCTGTGGATGCCCCCACCCGCACGATCAGGCCCACGCCTATTCCCAGCAGGACTCCTCCATATATGGTAGCAAGCATGACATTGTCCGTCAATCTGGTGATTCCTGGAATTGCCTGCATTGCCGACAGAAGCGCAGGATAGACGAATGTGCTGATAATCGTGGTGACAATAAAGGTCTTCCCCAAAATCAAGGCTCCCAGGATAAAGAGGACTGCATTTACGCAGAAAATGATCAAAGACAGATCCACATGCAGATAATGGCTTATGGCAAGGCCGATGCCGGTAGCGCCTCCCATAATGATCCCGTTGGGCACTATGAAGGCGGCCACTGCTGCCGCCAGTATTGCGTTTCCTGCCAGTACGCCTGCCAATGTCTTCAGGCTCTTCTTCCACCTTTTCTTCATCTCTTACCAGTACCCCCTCTTCTATATTATTATTAGATGCCCTTCATCGTAAGCTGGATCCGCTTCTTCTTAAGATCGACGCTTAAGACTTTTACATCTACGATATCTCCTACGCTCACAACCTCCAGCGGATGCTTGATGAATTTCTTGTCCGTTATCTCGGAGATATGTACCAGGCCGTCCTGGTGGACGCCGATGTCTACGAATACGCCAAAGTCGATGACGTTTCTGACGGTTCCCTTTAATATCATTCCCTCCGTCAGATCCTTCATTTCCAGAACGTCCGTCCTTAGGATGGGCTTTGGCATCTCATCACGGGGATCCCGGGCCGGTTTCTCCAATTCCTTTACGATATCCATCAAGGTAATCTCGCCGATTTCCAATTCTTCGGCAAGGGATTTGTAATTCTTGATGGTAAGAGATAAGCCTGTGAGTTTTCCCCCATCTATATCTTCCGGCTTATATCCCTGCTTCTTAAGCAGCCTTTCGGCTGCCTCATAGGACTCCGGATGCACGCTGGTTCCATCCAGAGGATTGTCCCCTCCCTGGATCCGCATGAATCCGGCACATTGCTCGTAGGCCTTGGGGCCTAATTTGGCCACTTTCAGGAGCTGCCTGCGGCTGGTGAACTTGCCGTTTTCCTCCCGGTACGCAACGATGTTCTTTGCGATCGCCGCGGATATGCCGGAGATGTAGGCCAAAAGAGGCGCGGATGCCGTATTCAGATCAACGCCCACCTTATTTACGCAGTCCTCCACAACGCCGGAGAGGGCCTCGCTCAATTTCTTCTGGTTCATATCATGCTGGTACTGTCCCACGCCTATGGACTTGGGATCAATCTTCACCAGTTCTGCCAGGGGATCCTGAAGGCGGCGGGCAATAGAGGTTGCGCTTCTTTGTCCCACGTCAAACTTGGGGAATTCCTCGGAGGCCAGCTTGCTTGCGGAATATACGGAGGCGCCCGCTTCATTTACGATAACGTACTGTACCTTCTGAGGAATCTCTTTGAGCAATTCCACGATGAACATCTCTGATTCCCTGGACGCCGTTCCATTTCCTACGGATATCAGCGTAATGTTATACTTCTTTATAATCTTTTTCAACAGATCTTTGGATGCCTGAATCTTCTGCGGCGTGGTTGGCGCCGTAGGATAGATGACCGTCGTTCCGATGACCTTTCCGGTAGGATCCACCACTGCCAGCTTGCAGCCGGTCCGGAATGCCGGATCCCATCCGAGAACGGTCTGTCCTACGATCGGAGGCTGCATCAGAAGCTGTTCCAGATTCTTTTTGAATACTTCGATGGCCCCGTCTTCTGCCCTCTCGGTCAGCTCGCTTCGAATCTCCCGCTCAATGGCTGGCGCGATCAGGCGCTTGTAACTGTCCTCCGTCACATCTTTAAGGATAGGCGTTGTATATGGATTTTCTCCATGGATCGTCTTCTTCTGCAGATAGCGTATGATATCTTCTTCCGGCGCTTCAATCTTCACCGTCAGGAACTTTTCCTTCTCTCCCCGGTTCAGCGCCAGAATCCTGTGTCCTGCCAGTCTGCCTACCGGCTCTTCAAAGTCATAATACATCTCATAGACGGATTCCGCCTTCTCATTCTTCGCTGCAGAGATAACCCGTCCTTTCTGCATGGTGATCTTCCTGATCCAGATACGGTAATCTGCCTCATCCGATATGTTTTCGGCAATGATATCCTTTGCGCCTGCAATAACTTCTTCTACAGTATGCACTTCTTTTTCAGGATTTATGAACTCTTTTGCCAGATCTTCCACCGGCCTTTCGGTCTTTTGAAGGCTGATGACAGCGGCCAGAGGCTCCAGCCCCTTTTCTTTGGCAATCGTGGCCCTCGTCCGCCGCTTCGGCCGGTATGGGCGGTATAAATCTTCCACTACCACCAGGGTTTCTGCTGCCAGTATCTGCTGCCTTAACTCCTCCGTAAGCTTGCCTTGCTCTTCGATGCTGGAAAGTACTTGCTCCTTTTTCTCTTCCAGGTTTCGAAGATACGTCAGTCTCTCATGAAGCCTTCGTAACTGCTCGTCATCCAGGGTGCCTGTGGCTTCTTTTCTATATCGTGCAATAAAGGGAATCGTGTTGCCTTCGTTAATCAATTTGACGGCGGCATCCACTTGCCATCTCTTTACTCCAAGTTCTTCTGTGATTTTCTGATTAATATCCATGTCATGTATCCTTTCCTGCTAATGATGTAATGCCTGTTGCTGATAATTATAACCGATCTTTCCCAAAACCGCAATGCATGACTCTTTCAGGACAGTCATTTATGGCAGGCTATCTTATCTGATTCGGGGAATACCGAGTTCACTCTGTTTTGTTGAAATCCCCTCTCCACTATGATATACTTAAGACAAACTAACAGAGGTACTTCAAAGGGGAATATAAACTATGAATCAGATAACGCAAGAACTGTCAAAGCAGCAATTGAAGTCAAAAGAAACCAAGGCAAAAATCTTCCGCGCCGCCAAGCATATCCTCCAAAAGCAGGGATATGAGCAACTCTCCATCAAGAATATCTGCGAAGAGGCCGGCGTATCTAACGGAAGTTTCTATCACCATTTCAAGACTAAGGATGATCTTCTGTCCTACTATATCGAGGAACAGCCCAGCATCAATCCCGATCTTCTGGACATGCCCCGAAATGCCGCAGAGGCCAAGGCCGCGATCATCCAAGTGTACTTGAATTATGTGCATTACTGTCAGGACTTGGGCGTAGAATTCATGTCCAATTATTATACGCCTAAGAACCAATCCTTAAACCCATTGATCCGTACGGAAAGGCCCTATCCCATCGTCACGGTCCACAACTATCTAAAAAAGGCCATTGATGCGGACATCATAAAGCCTGATCTGGACCTGGAAGATATCACCACGGATATCCGTATGATCGTCATCGGCAACGTATTTGAATGGTGCTTAAAAAGCGGCGAGGCAGACTTTGAGGGAAACATGAGGCGCACGCTTAGAATCTACTTAGACGGCCTGTTCTAAGGGTTTCCATAACCATATGTCAGGAGGAAGATTATGTATATATTCATAACCAATCCCAACGCCCGCTCCGGGCTGGGGCATAAGATATGGGATAATATCGAGACCGTTCTGAAGAAAAGAGGCGTCTCCTACCAGGTATATTTTACAAAATACCAGCAGCACGCCACCAAGATCGTCCGACAGATTACCTCTGACCATGAGCGCCACAATATTATCGTGCTGGGTGGCGATGGAACGGTAAATGAAGTGATCAACGGCATTGACGGCCTGGCAAACGTTACGCTGGGCTATATTCCGATCGGTTCAAGCAACGATTTTGCGCGGGGCTTAGGACTTCCTGCCGACCCTTTGAAGGCGCTTGAAAATATCCTGGCACCCGTCCGCCATCTTGCGATCAATATAGGCGTGCTCGAATACGGGGATAAAAGACGGCGCTTTTCCGTAAGCACCGGACTTGGATTTGACGCGGGGGTTTGCCATGAAGTTATGGTATCCCGTCTGAAGGTCTTTCTAAACAAGATAAAATTGGGGAAACTTTCTTATGCAGGAGTCGCCCTTCACCGCATGGCCTCCCTTGATCCGAAGGATATGACGGTAATCATGGACGGCACCCGGAAACTGGATTGCCATAAAGTATACTTTGCCACTGCCATGAATCTGGGCTATGAAGGCGGCGGATTCAAATTCTGCCCCAAAGCTGACTGCGCGGATGATCTTCTGGATATCATCGTCATCTCAGACATGCCCAAGATCAAGGCGCTTGTGCTTCTCCCCACTGCGTTTAAGGGGTGGCACGTATTTTTTAGAGGCATTCACATCTATAGCTGCAAAGAGATTGAAATCATCAGCGAGAAAGCGCTGCCCGTACACGCGGACGGAGAGCCTATCTTCCTGCAGAAACGGATAAAAGCATGCCTTGAGTCAGAAAAATTACGCATTATCGGTGCTCCCGAATAAAAACAACGGAGGTTACTGTCATGATATGGCTTATCATCACGATCGCAGTCATCCTGCTTTATCTATTTGCCCTCGCGCCCAGGCTCTCCCGCCGTGATGCCATGCGCGCCTTTTTCGGCACCATGTTCGCCCACAGGGGCTATCACTGCAAGGAGCGAGGCATACCGGAAAATTCTATGAAGGCGTTTTGCGCCGCCATCGCCAGAGGATATGGCATAGAACTGGATCTTCACCTGACAAAAGACGGCCGTCTTGCCGTCTTCCACGACGATACGCTGGAACGCATGTGTGGAAGAACTGACACGGTGGAAGAACTGACTTCCCTGGAACTGTCTTCCTGCACTCTTCTAGATACGGATGAAACGATCCCCATGTTCGAAGATGTTCTCACTCTTGTAAGAGGCCGGGTTCCCTTGCTGATAGAACTTAAGATTCCAACCGCCTCCCTTCAGATATGCGAAGAAGTCTTAAGACAGATGCGAAACTATCAGGGCCCCTTCCTGATCCAGTCCTTCAACACCATGGGACTTCGCTGGTTCAAGCTTCATGCCACGGATCTGTTAAGAGGCCAGCTTTCATCCAACCTGACCGCTAAAAAGACCCGGGAATCCTGGTTCTTAAAATTCATGGTCAAGTATCTGCTTGCAAACTTCCTTGGCAGGCCTGACTTTATATCTTATAAACTGGCAGACCTCCCTGTGATGAATGTCTGGATATTGAAGCATATCTTCCATACGCCGGTTGCTGTATGGACGCTTAAGACTCCCGAGGCGCTTTTTGACGGGAAAAAGTGTTATGATATCCAGATTTTTGAAAAATCCTATGAAAATTATTAACAAATAATGAACATTATTGTTGATTACCCTTTTTCATGTTATAATCCGGGGTGAACCATAAATATATTTTAACAAGGGGCTTAAAAGGGGAAATCACTATGAAAGCCATAGAAACAACGAAAAAGATAGTAAAACGCTATAGTCATGCATGGGTGTTCTTATACGCATTCATCTATATGCCATGGTTTCTGTACCTGGAGAGGCGTACCGGAGTCGATTATTATATCATCCACTCACCGATTGACAATTATATTCCTTTCGTAGAATATTTTATAGTTCCCTATCTATTATGGTTTCTGTTTATTGCCGTAACGGTAGGCTACTTTTTCTTTACGGACAAATGGGGTTTCTATCGGCTGTGCGCATTCTTATTCACGGGAATGACGCTTTTCCTGCTGATATGCACGTTCTTCCCGAACGGGCTGAATCTTCGTCCTGTTGTATTTGAAAGAAATAATATTTTTGTTGATCTCGTCAAAACCCTATACAGTACGGATACGCCGACCAACGTGCTACCAAGCATACACGTATTCAACTCCATCGGCGTCAGCATCGCGATTGCCCACAGCAATGCCTTGAAGAAGCACCGCATGGTACAATGCAGCGCTTACCTGCTGGCTATGCTGATTATAATGTCCACCGTATTCTTGAAGCAGCATTCCGTAACATTCTGGAAAGCTGCGAGAATGGAAATGACAAGTTAACCGCAGTAAAGACGCTGGACTATCTCGAGGACTACACAGATTACCATTTCAAGGCAGAAGAACAGCTGCAAAGAGATATCGACTATCCGGGCTACGAAAAGCATATCGCGCAGCACGAGATATTCAAGAACACCATCAAGGATTTAGAAGAGATGCTGCAGGAAGAAGAAGGCCCATCCAACGCGTTCGTTGAAAAGGTAGAAGAAAACATTGTAAAATGGTTCTATACCCATATCGAGGGCTTCGACCGTTCCGTTGCTGAATATAAATTCATGCGCGAGAACAATGAGCGTCTGTAGATCCCACTGATACAAATAACCGGCCTCTGTGCAGAGGCCGGTTTCTTATATTCCTGCATCCTTTAGTCTTTCTTGATTCCTGCATAACGGGTATATTTCTCAAACGCGGAGGGCATAGAATATTTCTTCTCGATTTCTTCCGGATGTATGAAAAGAAAATCTTTCTGGTTAGTCTTCTCCAACTCATCTACCATTACTTCATAGCCGGTCATATGCCATTCGATATGGCTGAAGATATGCTTTGCCGTATCCAGCTTCTTTACACGGATGGGCATTAGGCCGATGGATTTGCTATATTCTGTTACTTCTTTCATCGTCATGTGGCCAGGCTCGTTCGGGAATTCATACAGTCCTGCAAGAAGTCCCTTAGACGGCCTCTTCTGTATGGCAAGCCTTTGTCCATCCTTGAATAGAAGCACGGTCCGCTTCTCCATCTTCCGAGCTTTCCCCTTGCTCTTTACTGGTATCTCGCAGGCCGTCCCCTGCTTCCTCGCCTCGCATAGATGCGCCACTGGACATTCGCCGCATTTCGGCTCACCGTTGGGCACGCACACGATAGCTCCCAGTTCGATCAGCCCCTGGTTAAAATCGCTGGCTCCATCCGCCGGAATTACCTTCTCCAATGCCTCCTCTATCTTCTTGCGCACGCTCTGCTTCATGATATCCTCCCGGCTTCCCGTAAGTCTGGATACCACTCGGAGCACATTGCCGTCCACCGCTGGCTTGGGGATGCCAAAGGCAAATGCGCTGATAGCCCCAGCCGTATAATTGCCGATTCCTTTTAAAGAACGGATCTCTTCATAAGTATCCGGAAAACGGCCATGATAGTCTATCATGATCTGCTGGGCGGCTTTCTGCATGTTTCTTACCCGGTTATAGTAGCCGAGGCCTTCCCATAGTTTCAGGAGCGTATCTTCTTCTGCCCTTGCAAGTGCCTCTACCGTCGGGAGTTCTCGCAAGAATCTCTCATAATAAGACTTTACCGCCTCCACCCTGGTCTGCTGAAGCATGATCTCAGACACCCACACCCGGTAGGCGTCCGGATTCCTCCTCCACGGAAGATCCCGCTTATGATTGCGGTACCACGCCATAAGAGGCTCTGCCATCTCGTTCAGGATTGGGTTCTCAAGCACGACCGGCACCTCTTGGGCGATCTGGATCGCGTCAGGGCTTACCTCGCAGTCATAGGCAACCACGCGGACGCCTCCTTCTGCCGCTTCCCTTAAGGCTTTCGCGAACGCCGGATGGGTATCCGTATTGGGTGTAAAGTAGCGGACATCTCTCATCTGGATGACAAAAAACACATAGGCTTCATAACCTTGCCTTACCGCGGCTTTCAACTCTTCTACATGCTTCACGGCACGTTCGCTTGGGGCATCGGGAAAACGCACTCTTCCCTCTTCTTCCAGCGTCACCCCCTTGACCTCGATCAATATCTTCCGTTCATTCGTCTCTACATACAGGTCTATCCTGGAATTGCCATAAGTATACTCTGGCTTTACCAAAGTTGCTCCTTTGATCAGGCCGCCTTTTTCAATCCATTCCTTAACCACTTGGTTTGGCGCCTGGGAATCCATATTTACCAGCCTGACGCTTCCCTGATCCGTCTCTTTTTCCACCGCGATCAGATCCCATCTGGTCTTCCGGTCCGGATTGTCGGACTCCTGCAGGTAGACCCTTGCCCCGGGCCTTAAAAGTTCGGCGCACCGTCCCGTATTCTTTACATGGACGGTTTCTTTTTTTCCGTTGATATCGATATATGCGATAAACCGGTTTGGACGTTCCAGGAATATCCCCGGTATGATGCTATTGTATCTCATCTGTCTTCTCCTTTCACTGCTTCTTGATGCGCCCGCGGCTTCGTTTGTCCCATTCTATCTGCTTCTCTTAATGATGCCTCCAGCGTATCTTCTACTTTGCCCTGCCTTCCCCAGCCAGTAAAAAAGCCGCTGTTTCTGCCGCCTTTTACAGGTTTTATGCATTTCGATACCATAAACTGAGTGCGGAAAACGAACTCCTCGGACTCCATAATCGTAAATGGATGCTCCTCCGTCACTATGATCTGAACATCTCCCTTCCGATATTCTGGATATTTTCCCGAGTATCCCTCGCTTTGAAGACGAGAATCAATGACTCTGCGTTTCGTCTTAATATCTTCATTCTGGCTGCTTCCATAATCCCTCTTATCATATGCTTCCGACGCAGCCTTTAACTTATGCCAGATCAAAACATAGAGTTTCTCACGCTTGTGCGAAAGGAGCCTCCGGCTCAGGAAATGTTCAATCCTTTTAGAAGGATGCTTGCGGCAAATGCGCAACAGCCTTGCATAGGAATTATCACCCGCTTCCTTTGAAAGAGCCATCATCCGTTCTATCCCCTCATAAGTAGCCGGATACCTGTCCTCAAGAGACTCATTGATCGGAGACCATTCCCGGAAAGGCGCGAATTCCATCAGCCTTAGCAGTTCTTTCTCTTTCCTGCTTAAAACCTTTTCGCCCGGATACTCATATTTATCATAGATCGTTCCTATCATGTACGCCAGCTGGCGCCACTGCTCCTGCCCCTTTACCCAGAAATGTCCAATCTGATGGTACTGATAGCAATGGATGCTTTCCTCCATATCAAGGCGGCCAAATGCTTTCGGCAGCCCCTCTATACCGCCGGAAAAATACTGCCTTTCGCTATCTTCATGTATCATATATTTAATAATAACTCCCTCTTCTTACATATCAGTATGTTAAGAACAGACTCATTATATTACATCCCTGTGTTCTTGCCAACCTGATAACGGCAAAAATAAGCAGCCAAGAATCAAGCGGCATCTCCGCTTTCGCAAAGATGCCGCCATGCCTATATATGAAATTCTTCAAACAGCAGCATTCTATATTCCGTATCCTCCAACGCCCGTTCCAGTTCTTCCAATCGCTTTGACTGGAGTAACTGCTGGGCCAGCCGGGCCATACGCGCTTCCCCAGACTGCTCGCCCTGTTTTATTCCTTGTTTTATTCCTTGCTCATGTCCCGCATTCCAATTACTTTTCATCTGATAATTATAGTCCCTGATCGCTTTCTCCCTGGCTTCATACTCCAGCCGTTTCTGCTCATCCGCACTAAGATTCGTTAAAGCCTCATAAGCCTTTCCCAGGAATTTATCCGTCTTTGCTATCATCTCCAGTTCCTCCTTCCTCTCTGCATTGATAAAGCGTGCCCACTTCAGCAGTTCCGTCTCCGGATATCCATATTTCTCTAATTTGGGCAGTTCCAGTATATGTACTTCTAATTTGTCCGTATACTTCCTGCGCCTTACATCCTCCCAGATATGGAACCTTGAATAAAACTCTACATCTTCCTCAAACATTACGAAGTCCAGTATGCCTATATGTATACACTTCTTTAGTACGTCATAATCTTCTCCTGCTTTTATCTGGTCAACATACATCTTTCCCAAATAAAAAAGCGACCGCTCCGCCCACAATTCAAAAGGCGCCATCTGCATCTCCATGTTGATCTGGACATTGCCATTGAGAAGAACCCGCACATCGAGGATCCCCAATTTTTCTTCTTGGCTTTCCTTCCTCAGATGAGTGGGAAGCAGCGTAGTATTAACAATATCCTCCGGCCTGATTCCAAGCACCGCTGAGATAAACCCCCGCCGCACCTCCGGCTCCTCCATCAATTCCTTAAAGCAAAAGTCTACTTTGGGCTTCATTATAAATTCACTCATCTTACCGCTCCTTTCTCCGTAAGAAAGATGCGGCAAATGATGCTTGTCCTACTTTTATTACCCATCAGGCCGTGGTACGCTGCTTCTCCCAGTGTTGGGACAACCCCTGCGGATTTACCATTGCTCCTGGCTGCGATATTCCTGTTGCAGCGCCGCTTGCCAATATCGACGCCTACATGGAAGCCGCGCGCCAATGCGCCAAATATCCGGTGCAGCCATCCAACTGGGAGGCCTGATTTTCGCCCGGCAGGCGAAAAACATTGAGTGCTTACTTACAATATGTTATATTAATGAGGATGTCTAACTGGCATCCTCATTCATATTAAAAGCAATGATGCAAAGGAGTATCACAGCATGAGCATATTAACCGTAGACCATCTTTCCCACGGATTCGGAGACCGCGCCATCTTCCAGGATGTCTCCTTCCGCATGCTAAAAGGCGAGCACATTGGCCTGGTCGGCGCAAACGGGGAAGGCAAATCAACATTTTTCAATATCGTAACCGGCAAGCTTGCCCCTGATGCCGGTAAGATCGAGTGGGCCAAGAACGTCCGCATCGGCTACCTGGACCAGCATACCGTGCTTGAAAAGGGTATGACCATCCGCGATGTGTTAAAATCCGCTTTTTCCTATCTATTTGAAATGGAGGCGAGGATGAACGATATCTGCGACAAACTTGGGTCGGCAGATGAAGAGGCCATGAATAAACTGATGGAAGAATTGGGCGTCATCCAGGATACCCTGACGATGCATGACTTCTATGTGATCGACGCAAAGGTGGAAGAAGTGGCGCGGGCCTTAGGGCTTCTGGATATCGGCCTTGATAAGGACGTCACCGACTTAAGCGGCGGCCAGAGGACCAGGATCCTGCTTGGGAAGTTGCTGCTCCAGAAGCCTGACATCCTGCTTTTGGACGAGCCTACTAATTATCTGGATGAAGAGCATATCAACTGGCTAAAACGCTATCTTAACGAGTATGAGAACGCCTTCGTCCTGATCTCCCATGATATCCCGTTCCTCAATGATGTCGTCAACATCATCTACCATATGGAGAACCAGGAACTGAACCGGTATGTGGGGGATTATGATGAATTCCAGAAAGTGTATGAAGTGAAAAAAGCACAGCTGGAGGCCGCTTACAAGCGCCAGCAGCAGGAGATCAGCCAGTTAAAAGACTTCGTGGCAAGGAATAAGGCCCGTGTCTCTACCAGGAATATGGCCATGTCCCGCCAGAAAAAACTGGATAAGATGGATGTCATCGAACTGGCAGCCGACAGGCCAAAGCCCGAATTTCACTTCCGCCTGGGACGCACGCCGGGAAAATATATCTTTGAGATCAAGGACTTTGTGATCGGATATGACGAGCCGCTCTCAAAGCCACTCAATCTCTCGCTTGAAAGAGGACAGAAGATTGCC
>PPYE01311562.1_pt1 | contig 18800 bp, 19 predicted proteins | sample 1559881 | NCBI WGS metagenome assembly PPYE01 (sample SAMN08240022, study PRJNA423297) | Human gut metagenome, whole genome shotgun sequencing project. | reverse complement strand
TTTCGGACGCGGGTTCAACTCCCGCCAGCTCCACCAAAATTCTCCATCGGTGATTACCAGAGTCATCCGATGAAGTCCTAAGAGCCCGTACGGCGCAAGCCCTGCGGGCTTTTTTGTGCACTCAATTTGTCCCGCGAAGTCAGATGCCAACTAATTAAATCTGAACCTTTTAGGCACCTTGTCAGGCACCTCATAAAGCTTTAGTGTTTTTGTGGAACCTAAAACTAAGCCTGTGCGTCAGAAAAAAAAACACTTTTTATTCAATGAGATAAAATCAGACATTCTCATTAAAGCGCACTAAGTTTTCCTGATGGGGATGGCCTTGAGCTAATCATCAAATCCAGCGGGTTTACGCTCTGGCCGTTCGCCACATTCGCTCTTTTATTTCGAAATCCTTACCAGTAACGCTGGTTGCATACTTCCCCGCTGTTCATCCTGCCTGTTTCCGCACCACAAGTGGCCGCGACACTCGTTACTGCAGCGGTTCAGCATGCTCCGGAACCGGAGACCACATTGATCCGCCCCGGATGAGAAGCCTGGTGGCGGCCTGCTTCTCAATCCTGTATTCGTCTACCTTCCGTTTCCAGATGAAAAGGGACGGCTTCACATTGCATTTATTGACGCAAATAAAAGACAATCCTGAGTTGAGATTCGATTATGCTCTCTGGCACTCATCGGCATTGCACGGGCTTTACGTCGCAGGATGGCGAAAAAGACGTTACACGCCCCATTTTCACAGGATCAATTTTGAATATTTACTCAAAACGCTGCGTGATACGACCGTTTAACGCCGATGATATCGAGCCTTTTATGGCATATCGCAACGATGCCGAATGGATGCAGTACCAGGGGTTTAAGGGCCTGACAAAGGAAGCTTATGCCGAGGCGTTGCTGGGAAACGCTTCTCTTACGCAGGGCATGCAGCTCGCGGCGATCGATACCGCGACCGGGACTTTGATTGGCGATCTCTACTTAAAACAAGAAAACGAGACCATCTGGCTTGGCTACACCGTTAGCCCACGGTATGCAGGTCAGGGTTACGCCCTTGAAACTGCGATGGCGGTCATTGACTGGTGTAAGCAGCAAGGTTTTTTAGCCGTAAAAGCCGGCGTTGTGGCAGATAATCTTCCCTCAATAAATTTACTGAACAAACTCGGATTTTCCTGTTCCTGCACGGAGGATGATGAGCAGATTTTTGTTTTAAACATACAATCCGCTCATTAATTCCCCCTACTTTCAGCTTGTCATACTCACATACCTCTATCCCGACAAAAATTTCTCTGATTAATCTGCTGTTACCTTGTTCACACCGCGGAAGGTCACATGCTACTTTCCGCATAATTTGCTTTTAAAACAATAAGATAAATAGCTTACCGCCCCTTCATCCCGCTAGTTTTATGCCTGTGACGCACCCTGTGCGCAGTTCTATAAGAGAGATAACCATGAAATAAGCTGTGAACGCCCTACAAAACTTTGGAAAATCCCTCTATGGGCCGGTACTTATCTTGCCGATAGTGGGTCTGTTTATCGCTTTTGGCAACGTGTTGGGCGACGGCAACCTTGCGAAATATCTGCCCTTGCTCGGCCATCCTTTTATTCAGAATATCGGCCAGCTCATTGCTAAATCAGCGGTATCGGTACTGGTGAACCTGGCGCTGATCTTCGCCGTTGGGATCCCCGTAGGCCTGGCCGCCCGCGATAAAGGCTACGCGGCGCTCATTGGCCTGGTGACGTTTATCGTCTTTATCAACGCCATGAATATCACACTGCAGCTGCAGGGCCAGCTCGCGGCGCCGGAACAGATGAAAGCAGCCGGCCAGAGCATGGTGCTGGGCGGCCAGGTGCTTAAGATGGGGGTCTTCGCCGGGATCCTCACCGGCGCGCTTTCGGGCTACAGTCTTATATCGGTTACGGGTATGAATCTTACGTATTCGGCCTGCCACCCTGCGAATGCGCCAATCTGCCGGTGCCCGCTATCGACGATCAGGGAATGAGTTCAAAGGTAATTGAGATTAACGTATCAGGATTTATGTCAGCGGGCGTCGTGCTGTACAGCGAACCAGCCTGACCATATAGCGTGACCGCGCCGCCTTTTAAGCCCGCAGTTAAAACTTTGGCCATCAGGGGATCGATTTGTTTGTCGTATATCATCCTGGAATTCATCGTATTGAGTATCGGGGTACCATCAAGCTTTTTCTCCAGTATATTCAGGGATAAGGACTCATTCTGCTTGTAAGCTTGCTTCCCTTGTTTATCAATCACGAAATAGACACCATTAGGCAAAACCTCATATTTTTTATTTTTAATTTTGGCCATGATTCTTTTTTCAATATCAACGTACTTAGATGACATTTGTTCATTAAGGGTGTTAACGATGGTTTCTATTTCACCTTCTTTGATTTTCAGCTTTTTATGGTAAGCATCGTTAAAGCCTGAAACCAGCGCCGAAGGCGACAGCTTCACATCATTGTCAGCCATTTTATTCACATCCGATAGCGCCTGAGTCAGATAGAAAACGCCGAGTGCGTAGGCATTTTTAATGCTTTTATCAGTAAGCTTTAACTCACTTTCCTTTATGGCCTGGCTATCAAGGGCAGACTGTAATTTCTGATTTTGATTGTTCAAAGCAGCAACTGACTCAGCATATTTTTTCTGCGCCGCTTCGGCTGCGGCGCTCAGCTCAGCATTTTTTTTGCTCAGCGCGTCGAGCGCGGATTTGTGCTGACTTTCGCCCTGGGTGTTCTGCTTTTGCAGCGCGGCGATCTGCGCCGACAGCGTGCGGGTGGTCTCATCCAGCTTTTTCTGCGCCGCTTCGGCTGCGGCGCTCAGCTCGCCATTCTTTTTGTTCAGCGCGTCGAGCGCGGATTTCTGCTGGCTTTTATCCTGGGCGTTCTGCTTTTGCAGCGCGGCAATCTGCGCCGACAGCGTGCGGGTGGTCTCATCCAGCTTTTTCTGCGCCGCTTCGGCAGCGGCGCTCAGCTCAGCATTCTTTTTGTTCAGCGCGTCGAGCGCGGATTTCTGCTGGCTTTCGCCCTGGGCGTTCTGCTTTTGCAGCGCGGCAATCTGCGCTGATAGTGTGCCAGTGGTCTCATCCAACTTTTTCTGCGCCATTGCGGCGGCAGCGCTCAGTTCAAGGTTCTTGCCCATCAGCGTGTCTATCGTTGATTTCTGAGCGTTCTCACTTTGCCCTTTCTGAGTTTTCAACGCGGCGATCTGCACCGACAGCGTGCGGGTCGTATCATCCAGCTTTTTCTGCGCCGCTTCGGCAGCGGAGTTCAGTTCAGCGTTCTTTTTGCGCAGTGCTTCAAGAGTACTCTTATGCCCGTTTTCGTCCTGTGCACGCTGCGCCTTTAACGCCGCAATCTGCGCCGACAGCGTGCGGGTGGTCTCATCCAGCTTTTGCTGCACCGCTTCGGCAGTGGCGGCCAGTTCGAGGTTCTTTTTAGTCAGCGCGCTCACCGCGGCAGGATCGCCACTCTCTTTCTGTACACCCTGGCTACTCTGTGCCTTCAGCGCGGCGATCTGCGCCGACAGTTCGCGCGTTGTTTCAGCGAGTTTTTTCTCCGCCGTTTTGGCTGCCGCGCTCAGCTCCGCATTCTGTTTGCGCAGAGCGTTAATCGTACTTTGCGTTTTATTGCTCTGATTTATTCTTTTGCTGACGCCATCCTGCTTCGGCGGCATTTTTTTATCACGGCTCTCGTTATTCAGTTTAGACGAGGCCGACTCCGCGCTAGCGGCGCCTGAGGCCGGCGGATTCTTAATTTCAAGTTTCTTGATATTACCAAGGAAGTCTCCCCCCTCGGAACGAGCAGGGAGCATGACAAAAAGGGTAGAGAGAGCAAATACAATCGCAAGACCTCTGAGATCGTATAATTTCAGTTTCCCCTTAAGGCTCATCATCTGGTCAGCCCATCTTTAAGATCGGCTTTCCGGGCGCGGGTTTCGAACTCTTTGATTAATTTCTGAGAAATACTATTACACTTATCATTTATCTTATATTCAAAAAGCGGGGTAATGGTTGATTTTACGCTGGCTGAGGTTTGCCCCGAAACAGAGGCATAAAACTTAGCGTCGTTAATTAAGCCATAGAGTTCACTTGAATCTTTCTGGAACTTGTTATCCAGCTTAACTAAAGCATCCGCATCCTGGATACACTGCTGTAAAGCAGGAACTTGTGCAGGCTGTTCGGTTTGACTCACATCTTTCTTTATTAGTGCGCTATCTGTTTTTTTAATATTAGTACACCCCTGCAATACACCCACAGAAATACACACCAATGCCAATAAGCTATTTCTTATCATTTTCCCATCCATTAGAAAAATAGTGCACAAAAAATATATTTCTCGATTCCAGCAGAAAAAAAATTAACAAACAACGTTACAGGTTGGATTTACTCGTAATTCAGAAAAAACACATAAAAAGGTTATTTCTTGACCAATTGCAGAGTGGGAATTATCCTGGAACCAGGCGATATTTTTATCTGATTTTTTTCTTAATAACATATAGTTAATGATGTGCCGTCTGCTATATGCCTGATATTAAGCGGTCTATTTCCCAATAAAATCAGGCATAAGCTGTTTCTCATTCATTACTAAACTCATGCACTCCACTTCGGCCTGGCTACGGTATTCTTCTTCAGAAGATTGCGAAACTCCTTGAGATAAGGTTCATTGCTGCGCCCGCGCTTGCAGATCGCCGAGAAGGGAGATTGAAAGCCAAACTCATTGGGTAGCAGCACGCGCAGGCGATTCTCTTTAATCCACGGCCAGGCGTAGTGTTCTGGAAGATAGCCGATGTATTTCCCGGACAGGATCAACAGCAGCTGCGCATCGACGGTTTCAACCGTGGCGCTGCCCTTGCTGAACCCGCGCCGCCGCAGATCGCTGGTATTCCAGTAGCTGCGCGTCACCAGTGGACACTGGCTGATGAGATCTTTATCGAGCTGGCGACTAAAGAACATCGGATGCAGGTCGCTGCAGTAGAGCCAGTGCTGCTCGCGGTAGAGCGGTTCGCTGATGATGTTATGCACCCGCGAATTGTAGCTACCGATGGCGAGATCGATATGGTTATTCAGTACTCCGTTCAGCTGTTCCGCCGGGGTGCGAATAATCAGCTTGATGTGTACGTTAGGAAACTTATCGCTAAAGCTGCGCAGCACCACCGGCAGCGACAGCGCGGTTTCCGTTTCGATGGAGTCAAGCGTTGAGATGCAAATCGTGCCGCTATGCTCGCCTTTCAGCAGCGCCGACTGGCGCTCCAGCTCGTTCAGTTCGCTCAGCACGCGGATCGCCTGCTGTAAAAAATGCTGCCCTTTCTCCGTTAACGCAAAGCCGCCGCGTCCGCGCTGGCACAGGCTAAAGCCCAGCTGGCCCTCCAGCTGCGACATCGCGTTGCTGATCGCGGAAACGGAAATCCCCAGCTCCTGCTGGGCCCGGCCATAGCTCTCAAGGCGGGCCACCGCCTCAAAAACCTGGAGCTGTCGAATGTTTAGCGTCGCGTCGTTAAGCATGGCGTTTAGTTCACTGATAAATGAACTAAGTATTTGCGGCGGACGATTTAAAGTCCAGCACATCTTGCGCACTATCCCTGCTGTTGAGTTTTGAATATCAGATTCAGGAGCAGAAATGGATAACGTCTTTCATCAACCGCAGGGTGGCAATGAGATGCCGCGTTTTGGCGGCCGCGCCACGATGATGCGCCTGCCATTTATTGAGGATTTACAGGGGCTTGATGCCGCATTTGTCGGCATCCCTCTGGATATCGGGACCTCGCAGCGTTCCGGAACGCGCTACGGACCGCGCTATATTCGTACCGAATCGGTGATGATTCGCCCGTACAACATGGCTACCGGCGCCGCGCCTTTTGATTCACTGTCGGTGGCGGATATCGGCGACGTACCGATTAACACCTATAGTCTGCTCAAATCGGTGCAGATTATCGAGGATTACTACACCGGTTTAAATAGTTTTCCGCTTATCCCCCTGACGCTCGGAGGCGATCACACCATTACCCTGCCGATTCTGCGCGCGTTGACCAAAAAGCACGGTCCGGTAGGTCTGATTCACGTCGACGCCCACACCGATACCAACGATGAGATGTTCGGCGAAAAGATTGCCCACGGCACCACCTTCCGCCGCGCCGTCGAAGAGGGGCTGCTTGATCTTAAACGCGTCGTCCAGATTGGCCAGCGCGCGCAGGGCTACGCCGCCGGCGACTTCCAGTGGGGCGTCGATCGGGGCTTTCGTCTGGTTCAGGCGGAGCAGTGCTGGCACAAATCCCTGGCCCCGCTGATGGCCGAAGTGCGTCAACAAATGGGAGATGGCCCGGTTTATCTCAGTTTTGATATCGATAGCCTCGATCCGATCTGGGCCCCCGGCACCGGAACCCCGGAAGTAGGCGGCCTGACGTCAATTCAGGCGCTGGAAATTGTGCGCGGCTGCCGCGGTCTGAACCTGATTGGCTGCGACCTGGTCGAGGTCTCGCCCCCCTATGACGTCAGCGGCAACACGTCCCAGCTGGCCGCCAACCTGCTGTATGAAATGCTCTGCGTTCTCCCGGGCGTGAAATATCCATAGAGGAAAAACCATGCAGCTTAACGTCTTTCGCACGCTGTGGGGCGTCACCACCCCGTGGCAGCAAACGGTTAGCGAACTCCAGAGCGTCGGCTGCTGCGGCATCGAAGCGCGACTGCCGCTGACGACAGAAGAGCAGCGAACGCTGGCCCGGCGCCTCGAAGCGTCCGCGCTTCAGTATATCGCCATTGTCTTCAGCGGCGGCGGCGTCATTCCGGCCCAGGCCGAGACGCCCGCGCAGCATCTGGAGCGCTTAAAAGAACGTTTTGCGGCGGCAAAAGCGCTTAATCCGCGCTTCGTCAATCTACTGGCCGGTAACGACCGCTGGCCGCTGGCGCAGCAGGTGGATTTTCTCGGCAGAGCGCATGAACTGGCCGCCGAGTATGAGCTGCTCTGTAGCTTTGAAACCCATCGCGCCACCTCGCTGTATAGCCCGTGGCTGACGCTGGAGATTATTCAACAGCTGCCGCAGCTGCGCTTTACCGCCGATATCAGCCACTGGATCGTGGTCAGCGAACGCCTGCTGGATGACCCTTGCGATGACTTCAGCGCCTTTATCGAACGGGTCCACCATATTCAGGCCCGCGCCGGATACGACCAGGGGCCGCAGGTGCCACACCCGGCCGCGCCGGAATATCAGGCGGCCCTGCGGTTTCAACAGCGCTTCTGGGAGCAAATCTGGCAATCGCAGCGCCGGCGCGGCTACCAGCACACCACGCTGACCCCGGAGTTTGGCCCCGATGGCTATCTGCATCACCTGCCGTTTACCAACGTTCCGGTCGCCGATCTCTGGTCGCTGAACGCCTGGATGGCCCGGCGTGAACAGCAACATTTTGTCGAATTCACCTCGCTAACTGCATAAGGAACGGAAGAGATGACCGCTGCAAAAAGTTCTTTTACTGAATTACCGACCATCGACATCAGCGACCTGACCTGCGCCGATCTCACCCGACGCCAGGCGGTGGCCGACGCCATCGGTCAGGCGGCCCGCGAGGTCGGCTTTTTCTACATCACCGGACACGGCATTGCGCCCGAGCTGATTGCCGGCATCCGCGCGGCGGCGAAAGAGATTTTTGCCCTGCCGATGGAGCGCAAGATGGCGTACTACATCGGACAGTCGAAAAGCCATAAGGGCTACGTTCCCGAAGGCGAAGAGATTTACGGCTCCGGCAAGCCGGATCGCAAAGAGGCGTTTGATATCGGCTTCCAGGCCGCCGACGACCACCCGTTGGTCGTGGCTAACACGCCGCTGATTGGCGCCAACGAATGGCCGGATATACCCGAATTTCAATCCCGGGTACTGGCCTGGTATGACGCGGTCTTCTCCCTTGGACATCGCCTGTTTGACGCCTTCGCTCTGGCGCTTGGCCTGCCGGAAGGTTATTTCAGGTCGATGGTCACCTGCCCACCGTCAAAGCTGCGCCTGATCCACTACCCCTTTGACGCCAGCGCCGAAGATGTTCCCGGTATTGGTGCACATACCGACTATGAATGCTTCACTCTGCTGCTCGCCGACCAGCCGGGCCTTGAAGTGTTGAACGAAGATAGCGTCTGGATCGACGCCCCACCGCTGAAGAACGCGACCGGAGAAGAGGCTTTCGTGATCAATATCGGCGACATGCTGGAAGTGCTGAGCGCTGGCACATTTGTTGCAACAGCACACCGCGTACGTAAAGTGCCGCAGGAACGTTACTCCTTCCCGCTGTTTTTCGCCTGCGACTACCACACGCTGATCCGCCCGCTGCCGGGCTTCCTTAAGGCGGGCGAAGCCAGCGAGTATCAAGAACTGAGCATTGGTGAACATATGTGGAGCCAGGCGTTACAGACCTATCGCTACCTGCGCGAGAAAGTCACGCGCGGCGAGCTCCAGCTCCCCGAACGCGCCCGCGGCACCAACACCTTTGGCCATCTGAAAAAACAAGCCCAGCAAAAAACCGTTAATAACCCGTGAGGATAAATGATGAAAAGAACGCTAAAAAAACTCTCGCGCCGTGTGGCTTTGACCATCGCCGTCACCGCTTGTTTTTCACCGCTGACTCAGGCCGCAGAGCTGCTGACCGAGGGCGTATTTAAGGTCGGGATGGAGGTGACCTATCCGCCGTTTGAGTCCTACGACAGCAATAATAATATCGTCGGCATCGACCCGGAATTTGCAGCGCTGATCGCCGAACAGCTGAAAGCCAAACCGCAGCTTATCGACACGAAATTCACCAGCCTGATTTTAGGTATCGGTAAAAAATACGATGCGGTGATTTCCGGAATGTACGTGACTCCCGAGCGTCAGAAGCAGGCGGATGCGATTCCTTACGCCCTGTCCGGCGCATCCATTATTGCCCTGAAAAACAGCACCATTCAGCCCAAAACCGAAGATGAACTGTGCGGCGTGAAGGTCGGTCTGCAGGCGGGTACCGCCTGGGTTTCCAGTCTCAAAAAACACTCCGACGAGTACTGCCTGAAAAAGGGTAAACCGGCGATTAGCGTTCAGGAGTTCCCCACCGCGCCGGAAGCCTCCCAGGCCCTGCTGTCGAAAAATATCAACGCCCAGTTAGAAATCGCCCCGGCGGCGCAAATTATCGTCGAGAAAAGCCGCGGCCGCTTGGCCATTAGCTCAAATCGTCTGGTCTATCCGCTGCCGCTGGGGATCTACGTCGCCAAAGGCAATACCGAGCTGGCCGAGGCCATTAAATCAACGTTAGCCACCCTTAAAGCCAACGGCAAATATGACGCCATCATCAAGAAATACAGCTTAGAAAGCATCAATTAATACAATAATTAAACGGGAGTCGCTATGGAGTTCGATTGGGGATATTTTTTCTCATTATTTAGCGTTGGGGCATTCTGGCAGGCGTGCATTACCGTCATTGTCGTCAGTTCATTGTCCTGGTTTATTGGCCTGATATTAGGTTTTCTTTTAGCCTGCGCTAAGCTCTCCGGCCCGCGCTGGCTGAAGGTTCCCGTCGAACTCTATATTTGGTTTTTTCGCAGCGTACCGCTGATGGTGCTGCTGGTCTTTGTCTATAACCTGCCGCAGCTGTTTCCGGCCACACAGCCGCTGCTCGGCATTCCGTTTATCGCCGGGCTGGTATCGATGACGGTGACCGAAGCGGCTTATATGGCGGAAATCCATCGCGGCGGCCTGCTTTCGGTCGCCAAAGGGCAAAGCGAAGCCGGGCATGCCTTAAGCTTTAGCTTTATCGGAATTCAGCGCTTAATTATTATTCCGCAGGCGTTTCGTATCTCCCTGCCCACGCTGATCAACGAATATATCACTATCATTAAGCTCAGCTCGATTCTGTCGGTTATTTCGCTGCCGGAACTGCTGCTGACCGGCCAGCGCCTGTACGCGCAGAATTTTCTCGTAATGGAGACGCTGCTGGCGGTCGCGGTCTATTACGTCATGGTGGTCACGGCCTTTACCTGGCTCTTCCGGGCGCTGGAAAACCTGCTGGATATTCAGCGCAAACGTCCGCAAACGCTCAATGAAACGGAATGCGAAACCCTGCGTCAAAACCTGAAGCCGCCGGTGCAGACAACAAAAGCGCAGTCCGCCCGCGGCAACCCGCCGGCGCTCGATTTGCAGGGCATCGAAAAATCCTGGGGCCAGCACCACGTCCTGAAGGGGATTGACCTGAAAGTAGAAAACGGCGAGGTGATCAGCATCATCGGCCCGTCCGGCTCCGGCAAAACCACCCTGATCCGTACCATTAACGCTCTGGAAAGCATTGATGGCGGCGAGATCATTCTTTACGGCGAGGATTATCTGAAGGGCGCCTCCATTATCGATAAACAGCAAATGCGCGCGGGCGTGCGCCGCATCGGCATGGTCTTTCAGGGCTTCAACCTCTTTCCTCACCGTACGGTGCTGGATAACGTGATGCTCGCCCCGCTCTATCACAAGCTCCTTGACCGCCCCGCCGCCAGAGAGCAGGCGCTCTGGCTGCTGGATCGCGTCGGTCTGCTGGCGCACGCCGAAAAATACCCGTACCAGCTCTCCGGCGGTCAGCAGCAGCGCGTGGCCATCGCCCGCGCCCTGGCGCTGAAACCGGACATCATGCTGTTTGATGAACCCACCTCGGCGCTGGACCCGGAGCTGGTTGGCGAAGTACTCAAGGTCATTCAGTCCCTCGCCCGTGAAGGCATGACGATGCTGATCGTGACCCACGAGATGGACTTCGCCTTATCGATTTCTGATCGGGTGGTGATGATGGAAAACGGCGTCGTGCAGAGCGATGTGCCGCCGCAGCGTATTCGCAGCGATGCCGCCGAACCGTCCCTGGCCCGCATTCGTGAATTTATGGGAGTGTAATAAATGACAACTGAACTGGAATTACGCCAGCAGCTGGCGGGCGCCTATCGTCTGGCGGCGCTGTTCGGCTGGGAAGACACGCTCTATACCCACTTCTCCGTTCGCCTGCCCGGCGACGGCGAGCCGCGATTTTTGATTAACCCCTTCGGCATGATGTTTGATGAAGTGACGGCCAGCAACTTAATCGTGGTCGACATGCAGGGCAAAGTCGTCGAAGGCAGCGCGCCGGCAAACTCGGCGGGCTTTACAATCCACAGCGCGGTCCATATGGCTCGCGAAGACGCCCACTGCGTGATCCACACCCACACGCTGCCGGGGATGGCAGTCGCCGCCTGTGCGGAAGGGCTGCTGCAGCTCAACCAGATCAGCACCGAGTTTTATCAACGCGTCGGTTATCATCCTTATGAAGGCGTGGCCTTCGATCTCGATGAACGCGTGAGGATCCAGTGCTCGCTCGGCGAGAATATCGCCCTGATCCTGCAAAGCCACGGCCTGCTGTCGGTCGGCCGCACCGTCGCCGACGCGTTCTACATCATGTATTACCTGAACCGCGCCTGTGAAATCCAGATGGCCGCCGCGCAGCTGGCTTCGCTCGGCTCCATTCATACGATCCCCGATCGCCTGAGCCAGCACGCCTGCGAGCAGCTGAAGGGAGTCGAACATGAACGCCAGCTGGTGTGGCAGGCGTGGCTGCGTCGCCTCGACCGTCTTGATACTTCTTATAAGAGTTAACGCCTATGACTCCGTTCACTATCGTCGTGGATTGTAACGATCCTCAATATGCCCAGGAGATTTGCGCCGCTTTCGCACCATTTCCGCAGGCAAAAGCGGTCCTGCCTGACCACCCCGCCGCTCGCGAGGCGCAATACGCCTGCTGCTGGTTTCCCGATCCGCTGATCCTGGCGCGATCGCCGCAGCTAAAGCTGATCCAGGCAGCGTCCGCCGGCGTCGATCATCTCCCGGCCAGCATTTTCGCCAGCGATGTTCCGCTCTGCCGGGTGGTTGACGATGACTTTCGCCACGGCATGTTTGAATACGCGCTGTGGGGCGTGCTGTGGTTTCAGCGCCGCTTTGACCGGGCGCTGGCTCACCAGCGCAAGCGCATCTGGAAGATGTATCCGCAGCGCGCGGCGGTCGATTATCACGTTGGCGTCATGGGCCTCGGTGAAATTGGCGGCTATATCGCCTCGCAGCTCGCCGGGATGGGGTATCGGGTTTCCGGCTGGGCGCGTAGCGAGAAATCCCTTGCCGGCGTGCGCTGCTTTCACGGCGACGCGCAGGCCGGTGAATTTCTTGGTCAGCTGGATGTGCTTATCAACGTCCTGCCGTTAACCGAGCAGACGCGAGGTATCCTCGCCCACCCTTTACTGGATCGGCTCCCCAACGGCGCGGCGTTGATAAACTGCGGCCGCGGCGAGCATATGGTGAACCAGGACGTGATCCGGGCGCTGGATAGCGGCAAGTTATCCGGCGCGGTGCTCGACGTCTTCCCCGTCGAGCCTCTTCCCCAGGAAGACCCGCTGTGGCAACACCCGCAGGTAGCAATTACGCCGCATATGGCCTCCATCGCCCAGACGGAGGCGATCGCCCGCCAGCTGCTGGACAACATCCAGCGGCTACATCGGGCGCTGCCGCTGAAAAACCGGGTGAACAAACAGAGTGGTTATTAAGCCCGAAAACGTCAAAAGCATAATATCCGCTGCTACGCTTAATGGTCTGTCCAATAAAAAATAAGGCTGGCAGCATGAATATTGATCTATCCGGGAAAGTTGCACTGGTTACCGCCTCCACCGGCGGCATTGGTTTCGCCATCGCCAAAGGTCTGGCGGCAAGCGGCGCGGAAGCGATCGTGAATGGCCGCAGCGAGCGTAGCGTGAATGCGGCCATTGCCCGCCTGCAGAGCGAGGTTCCCGGCGCGAAGACCCGACCGGCGATAGCCGATCTGAGCGACGCAGAAGGCGTGAATCAGCTGATACAAGCGGTAAACGGCGTCGACATACTGGTGAATAATGCGGGTATTTATGGCCCGCAGGATTTCTATGCCACCGACGATGCAACCTGGGAAAGATACTGGCAAACCAACGTGATGTCCGGGGTTCGTCTTTCCCGCGCGCTGCTACCGGCCATGGTACAGAAAGGCTGGGGTCGGGTGGTTTTTATCGCTTCGGAATCGGCACGCAACATCCCGGCGGATATGATTCACTACGGGGTCACTAAAACCGCTCAGCTATCGCTGGCCCGCGGGCTGGCGAAATATGTTGCCGGCAGCGGCGTCACCGTGAACAGCGTCCTGCCGGGACCGACCCTCTCGGATGGCTTTGCCGAGATGATGAAAGATGAAGTCGCTAAAACCGGTAAATCACTGGAGCAGTTGGCCAAAGAGTTTGTGATGGCAAACCGCCCCAGTTCGGTGATTCAGCGCGCGGCCACGGTAGAAGAGGTCGCCAGTATGGTGGTTTACGTCTGTTCGACTCAGGCTTCGGCGACGTCAGGCGCGGCGCTGCGCGTGGATGGCGGCGTAGTGGATGATATCGTCTGACGCGCTGTGCGCGGATAACAAAACGTTCAGCGCGCAGGCGTTTATCTTGAGCAAAGTTAGCGCCTGCGCGCTGCCCTTTTGCCGACCAGCAACAGCGCCAGCGCAACCACAACCGGGACCAGCGATCCCCACAATACGGCGTTCCAGCCGAAGAGGTTCATCAACGCGCCCGAGGAAAATGAGCCAATCATCATGACGCCGAAAACGATAAAATCGTTCAGCGATTGCACCTGGTTTTTTTCTTCCGGTCGGTGGAAATCCATAATCTGCGTCGACGCGCCGGTAAAACCAAAATTCCAGCCGATGCCCAGCAGGATCAGCAACAGCCAGTAGTGCATAACATCAATACCGGCCAGGCCAACCATCACCGAGAGCGCCCGCAGAATCAACCCGGCAGCGTTAATACGCCGGGCGCCGAAACGAGCGATCAATTTGCCGGTGAAAAATCCGGGACCGTACATGGCGATTACGTGCCACTGGATACCCAGATTCGACGCCTGCTGCGACAGGCCGTGCATATGCATGGAAAGCGGTGCGGCGGTCATCAGGAAGTTCATTACCATGTAGGCGATTGCGCCGCTAAATACCGTTCGGGAAAACCCGGGCTGGCGCACAATTTCGCCCAGCGGACGCCCGCCGGACTTCGCCTGCGCCGCCGGTTCGGCGGTTTTTACTCCCAGTAATACCCACGCCGATACCGCTGCCACCAGCCCCTGAGCAATAAAGGTCATGGCAAAGGTGTGCGGCGGCCAAAGATTCATGGTGCCGGTCACCAGCATCGGACCGATGACCCCTGCCGCCACTCCGCCCCCCATCACCAGGGAGAGCGCACGCGCTCGCCGTTCGCCGCTGACGCCGTCAGTAGCGGCAAAGCGAAAGGAAACCGCCACCGCCGCATAGGCGCCGCCGAAAAAGGCCGCGATGCAGAATAGCCAGAACGAACTCATGACCACCGCCGTCGCCGCCAGCAGTCCCGTCAACATACCGGCGCCGGTCCCGACCATAAACACCGTTTTGCGTCCGCGCCTTCTGGCCAGCGCGCCAAACGGCAAAATACAGGCCGCCATGCCCAGCACAAAAATGGTAATCGGCAGCGTGGCCAGGGTTGGAGAGGGCGCGATGGCGTTGCCAACAATCGCCCCGGTAGCGTAGAACACCACCGAGTTTGCCCCAGCCAGCGCCTGCGCCGTCGCCAGGCGAACAATATTCTGGTTTTGCTGCCTGACGGGCAACGTCATTTCAGCGCTCATAGATTCTCATTATCCTGAATTCATTTTTCGTTATGCCAACGCCCAGGATGACATAATGAACGTAATCAGGCATTTCGACCAGCCATCACGCCGCCATCAATATCCCATACCGCGCCGGTCACCCAGAGGGTGCTATCGCTAAGCAGAAACGCTACGGTTTGCGCGATATCGTCAGGCGTACCGACGCGGCCAATAGGATGGAAGCCGTCGAAGCTATTCATCACATCCTTCACAGCATCTTCAGGTAGAAAGGCTTCATATATCGGTGTATGCACTACCGCCGGAGATACCGCATTGACGCGAATCCCGCTGCTGCCCAGCTCAACTGCCAGATTTTTGGTCAACGCATGCAGACCTGCTTTTGCCATTGAGTAGGCTGACGACGGCGTTGCGCCAATCGCCTGCTGCGCCCACATCGATCCAATATTCACAATTGAGCCTTTGATATTATTGGCCAGCATATTGCGCACCACGTCGCGGGTGATAAAAAAGGTCGCGCGGTTGAGATTCATATACCGATCGTAATCGGCCATTTCATGTTCGATGAACGGCTTCGGGAAGAAGACGCCAGCGGCGTTAACCAGCAGGCTGATATCCTGATGTTTCGCGTTGATGCTCTCCATAACCCGCGCCATACCCGCTTCGCTCATCAGGTCAGCGACGATGATCTCCACGTTACCCTCAGCCGCCAGCGCCTGACGGGCCTGCTCAGCCTTCTGCTGGCTGATTGCCCACCAGCACGACCTGACCGCCCTGTTCAACAACCCGTCTGGCCGTTGCCAGCCCCATACCGCTGGTTCCGCCAACCACTAACAATTTTTTACCGGCAAACGCTGTGTTCATCATTAACCTCTTTATGCTTGATTTGGATGGCCTAAGCATGCCTTTGCAGAGCCGCGCTGACGAATGAGAAGAAATCGCGTCACAATAAAGAAAATCTATCTTGATGGATTATACTCATGCCAAAATTCATTGATGGATATTCAGCATGCGCTCGCTTAACCGACTGAAATGGCTTCACGCTTTTGAAGCCGCCGCCCGCCACGGCAGCTTTACCGGCGCGGCCCGAGAGCTGGGCGTGACGCCTGCCGCCGTCGGGCAACTGGTCAGGGCGCTGGAGGATTGGGTTGGCCATCCGCTGCTGCACCGCACCCGCAGCGGTAAAGAGCGTCTCACTCTGGTGAACGAGGCGCAGGAGGCGCTGCAGGATATTACTCAGGGGCTGGATAAGCTGGAAAGCGGGCTGAATAAACTTCGCGGTCGCCGGGCGCGTAACGTGGTAGTGATCACCGCCTCACAGGTGCTGATGATGAACTGGCTGATGGAGCGGTTAAACCGCTTTTCCGAAGCCTATGAAAACATCGACCTGCGCCTCAACGTTACGGAAAAGCTGATGGATGTTGCCCACGGCGAAGCGGATTTAGGCATCCGCTGCGGTCGCGGCGACTGGCCCGGTGTGGATAAAACCTGGCTAATGGATGAAGAAGCGGTGCTGGTGTGCAGCCCGCTGATCGTTCCAGCGGGCAAATCCGCCTGCGGCGACTGGCTGGCACAGCAAAAGCTGATCCACGATGATACGCCGCACCCGGGAGCCCGTTTTCCTTCCTGGGAGGAGGTTCTGCAGGCCGCTCAGGCCCCAGCGGCGCGCGATAGCGGGCTGCATATCAACTCAACGTCGGCGGTCATTCTGGCCGCGCTCAGCGGGCGCGGCGTCGCCATTGTCCGCCGGGCGCTGGTAAAACAGCTTCTCGCCACCGGTCAGCTCGTTCAGCTACATCCGGCCTACCGCTGGCCCCTCAGCTGGTCCTACTATATCGTGACGCCCCGGCATGCGGCCATGCGCCCGGAAGTGAAGGTATTTCATGACTGGCTGCTTCACGATGTGCTGGCGGAGAGCGGGAACGCTGATTTTCTGCCGCTGACCCCGCCATAGAAAACCTTTGTTGTTTTATGGGTTGACCTGGTCATGGATGCGCCACTTCTGTTTGAGCACATTTTTGTCCTGGCTATCCAGCCACTGATTTACCTTTTCCAGCAGCTGCGGGTTATCTTTATTCATCATATAGACTTTGAAGCTGGCGGTGCCCGGGAAGGGTTGCTCATTGGCCACGCAAAACACGCCCGGTTCATTGCTTTGGTAATACACGCCTTCGATCAGGTCGGTTACCATCATATCCGCCGTTTTCTGCCGCAGCGCTTCAAGGTTATCCACGTTATTTTTCACCCGAATAATCTGCGCCTGCTTGAGATGTTCATCCACAAAGCTTTGATTGGTGCCGCCCGGGTTCACTACCACCTTCACGTTTGGCTGGTCGATTTTTTCCAGGCTGCCGAGAGCGGGCGCCGCCGCGCAGTTAGCCAGCGCAATTTTGCCGTTCGGCACGACCGGCTGGCTTAAGGCAAATTCCTTCGCCCGGGCCGCAGTTTCCGTCACCCCGCCCATAGCAATATCAAACTTATCCGCTTTCAGGTCCGCAGAGAGCGTTGGCCAGCTGGTCGGCACAAAGCTTACCTTTAGCCCAAGCCGCTTGCCGAGATCCTTCGCCATATCGACATCGTATCCCAGCAGTTCTCCGGCTTTATTATGAAACGCCAGCGGCGCGTAATCTCCCGGTACGCCGACTTTAAGTTCGCCGCTTTGTTGAATGCTGTTCATGTCGCGCGCCTGGGCGCCGAAGGCGACAGCAGCGATGACGAAAGCAATACCTGACTTCAACTTCATCTTTATATCCTTGTTCAAATGTGAACCGTTTTATGATTATCCTGCGCTGCGCAGCGGATTCTGTTTATCGTTCATAAAATCTTTAATCATGGATGCCGTCAATACCGGCGGCGAAAAACGCGAGATCGTTCCGTCGGCCGCTTGCCCGGCGAGCTGCTCGCAAAAGCGCTCAACCTGATTAACCGGACAGCCGGCAATATCCTGGGCGGAAAAACGCCACCACCGTAGCGCCAGCAGCTGCTCGATAATCGCCTCGCTAAAGCGCATGCGGATAACTTTCGCCGGGTTACCGCCGACAATGGCGTAAGGCGCGACATCTTTGACCACCAGCGCGTTGGCGGCGACAACTGCGCCATCGCCAATAGTAATGCCCTGCGCCAGAGTGACGTTCTGGCCAATCCAGACATCGTTGCCGATGGTTATCGGTCGGGGAGTTTTTTCAAAAGGGTAAAACTGGTTGGGCCTGCCGCTATCGGCAGCCAGCGTCGCCATCACGCCGGAGTGATGGGCATAAAAAACCGGACTGGCGCTGGCCCACTCCAGGGGATGCCGATCGCCAAGTACCTGTAACCGGTCGGCAATCGATGTGTAGCGCCCCACTTTAATCAGCGCCGGCAGCAGGGTTCGCGTATAGCTAAAAGCGCCCAATGAGGCCAGCCGTTCGCCGCAGCGCCCCCAATAGGTGGTATACGCCTCGGTGGTTAAATTTTCCGGTATCTCGATCGGCAGATCGTCACGGTAAAAGGCGTGGGCGCAGACCAGCTTCTGCCCGCCGACAAAAATTCGCTGCGCCTGCAACAGGGGTCTAAGCTCCCCAAAGGTGATTTTCATGATCGATTTCCCGCACCAAAGTATTCCCGGTCAGCCGCTTCATCTCTCGATCATTGATAGCGTACCGATCCGCTCGCCGCGCGAAAAATCACTATGACATCTCTTTTTTGTGAGCTACAACGCGAAAGCGTTGGGCCGTAATCGCCTGCGATCGTCAGTTATACTCCAGCGCAAAGGTCACCATGCTATTGGCGGTGCCGGCGGTCACCGCATCATCGGTCTGAACGTACTGGGCGTTGAAGTTGATATTCTCCGCGCTGCCGGCGCTGCTGGCGTTAACCCGCTTTAGCACCGGGAGATTGCTGGCCTCGTTGATTTTGACGCTGGTCCCTGCCACAGGCGCCGGGGCGCTGTTATTGCCGTACGTGAGCCTGACGCCCACCCCGCTCGCAGAGGCGTTGGCTTTGCTTAACGCGAGGGTATCCGTACCGCCGCCTGGTGAGGTGACGCCAAAAAAGCCGATGCGGATATCGGTTGGCGTGGAGCAAAAGACCGGTATGGAGAAGCTTTTCGCGCTGCCGCCGGTGGTGCTTTTGCCCTTGAACTCCGCTTTATTCACCGTCCCCAGGCTAACGTGAAT
>PPYE01643863.1_pt1 | contig 18805 bp, 12 predicted proteins | sample 1559881 | NCBI WGS metagenome assembly PPYE01 (sample SAMN08240022, study PRJNA423297) | Human gut metagenome, whole genome shotgun sequencing project. | reverse complement strand
TCTGCGCCTGCTGCTCGGGCGTGGGGATGGGCACGTGAACCTCCGTGAAGTCGTTAACCTCCTTATCGTCCCATTGTCGTAGCCGTTTGTGCCAGTTCAGGCGCGGGAAGTCGCGCACAGTGGCCCCGCCTCACGCCTTTCATTCCCCTCCCCCGCGCTCCGACTCGGCGAGGAGGGCCGCGGCCTCGCTGAAGTCGCACTCTTCCCAGTCATCGGGGTGGTCGTCCCGGAGCTTGCGGGCAATCGACATGGCGCGACCCTCATCTCCGCGCAGCGTCGCGAGGGTCAGCAGGATCGTGCGGATACGGGCAGTCATCGGGTCACGATCCCCCAGGTACCTGCGGCAGTCCTCAGCCAGAACCGTCCAGAGATCCTCGCCCGCGTCCCGGTCCCCGCCCATCCAGGTGTTGCGCGCGATCTCGTTGCGCAGCCGCAGGACGCGCCAGTCGCCGTGGTCCGCGACGGTCAGCAGAGCGTCCATGTTGCGCTCGTAGAGGGCAATGGCCTCGTCGTAGCAGCGATCGGCCGAGAGGACCTCGGCGAGGTTGTCCCGCACCGTCAGCAGCGTCATGTCGGCCTCCTCGCGCTGCCCCTCCATCTCGGACAGGAGCTCGCGATACACGCGCGCAGCCTTCTTCCATTTGCCCGTGTGCTTCCACGGCATCGCCGAGTTGTTGCGGATGGCGATGGAGATCTCAGGGGCAAGATCGGAGCAGTGTTTCATGTCGGCCAGGAGGGCCGAGAACTTGCGGATCGCCATATCGTGCTGGCCGAGGATGGCGAGCCAGTAGGCCTCCGAATTACGCAGCATGAGAATGATCGGATGACAGCGCTCCAGGTATCTCTCTCCCAAACGAGCCGCTTCGGCGGCCAGCTTCCGACACTGTCCGTAGGATCCGAGAGCCGCGTACCAGTCGATGCACAGCTTGGCGGCCTCCAGACGCAGCTCGGCGGGCGCTCCCTCTTCTCGATAGGCCCCGAGGGCGTGCTCGAGCGCCTTGTCTACCTTGCCTGCGGCCCCGCAGCGCACTGACTCATGAATCGAGGACCGTGCACGCATCGCAGCGCCACTGGACCCCTCGGGCGTACCACCCCCTGCCAGCGCATCCAGAGAAACAACAGGTCCGTGCATCGTTGCAGTCAACATCGTCGTCGCCTTTCTATTGTTGGGTGTTCACCTGCGAACAATGACAGAGTGGCACCGGCTGCTATGCACTGTCACGTGCCACCACGAAGCCTGTGGATAACTTGCGATCACCGTAGGGCCCTGTGGATAAAACATGCTCCCCAACAGCTGCCGTATGCTGATCCCATGAACTCAATCGTCAGGGGCATCATCAACTTCCTCATCGGCGTCATCTCAGGCACCGCAGAGGAAGCACAGAAGAACACCGCGACCACCAAGACAGGGCAGGGTCAGACGAGCAAGAAGTCGACTCCCCAGCCGCATTCATCCGCCTCTTCGGCGACGCGCTCCGGCTCCCAGCACCACTACGAGGACCCGGCGACCTCAAACCGCCCCAAGACCTCGATCCGTGAAGCGAGCATCGCCGACGCACTCGCCTACGCCTCGTACACTCCCGTGATGGATGGCGACGCGGATCCCGGCGAGGTCGTGTGGACCTGGGTGCCCTACCAGGAGGACGCCTCCGTCGGCAAGGATCGCCCGGCCGTCGTCATCGGCGCGCAGGGCGAGGGCGTGTACATCCTGCAGCTAACGAGCAAGGACCACACGCGCGACGCCGCCCAGGAGGCCGCCGCAGGCCGCTACTGGCTCGACATCGGGGCGGGCGACTGGGACTCCAAGGGACGCCCCTCCGAGGTGCGCCTCGACCGCGCCGACCGTTTGCGGGTGTCCCCACGCCTAAGTCCCGGTCTTGACACAGCCCTCACCGACCCTGTCAGACATACATCAAGGAGAAATCCGACTGTGGCAAACATTAAGTCCCAGAAGAAGCGCATCCTCACCAACGAGAAGCGCCGCGTTCGTAACCAGTCCGTGAAGTCCGAGCTGAAGACCCTGGTCCGTCAGACCCGCGAGGCCGTTGAGGCCGGCGACAAGGAGAAGGCTCTCGCTGCACTGCGCGTTGCTTCGCGCAAGCTGGACGTCGCCGTCTCCAAGGGCGTCATCCACAAGAACCAGGCCGCGAACCGCAAGTCCAAGCTTGCTCGTCGCGTCGCCTCGCTCGGTGACTGAGCGCGAACGATAGTTTGACGTGAAGCGGGCCGCCCACTGGGCGGCCCGCTTTCGTATCCCCACTCCCCCGTGCGCGCGCATGGTCGGTGCCCCCACCCCCATCGCCTCCACGCTCCGGCACGGGGCGCGCATGACGAAGCCCCGACCTCGTCACAACAACGAGGCCGGGGGTCAGTCGATCCGTCAGTGCTTACTCGAGCTCGAAGGCGCCCGTGTAGAGCTGGTAGTACACACCCTTCTGGGCGATCAGGTCATCATGGCTGCCACGCTCGATGATGCGGCCGTGGTCCATGACCATGATTGCGTCCGAGTTGCGCACGGTCGAGAGGCGGTGGGCGATGACGAAGACCGTACGCCCCTCCATGAGATTGTCCATGCCCTGCTGCACGAGGGCCTCGGTACGCGTGTCGATCGAGGAGGTCGCCTCGTCGAGGATCATCGCCGGCGGGTCGGCCACGGCGGCGCGCGCGATCGACAGGAGCTGGGCCTGCCCCTGCGAGAGGTTCGAGCCGTTGCCGGTCAGCATCGTGTCGTAGCCCTCGGGCAGGCGTCGGATGAAGGAGTCCGCATTGGCCAGCTTCGCAGCGGCGATGCACTCCTCGTCCGTGGCGTCCAGACGGCCGTAGCGGATGTTCTCCATGACCGTGCCCGTAAACAGCTTGACGTCCTGCAGGACGACGCCAAGGGAGCGGCGCAGGTCCGGCTTGTGGATCTTGTTGATGTTGATGCCGTCGTAGCGGATCTTGCCGTCGGCAATGTCGTAGAAGCGATTGATGAGGTTCGTGATCGTCGTCTTGCCGGCACCCGTGGCACCCACAAAGGCAATCTTCTGGCCGGGCTTGGCCCACAGGGAGATGTCGTGCAGGATCTGCTTCTCTCCGTCGTAGGAGAAGTCGACATCCTCCATGACCAGTTCGCCACGCAGGCGCGTGTAGGTGACGGTGCCGTCGGCCTTGTGGGGGTGACGCCAGGCCCAGATTCCCGTGCGCTCCTCGGTCGGCTCGAGAGTGCCGTCGGGCAGCTCGCGCGCACGCACGAGGGTCACGTAGCCCTCGTCCTCCTCGGGCTCCTGGTCGATGAGGGCGAACACGCGGCCCGCGCCCGCCATACCCAGGGCGATCATGGGGACCTGCATGGACATCTGGCCGATCGTCTGCGAGAAGTTACGGACCATGCCCAGGAAGGACACCACCACGCCGACCGTGATCACGTCGACGCCAAAGAGGTGGATGTTCGGCGTCTGTTCCAGGATCATGACGCCGCCAACGATCGCGACAACCACGTACATGATGTTGCCAATGTTGCCCAGGGCAGGCATCAGCACGTTGCCGTAGATGTTCGCCTTCTGCGCGGACTCGAAGAGCTTGTCGTTGTACTCGACGAACTCATCCTTGGCGTCCTGCTCATGGTTGAAGACCTGAACGACCTTCTGGCCGTCCATCATCTCTTCGATGAAGCCTTCTTCGTCGGCGAGAGCGGCCTGCTGAGCCTTCATGAAGCGACCCGACAGCCCACCGAGCCTTCCGGTCAGGAAGGCCATAAGAGCGCCCACGATGAGGACGACGAGGAAGAGCCACACGGAGTAGTAGAGCATCGTTCCAATTAGGACGATGATCGTCAGGCCCGACTGGATGAGCGTCGGGATGGACTGGCCGATCAACTGACGGATTGCGTCCGTGTCGTTGGTGAAGGTCGACATGATCGCGCCGTGCGGGTGTGTGTCGAAGAAGCGCAGGGGCAGGCGCTCCATGGAGTCGAACATGTCGTCTCGCATGTGCTTGAGCGTCCCCTGCGTCACGATCGCCATGGCGCGGGTGTAGATGTAGCTGCCGATGACGCCAGCACTGAAGATGATGCCCATCGTGACCACGAGGCGCACGAGGGTGCCTCGCACAGCGTCAAAGCCGATCTCCAGGCCCGGGGTCACGACGTTGTCGACGATCTGCTGCATGAAGATCGAACCGACGGCAGAGGCCACGGCTGCCGTAATGATGCACACAACCGTCAGGCTGATGCGCACCGGGTAGTGGCGGAACACGTAGGCAATGAGGCGACCGAAGGGACGCTCGATGCCCTCGAGCTTGTCGTCGTCGTTGTCAACGGGACGACCATGCGCGCGTGCCATGTCAGGCCACCTCGCTTTCGCTCGCGGCGTTCTGGGAATCGTAGATCTCGCGGTACTCCCCGCCCGCTGCCATGAGCTCCTCGTGGGTGCCGCGTTCCTTGATGCGACCGTCGTCGAGGACGATGATCTGGTCGGCGTGGCTCACCGAGGACAGGCGCTGGGCGATGATGATTGTCGTCGTTCCGGGGATCTCGGTCTCAAAGGCGCTTCGGATCATCGAGTCGGTCTTCGTGTCCACGGCGGAGGTCGAGTCATCCAGGATGAGAATCTTCGGGCTCTTCAGCAGCGCTCGGGCGATGCACAGGCGCTGCTTCTGGCCGCCCGACACGTTGGTGCCGCCGCGGGAGATGACGTAGTCGTAGCCGCCGGGCAGCTGCTGGATGAACTCGTCGGCCTGCGCGAGCTTGCACGCGTGCTCAATCTGCTCGTCGGTCGCGTCCGGGTTGCCCCAGCGCATGTTGTCCTTGATGGTGCCGGAGAATAGAACGTTCTTCTGCAGGACCACGGAGACAGCGTCGCGCAGCGCGCTCAGGTCGTAGTCGCGCACGTCGCGCCCGCCGACCTTCACGGATCCCTCGGAGACGTCGTAGAGGCGGCAGATCAACTGGATGAGCGACGTCTTGGAGGAGCCTGTGCCGCCCACGATGCCGAGCGTCGAACCGGACTCTACACGCAGGTCAATATCGGACAGAGCGTTCTCTTCCGCACTCTCGGAGTACTTGAAGGACACGCCCTCGAAGACCACGGAGCCGTCCGCAACCTCGGTGGCGCCATTGGCCGGAGAGGTCAGCGACGGGTCGTGGTTGAGGACCTCGGCGATACGGTTCGCGGACTCTGCGGCCATCGTCGCCATAACGAAGATGAAGGCAAGCATGAGCATGTGCGCGAGGATCTGGATGCCGTAGGTGATCAGAGCGGTCAGGCCACCCTTCGTCAGCTCGGTCCCACCCGAGTTCACGATGATCGAGGCGCCGACGTAGTCGACGGCGACAATTGCTGCAAAGATGAAGAACATCATGACGGGGCTGTTGAGCGCAATGAGCTTCTCGGCATTCGTGAAGTCCTTGCGCACGTCCTGCGAGGCGGCGCGGAACTTCGTGGTCTCGTGTTCCTCGGTGACGAAGGACTTGACGACGCGGATCGCTGCGACGTTCTCCTGCACGGAGTTGTTCAGGGCGTCGTACTTCTTGAAGATGCGACGGAAAATCGGGAAGGCGATAGCCACGATCGCCGCCAGGATGATGGCGAGAACCGGAACCATCCCGAGGAAGATCAGGGCCATCTGGACGTTAATGCGGAACGCCATGACGATGGAGAAGACGATCATGAGGGGCACACGCACCGCGATACGAATGAGCATGCCAAAGGCGTTTTGCACGTTGGTGACGTCCGTCGTCATACGGGTGACCAGCGAGGACGTGGAGAAGCGGTCAATGTCCGCGAACGAGAAGTCCTGCACCTTGAAGAAGAGATCCTGACGCAGATTCTTCGCCAGGCCCACCGAGGCGGTCGCCGCGAAACGCGCGGACAGAATGCCGCACGCGAGCGAGGCGAAAGCCAGTCCGGTGAGGATGAGGCCCAGGCGCATAACGGGGCTCAGGGACACGCCGTCGAGCGCATCCACCAGCGAGACCATGGTCAGCGGGATCAGACACTCGAGGATGACCTCACCGATGATGAACAGCGGGGTCAGGATCGCGGGTTTCTTGAACTCTCGCAGCCTCCCCACCAGCGTTCGAATGGTTTTCATTCTTCTCCTCTTCGTTCCCTACGGGCATCCGATAGACGAGGCCGGGGCGCGCATTCAGCGCCCGCGCAGCCTGCAGATGGTGATAAGTGCTTTTTCGATGGCGCGCTGCGGGTCGCGCGACGCGCCCTTTGTTTCGGCATCAGCCGTGGCGATGGCTCCGAAGGCACCAGCCAGAGAGGCGTCGGACCAGCCGCGCAGTTCACGCCGGGCTCGGTCCACCTGCCAGGGGGCCATCTTGAGGGCGGATGCGGATCCGCCGATCGACACCTTCGCCATGGTGCGGAACTTCATGGCCAGGGCGGTGACGAGCAGCTGCGGGGCGATGCCGGTGGCGAACGCGTGGCGCGCGAGCGTCAGTGCTTTCGCCGAGTTGCCCGCGACGGCCGCGTCCGCGACGTCGTAGCCCGTGGCCTCGACGCGCCCGGCCTGGTAGCGGCGCACGTCCTCCAGGGTGATGCGTCCACTGACGTCGGAGAGCAGCTGGGCCAGGGCGCCGGCCATCGCGCGCGGGTCGTTGCCGAGCGCGTCCACGAGGGCCTGCTGGGCCTCGGTGTCCATCTGGCGGCGCGCCGCGCGCACGTCGGAAGCGATGAGCGCCAGCTTGTCGCGATCGTTTTTCAGCGGTTCGGCCGGGATCACGGGCCATTTCGCCTTGGTGATAGTATCGATGACCTTCTTGCCACGGGCGTTGCCACCGGGGTGTGCCAGGAACATCCACACGTCGGGCGCGGGCGAGGCCGAGTATGCGATCAGATCGTTGGCGAGGGCATCGCTCATCGTTTCCAGGTCCCGGATGATGACCATGCGAGATTCGCCGAAGAGCGAGGGCGACGCGATGACGTCGAGCTGTCCGGCCTGGTAGGTGGCCGCGTTGATGTCGGTGCGCTCCAGGTTGGGGTCGGCCTCGTGGGCGAGGGCGCGCAGCTGGTCGAGGGCACGGTCGACGAGAAGGCCCTCGGGGCCTTTGATCAACACGATGGGTGCCAGCGTGATCTGGGCTGGCGGCGCCGGGCGCGAACCGCGTGCTGCCACGTCTTCCTGCCTTTCCGCTGAAACGGTAACTGTCTAAGTCTGCCACCGAGCGAGCTCATCTGTGTCTGTCTTAGCCGTGGGCGGACGCTACTCGTGGCAGGTGTCACCCGGTTGCAGCGCCGTTGCACAGTCTCGGCCGCTCGTCGGTGAGCACTGATCACTCAGGCCTCGTCGGCATTGACGATCGGGAATGCCCACCGCTTCCATGCCCGCCACGCAATCCATCCGCCGCCGCAGCAGGCGTACACGCCCAAGACGGTCGAGGATCCACCGGGTACGTGCACCCCGTTTCCGGGCAGGGAGGCGCACATGCGTGCCGCCCCTGCGATCCACGCGGTCGCCCACGACGCAACGACGGCGCACGCCGAGGCGGCGCGAATACTCAGCGGGGAGATGAGAGCGCCCGTGAGGCCCGCGACGGTGGCGACCGGAACGGCAGGCTCGGCGAGGACGTTGGCGACGATGCCCCACACCGGCACGTTCCCGGACAGCGACACGATGAGCGGTGCGGTCGCCAGCTCCGCGAAGGCGGGCACGCACACCATCTCCACGAGCCGACGCAGCACTTTCCCGACGCGCGTGTCCCCTCGTATTCGCCGGCGGAAGCGCCGTACCAACGCCGCGGAGGGGCCGACGACCGCGAGCGCGGCGAGCACCGACAGGGCGAATCCGTAGGAGCGCGATGACCAGGGGTCGATGAGGAGGGTGGCGATCACGACGGCGCCCAGGGCTGCGATGGATTGGCCGTCGCGTCCGAGGATGAGTCCGAGTGCGGCGACGGCTGCGACGCAGACGGAGCGCACGACGGAGGGGTCTGGTCCGACGAGGATGAGGATTGTTCCCAGGACGAGGACGGTGGCGGCGAGGCGTAGGGGTTTTCGTGCGGGGATGACGAGGGTGACGGTGGCAAGGATGATGACGATGTGGGAGCCGGAGACGGCGGTGAGGTGGGTGAGTGAGGTCGTTTTCATGGCTTGCGCGAGGTCTGCGGGCATTTCTCGGTCGTCTCCTATCGCCATGCCGGGGACGAGGGAGCGTGCGTCTCTCGGAAGAGCAGCGCAGGCTCTGGCGAAGGCCCGGTGCGTGGCACGCATCCAGGCGGACAGGCCGCCGGGCCGCTCGATCAGCTGGGCTCGTCGGACGCGTATCGTTCCTACCGATGGCGCGTCGGCGGCAAAGGTCACGTCGAGGCTTCCCCACACCTCGTAGACGTCTCCTCGCGCGGCGTCCTGCCACCCGGGCGCGCGCACGAGTGCGGTGGCGTTCGAGGGGATCCATTCCTCCCCCACGGAGACGGCGTCGATACGTGCGCGGGCACTGCGCGTTGGGGAGAACCCGGACGAGGCCGGGGCTGGGTCGGACTGCAGGACGACGCGCGCGTGGATGGGGCCTGAGTCGCGGCGGGCTGGGTCGGCGTCGTATTGCCGGCGGGCAGCGGATCCGACCGCGAGCGCGCAGGCGATGCATGCGAGGAGGAGTGCGAGGCCGAGGCGGACGGACCTTGGTGGAGTGAGGGCGTGCCTGGGGGCCTTCCGGCCTCGTTTTGAGCGCGCGTAGGAGGCGGCGCATCCGAGCGCGGCGAGGGCGCACGCTCCAACCCATGCCCATTGAGCTGGGCGGCCTGTCGCCCACCAGGTGGCGGCCCAGGTGGCGGTGGCTGCGGGCGCGAGGCGCAGGTCGATCATGCGGGGAGCGCATTGAGCGTCACTCATCAGCACACACCGGGCCTGATCTTTTCGATAAGGGATGGGCCGATGCCGGGCACGTCGTCGAGCTCTTCGACGGAGGTCAGGCGAGGGTGTGTTGCCCGGTAGGAGATGATGCGCTGTGCGAGGGCCGGACCGACGCCGGGAAGGGTTTGGAGCTCGGCCTCGGTGGCAGTGGCCAGGCGGACGCACGTGCCGGTGCCGGCGGTGGACCCAGTCGCGGAGAACGCGGGAGGCGGTGACTCCCCGACGACGCCGACCCGTATCTGTTCCCCGTCGACGATGACGCGGGCGAGGTTGATCGACTCCAGGTCTGCCTCGGGCGTTGCGCCTCCCGCCGCCGTGATGGCGTCGATGACGCGGGAGGTGGCTGGCAGGGTGAGCACTCCTGGGGATGCGACCGCTCCGGAGACGTAGACGACGACATCGTCGGCGCGTTCCCCTGCGGATGCGGGTGCGGACGGGGAGGGGCCTGCCGCGACGGATGCGGAGCCGCTTTCTGCTCGCTCGGAGGAAGATTGAGCGAGGGTGTGGGAGTGCTCGCGTGTCGCCGCGTGCCTCCACACCCCCACGGCCGCGATCAGGACGACCACGGCGATCAGTGCGGCCACGGTCGCTCCTCCGGGCAGGAAGCGGGCGACGCTCGGCTCGGCGGGTTCGTCATCCTCGGTGAGGGCGCTGTCGTACACGGCTTTCGTCAGCGCCGCCATGCGCCGACGCGCCAACCATCGTGACACGTTCATGCCCGCACGCTAACGCCCACGAACAGCCGAAGAAAAGCAGAAAGAGAACCCCTGTGGATAACTGCGATGGGCGCGCACGGGTTGTGGACAAATCCCACACCCAACCCACCACGCATAACTCGCATAGGACCGCAGTCCCAAGGGATACTGTTCCGGTAACGTCGAAGTACAGTGGCGCACCGCGCCCAGAGCCGAAAGGCCACACCATGAGCGAGAACATCGAGGACCTCAAGGCGCAGCTCGCCGCGGCGGAAGCGGCCGCGAAGACCGCCGAAGCAGAGGCCGCCCGAGCGAAGGCCGAAGCACTGCGTCTCCAGCTTGAAGCAGCTGGCACCCCCACCGCAGACACACCTGCCGCCACCGCCGAGGCCGAGACCCAGCAGGCGGAAGCCGCCCGCGCAACAGCCGACGCACTGCGCACCCAGGTGGAGGCCGCCGAGGCCGCCCCCGAGACCCCCGCTGCCGAAGCACCCGCAGCCGCCCCGGCCTCGTCCCCCGCCCCAAGCGGCGAACTGTCGGCTTTCGCCACCCAGATCCAAGGTGCCTACTCCTGGGACGTCCCCGCTGTCACGATCGGTACGCTCATCGATGGTGGCGCGCGCGTGCCCGGTGTGACCGCCAAGATGCCGCTGCCCATGTTCAACCGCCACCTCCTGGTCGCCGGCGCGACGGGCACGGGCAAGACCCGTACCCTCCAGCTCCTGGCCGAGGGCCTGTCCGCGAACGGCTCCTCCGTCCTCCTGTGCGACGTCAAGGGCGACCTGACCGGCCTGGCCGAGGCCGGGGCCAGCTCCGAGAAGCTCCTGAGCCGCACCGCGGCCAACGGTCAGGACTGGGCCCCGTCCCAGTTCCCGATCGAGCTGCTGAGCCTGGGTGGCGCGGATTCGCAGTTCCCGGGTGTGCCCGTGCGCGCCCAGATCTCCGACTTCGGCCCGATCCTGCTCGCCCGTGCCCTCTCGCTGAACACCACGCAGGAGCAGGCCCTCCAGCTGATCTTCGCGTGGGCGGACGCCCAGGCCCTTGAGCTCGTGGACCTGCCCGACCTGCGCGCCGTCATCTCCTTCCTGACCTCGGATGAGGGCAAGGACGAGCTGGCCACGATCGGCGGCGTCTCCAAGGCCACCGCCGGCGTCATCCTGCGCGCCCTGACCGCGCTCGAATCCCAGGGCGGCGGCCAGTTCTTCGGCGCCCCCGGCTTCGACACGGCCGACCTCATGCGCATGGATTCCACTGGCCGCGGCATCATCTCTCTGCTCGGCGTCGGCGACATCTCCTCGCGCCCGGCGCTGGTCAGCGCCGTCATCATGTTCCTGCTCGCCAACCTCTTCTCCACCCTGCCCGAGGTCGGCGACGTCGAGCGCCCCAAGCTCGTGTTCTTCTTCGACGAGGCGCACCTGCTGTTTGCGGACGCCACCAAGGAGTTCGAGCGTCAGGTCGTCCAGACCGTGCGCCTCATCCGTTCCAAGGGCGTGGGTGTCGTCTTCGTGACGCAGACCCCCAAGGACATCCCCTCCGACGTCCTCGCCCAGCTCGGTTCGCGCATCCAGCACGGCCTGCGTGCCTCCACCCCGGACGACTTCAAGAAGCTCAAGGCCACGGTCCAGACCTTCCCGAAGACCTCCCTGGAGCTCGACGAGGTCCTCACCACCCTAGGCACCGGCGAGGCCGTCGTCACCGTCCTGGATCCGAAGGGTAACCCCACCCCGGTCACGCCGGTCGGTATCTGGGCGCCCGCCTCCGTCATGGGTCCCGCGTCCACCGACACGGTCGCGCGCATCAACCAGTCCAGCGTCATCATGGGCCGCTACCGCGACGCCGTGAACCCGGACTCGGCCGAGGAGAAGCTCGAGCGCCGCGCGGCCGAGGCCCAGGCCGCCCGCGAGGAAGCCCTCGCGCAGGAGGAGGCAGCCAAGGAAGCCGAGCGCGCGCAGAAGGAGGCAGCCAAGGAAGCCGAGCGCGCCGCCAAGGAGGCCGAGAAGGCCGCCGCCAAGGAAGAGGCAGCCCGCCAGAAGGAAATGGAGAAGCTGCGCCGCCAGGTCGAGAAGCAGCAGGAGAAGGAGGAGGCCGCCCGCCAGCGCGCCGCCGAACGCCGTACCCGCCAGGTCGAAAACGTCCTCGGGTCCGTCCTGCGCACCGCCGGCCGCGAGATCACTCGCTCCATCTTCGGCACCCGCAAGCGCTGACACTTCGGTATTTCGGCACGAGGCCGGGGCAGAGGAGTCCTTTCGGGGGCTCGGCCCCGGCCTCGTCTCACAGTGCGGCCATTGTGCCAAGAAACGGCAAAGTGGAGTAAGCTGCAACGCAATCGACCATTACCAGCGGGAGACCCTGATGCGTATCGGATTCATCGGAACGGGAGCCATGGCCCAGGCCATCGCTCGCGGTGCCGTCGCGTCCGGCGTCGATCCCGCGACCCTGGTCTTCTCCAACCGCACGGCCGCCAAGGCCTGCGACCTCGCCGACGAACTCGGCGCGGCAGCCGCGTCCTCGAACGCCTCCCTGGCCCGCCAGGTCGACATCGTCATCCTGGCCGTCAAGCCCAAGGACCAGCGCGCGGTCATCAAGGAGATCTCCCCCATCGTGGTCGGTCGCACCGACGTCTGCGTCGTCTCCCTGGCGGCGGGACGCACCCTAGACCAGATCACCACCGACTTCGGCGCGGGCATCCCGCTCGTGCGCGTCATGCCGAACGTCGCGGCCACCGTCGGGCAGTCCATGACCGCCCTGACATCCGCGCGCGCCACCGACGCACAGGTCGCAGCCGTCCGATCCCTCATGGATTCGGTAGGCCGCACCATCCTCATCGACGAGGACTATTTCCCCGTGTTCCAGGCCCTGGCCTCGTGCTCTCCGGCCTGGTATTTCCAGATTGTTGATTCTTTCGCCCGCGCTGGTCTCAAGCACGGCCTGTCCAAGGACAGCGCCGTCGAGATCGCCGCACAGGCGATGGCGGGAGCTGCTGCTCTACTCCTCGCCGAGCGCGAGGCGGGCACTATCCCCGCGCAACTCATTGATCGGGTGACGAGCCCCGGCGGCACCACAATCGCAGGATTGCTGGCCGCCGAGGAAGGTGGTTTGTCGACCGCACTGGTAGGTGCCGTCGACGCATCCATCCACGCCGACTCCCATCTCGGCTGACACCACCTGCCGCGCTGCGGCTTACCTCCCCTTTATTTTGCGCACCCGCGTACCCTCAACACAGGAACACACATGTTGCTCTTCAACGCAGTCGTGCTCTCCGTGCTCGTCATGCTGATCCTCAGCGTCGCACGCGTGCACGTCATCATTTCTCTCTTCGTGGCCTCCCTCGTGGGCGGCCTGGTCGCCGGCATGGGCATGTCCGGCACGATGGTCGCCTTCCAGGACGGCCTTGCCGGCGGCGCAAAGATCGCCCTGTCCTACGCCCTCCTCGGCGCGTTCGCCATGTCGGTCGCCCACTCCGGATTGCCGCGCCTGCTAGCCAACTGGATCATCAAGAAGCTGCGCAATGCCGACGAGTCAAACTCTGCGCGCGTGGCCCGCTCCGCCAAGTGGGGCATCCTCGGCGGCGTCCTCGTCATGGGCGTGATGAGCCAGAACCTCATCCCGATTCACATCGCGTTCATTCCGCTGCTGATACCCCCGCTCATCGGCGTCATGAACGAGCTGAAGATGGACCGCCGCCTGGTCGCCTGTGCGATCACCTTCGGCATCGTCACCACCTACATGTTTGTGCCGATCGGCTTCGGTCGTATCTTCCTGCACGACATTCTCTACAAGAACATCGAGGACGCTGGCCTGTCCGTCGAGGGCATCGTCAACCCGATGGCCGCCATGGCGATCCCCGCTGCCTCAATGGCCGTGGGCTGCTTCATCGCCCTGTTCGTCTCCTACCGCAAGCCGCGCGAGTACGAGCAGCGCGAGACCTCCTTCAGCACCCAGGACGACAAGCCCGTCAACATGGTGAAGGTGTGGGCCGCCGTCGCGGCCCTCGTCGTCTGCTTCGTCATCCAGGCGGTCCTCACCAAGATGGACTCCGAGGCCGACCCGCTCCTCGTGGGTGCCCTCGTGGGCCTGTGCATGATGCTCGCAATGCGCGTCGTGCCCTGGCAGCAGGCCGACGACGTGTTCAGCGGCGGCATGAAGATGATGAGCCTCATCGGTCTCATCATGATCACCGCCCAGGGCTACGCCTCGGTCCTGAAGGCCTCCGGCCAGATCGAGCCGCTCGTCCAGCAGACCTCCGCGATGTTCAACGGCTCCAAGTCCCTGGCCGCGGTCATCATGCTGGTGGTCGGCCTCATCATCACGATGGGCATCGGCTCGTCCTTCTCGACACTGCCGATCATCTCGGCGATCTACGTGCCCCTGTGCGTGGCATTGGGCTTCTCCCCCATGGCCACGGTCGCCCTCATCGGTACCGCCGGCGCGCTCGGCGACGCCGGTTCACCCGCGTCCGACTCGACGCTCGGCCCGACATCCGGTCTGAACATTGACGGTCAGCACGACCACATGCGAGACACGGTCATCCCCGAGTTCATCCACTACAACATTCCGCTGTTGATCGGTGGGTGGATCGCGGCGATGGTCCTCTGATTCCGACGTTCTCCTTGACGAGGCCGGGGCTGGGTTGCACGAATACGTGACCTGGCCCCGGCCTCGTTATGCGCCCAGGTAGGTGGTCGCGACCTCGTGGAGGACCTCGGCGGTCGCTCGCACGTCCGACAGGGCGATGTGTTCGTCGTGTGCGTGCAGCTGTGAGTACACATGCCCCAGGCTCGCACCGCTATCCACGGCCCCGAAGCCGTACCCGATCCCGCCCAGCCTGCGGGCGACGCGCAGGTCGGATCCGCCGGGGAAGAGGACGGGGACGACGCGCGCGCCCGGGTAGCGCTTTGTCAGCGCCGCTTCGATGGCCCGGTACAGGTCGGTGTCGATCGACGAGGCCGTGGCTGCCTCACTCAGGAGGCGCTCGATGGTCACGTGCTCGGCGAGGTCGCCGAGGGCCGCCACAATGGCGGCGTCCACGTCATCGTCGTCGACGCCGGGCAGCGTGCGGATGTCAAGCTCGAGGGTGGCGTGGGAGGGCATGACGTTGATGGGCCCGCCCGAGTGGGCGACCGTCTGGGCGACGGTCACGTGGGAGATGGCGTGCGCAAAGGCAGCCAGGTCCTCGAACTCGGAGTAGTCGCCCTCGTAGGTGCCGTTGATGAGACTGGTTTCGGTCGTTTCATCGAACTCGAAGGCGCGCACGAAGGAGGCCCAGACCTCGTCCGTGGCGGTGGGCCAGCGGGCGGCGGACAGCGCCGCGCTCACCTGAGAGAGCCGCTCGACGGCGCTCGTGCGGCCGAGTGGAACCGAGCCGTGGCCGGCGTCGCCCCGGATGTGCAGGCGGCGCTGGGCGGCGCCCTTTTCGCCGACGACCACGACGACGCTGTCACCGCCCCTGCGCCCGCGAATGTGTGCCCCTCCCATTTCGGACAGGGCCGCGTCCCACGGGAGGGCATCCGCCCTGTGCTCGCCGATCCACGGGACGCCGAGCCCTCCTCGTGCTTCCTCGTCAGCGGCGGCCACGAACACCAGGGAACGCGCCGGAGGATTGCCGTTCTTGGCGCGGCGGGCGACCTCGCGGGTCACGACGGCCATCGCGGCGGTCAGGTGGAGCATGTCGACCGTGCCGCGCCCCCACATGACGTCGTCCTCGATGTGCGCGCCGAAAGGATCGCGCGTCCACTTGGCCTCGTCGACGGGCACGACGTCCGTGTGCCCAAGGAGGGTCAGCGGCGCGCCGGCGCTGCGCGGATCCGCGCCCTCGACCGTGACCACGAGGGACGTGCGACCCGGGTGCGGGGTGATGCGTTCGATGGATACGGGCAGGCCCGCGAAGAACTCCTCGAGGAGGTCGGCGGCGCGCTCCTCCCCGCCCGAGTCCGCGGTCAAGTCGTTGACGCAGCCCAGGCGCACCAGGCGCCCCAACAGTTCGACGGTCTGCTCACCCAGCGATTGCCCGCTCATGTTCTCCCCTTCCGCGCGGGGGCCTCGGCCCGGCTCCCCTGCCTGACACCACGGTATCCCCACGCGCTCACCTTCACCCGACCGCGCCACGAGGGGGACTTTTGTAACGACGCATGTGAGCAACGTGCCGGGCGCTACAAGGCCCAGCATTGGACCGAAATGCCTGGGGAAACGTAGGCTAGTGGGGCAAACAGTCCACGACTCGGATGGAGACAACTCAATTATGGCCATGAACACCCGTGCGCAGGCACCTCGCGTGCCCGACCGCGCCGCCCCCGAAGGCCTCGAAGCCAAGTGGGGTGAGGCCTGGGAAAGCCAGGGTACCTACGCTTTTGACCGCACCGCGACGCGCGAGCAGGTGTACTCGATCGACACTCCCCCGCCGACGGTATCCGGCTCCCTGCACATCGGCCATGTTTTCTCCTACACGCACACCGACGTCGTGGCCCGCTACCAGCGCATGATCGGCAAGTCCGTGTTCTACCCGATGGGTTGGGACGACAACGGCCTGCCCACCGAGCGCCGCGTGCAGAACTACTTCGGCGTTCGCGTGGATGCGACGCTGCCCTACGACCCCGACTTCGAGCCCCCGCACGTGGGCGGCGACGGCAAGTCGATCAAGGCTCGCGACCAGAAGCCGATTTCCCGTAAGAACTTCGTGGAGCTGTGCGAGCGCCTCACCGTTGAAGATGAGGCTCAGTTCGAGGCGCTGTGGCGCTACCTGGGCCTGAGCGTGGACTGGAAGCAGAACTACCAGACGATCGGCGCGCGTGCGCGCAAGGTCGCCCAGGCCGCGTTCCTGCGCAACCTGGCTCGCGGCGAGGCCTACCAGGCCGAGGCCCCGGGCCTGTGGGACGTCACCTTCCAGACGGCGGTCGCCCAGGCTGAGCTGGAGAGCCGCGAGTACCCGGGCTTCTACCACCGCCTGGCCTTCCACATCACCGACGCCGAGGCCGCCGCGAAGGCTGCCGCCGCGGGCGCGCCCGTCGAGGACGGCGTGGACGTGTGCATCGAGACGACGCGTCCTGAGCTGCTGGCCGCCTGCGTCGCCCTGATCGCTCACCCGGACGACGAGCGCTACAAGCCGCTGTTCGGCACGACGGTCGCCTCCCCCGTGTACGGCGTTGAGGTGCCGATCCTGCCCCACCCCGAAGCCGAGATGGACAAGGGCGCGGGCATCGCCATGTGCTGTACCTTCGGCGACACGACAGACATCGACTGGTGGCGTGACCTGGAGCTGCCGCTGCGCGCGATCCTGCGCAAGGACGGCCGCATCATCACCGAGACCCCCGAGTGGATCACGACCGATGCGGGCCGCGCGGCTTTCGAGGAGATCACCGGCAAGACGACGTTCTCCGCGCGCGAGGCCGTGGTGGCCGCCCTGCGCGAGTCGGGCGAGCTGAAGGGCGAGCCGACCAAGACGATGCGTCAGACCAACTTCTTCGAGAAGGGCGACAAGCCCCTCGAGATCGTCACCTCGCGCCAGTGGTACATCCGTAACGGTGGCCGCGCGTGGACGAACCCGGCCTCGGGCAAGGACCTGAACGAGGAGCTCATTGGCCGCGGCCGCGAGCTGGAGTTCCACCCCGACTTCATGCGCGTGCGCTACGAGAACTGGGTGAAGGGCCTGAAGGGCGACTGGCTGGTGTCCCGTCAGCGCTTCTTCGGCGTGCCGTTCCCGCTGTGGTACCGCGTGGACGCGGACGGCCAGGTGAACTACGACGACATCATCACCCCGTCTGAGGCTGCTCTGCCGGTCGATCCGTCGACGGATGTTCCGGAGGGCTACACGGAGGATCAGCGCGGCGTGGCCGGCGGCTTCGTGGGCGAGCTGGACATCATGGACACGTGGGCGACGTCTTCGCTGTCCCCGCAGCTGGCGTGTGGCTGGCTGGATGACGAGGATCTGTTCGCTCGCACGTATCCGATGGATCTGCGCCCGCAGGGCCAGGACATCATCCGTACGTGGCTGTTCTCGACCGTGGTGCGCGCGGACCTGGAGTTCGGCGCGCTGCCGTGGAAGCACGCGGGCCTGTCGGGCTGGATCCTGGATTCGGACCACAAGAAGATGTCGAAGTCCAAGGGTAACGTCGTGACCCCGATGGGCATCCTGGAGAAGTACGGTTCGGATGCCGTGCGTTACTGGGCGGCGTCGGCTCGCCTGGGCCTGGATGCGGCGTTCGACGAGCAGCAGATGAAGATTGGTCGCCGCCTGGCGATCAAGTCTGGACGTTCTGCGACGACTACCTGGAGCTGGTCAAGGAGCGCGCCTACAACCGTGATGGCGCGTGGGACGAGGCCTCGGCCGCGTCCGCCCGTGCGGCTCTGGCGATCGTCATCGACAACGTCGTGCGTCTGCTGGCCCCCTACCTGCCGTACGTGACGGAAGAGGTGTGGAGCTGGTACCGCGAGGGCAGCGTGCACACCGCTGCGTGGCCGGTCGCATCCGACCTGGCTGGCGTCGAGGGCGATCCCTCGGTGCTCGAGGCCGCGTCCTCTGCTCTGATCGCGCTACGTCGCGTGAAGTCTGAGGCGAAGGTGTCGCCGCGTACGCCGTTCCTGGCGGTGACGGTGCGCGCCCCGCAGGCTCAGGTGGAGGCTCTGGAGTCCGTGAAGGCCGACCTCGAGGCCGCATCCAAGGCCGTTGGCGCCCTGACCGTGGCCGCCTCCGACGACGCTGAGGCCACCGAAGCCGTTATCGAGTCCTTCGAGCTGGGCGAAGCTCCTGCGAAGCGCAAGGGCTGAGCGTTAGTTAGGCTGCTGGGGGGCCGCCCGTGGAACACCACGGGCGGCCCCCTTCGTTCTACCCACACAATCGCAACAACGAACCATCTACGCGGATCAAACACAGTTTATAAGTTCAGCCAGATGCATCGGACGGACCGACACTGCACCTGAGACTTACCGCACATCTACTTGTAAATTCTAGATAACTGCCAAACATCCACATGACTGAATCACCGTCACTTAGGCTACGACTGTCAACCATCAACCCAAGGAGGGGCAATGATTACAGAAGTAGACCTCGACGGCACACCCTGCTTCGCACCTGGCCAAAAACTATCGAAACTAAACAAAATCAACTTTATTTTTGGACCAAATGGATCTGGCAAAACAACACTCTCAAAAATACTTCAAAATAACACCGACACAAGGATTCATTGGGATAAGAATGGCACAAATGAAATACATGTATTCAATCGAGAATTCACAGCGAACGCACTAGCCAGTAGCGCTCAACTAGCAGGAGTATTCTTC
>PPYE01627506.1_pt1 | contig 18809 bp, 9 predicted proteins | sample 1559881 | NCBI WGS metagenome assembly PPYE01 (sample SAMN08240022, study PRJNA423297) | Human gut metagenome, whole genome shotgun sequencing project. | reverse complement strand
TAGAAGATGGATTGTCTCATAATACCGTGTGGTGCGCCCTTCAAGATAGTTATGGCTTTATCTGGTTGGGTACCAGTGACGGACTGAATCGTTATGACGGGCGGGGCAATAAAGTGTATCGGAATGTTCTCAACGAAAAGTTCTCATTAGAAAACAATTTTGTAGAAGCCTTGATAGAGGTGGACAAGAATCTCTGGGTTGGAACAAACTCCGGACTTTATATTTATGACCGGGATACCGATCGTTTCTCTTACTTTGATAAAACGACACAGTATAATGTGTATATCAGCAGTGAGATTAAAAAGATTATCAAGACGGAAAATGGTCTTATCTGGATTGCGACTTTGGGACAGGGATTTTTTATTTATGATCCGAAAACAGAGGTGTTGACTCAAAATAGTGTTCAGACATCTTTTGTATGGGACCTCTGTCAGAGTGCTGATCGGAAGAGGGTCTATATATCTTCCTTACAGGAAGGACTTTTGTGCTTTGACGAAAACGGCAAGTTTCTCCGGACGTATGAAATCTCATTAGATATAAATGCTTCCGATAGTTATAAAGTGAACTGTATTCAGAATATCGATGGAGATATTTGGATTGGTGCGGGAAGTAATCTATTGAGCCGTTTGGATGAACGAACCGAAGCTATAGACAATTACAGTGGTTCGGCGTTTAATTTCGGAGCTGTTCATTGTTTGTTGAAGTATACGGATAAAGAGCTGTTGGTAGGAACGGATAACGGGCTTTATCTGTTCGATCAAAATACAAACACATTTCAGCGGGCGGATAATCCCGCCGATCCGAGAAGTTTGAGCGACCAGACTATCAATGGAATGATGTGGGATGCCGAAGGGGCTCTTTGGGTGTTGACCAATTTGGGTGGGATTAACTATATGTCCAAGCAGACTAAACGTTTTGATTATTATTCGCCTGCCTATCTGTCCGGAGTGCCGGGAGCGGGGGAGGTCGTTGCTCCTTTCTGTGAGGATAAGGATGGGAATATCTGGATTGGAACTCAAAGCGGTTTGTATTTTTTCAATGCTGCTACTCGGGAGCTTTCTCCTTATGCAATAGGAGGAACTAAAAATCAAAAGTATGACATTCGTTCTCTAATGCTGGATGGCGACTATTTGTGGATCGGTACTTATGCCGGAGGAATACGGGTTATCAATTTACGCACAGGGGCAGTGAAAGCCTATACTCATTCTCGTGGAATCCCCAATACGATTTGTAGCAACGATGTGTTGTGTATTTATAAAGGACGAAAAGGAGAAATTTATGTAGGAACGAGTTGGGGATTGTGTCGTTATGACGCTGCTCGAGATAACTTTATGACCATCACAAGTGTCGGTTCAATGGTTTCTGTTGTCGATATCTATGAGGATATGTACAATCATCTCTGGATTGCGACTTCCAATAGTGGTGTGTTTTCTTACAATACAATGAATGCTCATTGGAAACATTATCAGCATGAACGGGAAGATTCGACTACGATCACCAGTAATTCGGTCATTACTTTATTTGAAGATACGAAAGGAACCATGTGGTTTGGAACGAATGGGGGAGGACTGTGTTCTTTTGATGCTAAAGAGAAAAGATTCATTGAGTTTGACCCGCATAATACTTTATTACCTAACAAGGTTATTTATGCGATTGAGCAAGATCAGGGAGGTGATTTCTGGGTATCCAGCAATGCCGGAATTTTTAAGATTAATCCTGTTACCAAAGATCATTTCCGCCAGTTCACGATTAATGACGGCTTGCAAGGGAATCAATTTATAGCCCGGTCTTCATTGAAATCATCCGAAGGAAAATTGTATTTTGGTGGGATCAATGGCTTTAATGTATTCCAGCCGGAACAGTTTGTAGATAACAAATATATTCCTCCGGTTTATGTGACCGATATTCGGTTACCTTATCAAACCGATGAGCAGGAGGTGAAGAAACTGCTTCAGTTGGATAAACCGCTTTATATGGCTGATAAGGTGACTTTATCTTATGAAAACAATAGCTTCTCTATTCGTTTTGTCGCTCTTAGTTTTGAAGACCCGGGGAAGAACCGGTATTCTTACATACTTCGGGGAGTGGACAAGGAGTGGATTCTGAATACCGATAACAATATGGCTTCTTACACCAATTTGCCTCCCGGTGAGTATTTGTTCGAAGTCAGAGGCTCTAATAATGATCGTCAGTGGAACGAGAATACTACCACTTTAAAGGTGGTGATTACTCCTCCCTGGTGGCGTAGTACCTTTGCTTACTTCGTTTATGTGCTCATGCTGTTGGGATGGATCGGCTGGATGGCTTGGCGATGGAACCTCCGTGTTAAACGCAAATATAAACGGCGGATGGAAAAATACCAGACTGCCAAGGAACAGGAAGTTTATAAGTCGAAGATTAGCTTTTTCATCAATCTGGTACATGAGATACGTACTCCGCTTAGTTTGATACGGCTTCCTTTGGAGAAATTATTAGAGAAAGAGCATGAAGGAAAAGATCTCAAGTATTTGTCTGTGATAGATAAGAATGTAAATTATCTGTTGGGGATTACTAATGAATTGCTTGATTTTCAGAAAATGGAGAGTGGTACGCTACATCTGAATCTGAAAAAGAGTGATATTAAAGAACTTGTCAGTGACGTTTATAATCAGTTTACAAGCCCTGCTGAATTAAAAGGTATTGATTTGCAACTGATCGTGCCCGAACAAGAGCTGGTGTCTACGGTGGATAAGGACAAATTAAGTAAGATTCTTGTCAATCTGATGGGAAATGCCATCAAATATGCGCATGCGCGTATTGACTTGAAGCTGCTTGTCACTGATGGGGGATATGAGATACAAGTGAACGATGATGGTCCCGGAATACCAAATGAACAGAAACAAAAGATATTTGAGGCTTTCTATCAACTGCCTGACGATAAGGTGGCCACAGCAGTAGGCACTGGCATCGGATTGGCTTTTGCGAAATCTTTGGCAGAAGCTCATCAGGGAGATTTGCGTCTGGAAGATAATGTTGGAGGTGGTTCTTCGTTTATACTGTCTCTTCCGTTCAAAGAGTGGGAGACGGAAAAAATGGGCGATATTGTAGAAATATCCCCGGAGCATGCAGATGCTTCTGAAACGATCTCTTCGGAGTATGCTGGAAAGAAGTTCACAGTTCTGTTGGTTGAGGATAATGTTGATTTGCTGAATCTGACTCGTGAGTCATTGGCGGCATGGTTCCGTGTGTTGAGGGCTTCCAACGGTCGTGAAGCACTTGAAGTGCTTGCGAAGGAAAATGTGGATGTGATAGTGAGTGACGTAATGATGCCGGAGATGGATGGGCTGGAACTTTGCAGCAAGGTGAAGTCTGAAATCTCTTATTCACATATTCCGGTTATTTTGTTGACGGCGAAAACCACTTTGGAGTCTAAAGTCGAAGGACTTGAATGTGGAGCGGATGTATATGTTGAGAAACCATTCTCTGTTAAACAGCTCCATATGCAGATCGAGAATCTGTTGAAGTTGAGGCAGTCTTTCCATAAATTGATGGTGAGCTTGGCAGGAGATACGGTTGCTGTTTCGACAACGGATTTTGCGATGTCTCAAAAGGATTGTGAGTTTATAGCTAAGATACAGGGAGTAATAGCCGAACAGTTGGCGGATGAGAACTTCTCGATAGATACTTTGGCGGAACAAATGAATATGAGCCGTTCTAATTTCTATCGGAAGATAAAGGCTTTGTCCGGAATGTCTCCTAATGATTATTTGAAGACACTTCGTATGAATAGAGCTGCTGAACTGATTGTGAGCGGTACCCGGATTTCTGAAGTGGCAGCGCAGGTAGGATTTACTTCTTCTTCTTATTTTGCGAAATGTTTTAAAGCGCAATATGGTGTACTGCCTAAGGAATATACAGGTCAGCCTCCGATTTCAGGTGAGGCCTGATAAAGAATGGATAAAAGCATATAAAAAAACTCCTGTCGTGCAATATCATTGGATATTTTCCGATAGGAGTCAAATATAAAATAATTAATCGAGTGCTCTTTCTAATTAATTGAGTAGGCTTTATTTCTTTTTTTGTCCCGGGTAAGGTTCTACCATGCAACGTTTAGCCCATGCTTCGTAAGCCTTTGTCATTTCAGCTACTTTTTCAGGGTATTGTGCTGCCAGATTATGCATTTCGCTCCGGTCCTCATTCAGGTTGTATAATTCCCATTTAGCGTTTTCTCCCGGACGAACCAGTTTCCAACCGTCATTAGAGAGGAATGCACGTTCATTGTAATGTTCGAATCCAAGGTAGTCATGTCCTTCACGATGTCCGGTCTTGAAGATAGGAACCAGACTCTTGCCTTCCAATGGAATGATGTCATTTCCTTTGTATTTGGTAGGATAAGTGGCGCCTGCCATATCGATACAGGTAGCCATGATGTCCATCACATGTCCGATTTCAGGAGTCGTTTTGCCGACATTCTTCTTGATACCTTTCGGCCAGTGAGCAATCATCGGAGTACAGATACCTCCTTCATAAGATTTGGCTTTCCAAAAACGGAACGGTGTGTTGGCTACGTTTGCCCAGCGTGCTCCCAGTGAAGCATAAGTTGTTTCCGGTCCAGGCAGCACTTCTTTGTTATGAGGATAAACCATTTTCTCCCCTTTACGTGTCATATCAGGACGGTCATTTTCTCCTGGAGAGTAGTTCTGACAATCTTCATTGCTGCATCCATTGTCGGAAAGGAATAAAATCAGTGTATTTTCAAGTTGTCCTGTCTTTTCCAAAGCATCGATTACTTGTCCTATTCCCTGGTCCATACGGTCGATCATGGCAGCATGAACAGCCATGGCACGAGCATCCCATTCAGCATGTGGGTTATCTTCCCATTTATCTTTGAACTGTCTATCAGACAGGAAATTATCCATGTTAGGGAATATACCAAGCTGTTTCTGACGTTCGTAACGTGCATTACGAATGGCTTCCCAACCTACTTTATAGGTATCCTTGTATTTTTCAATATCTTCCGGCAGTGCATGCAACGGCCAGTGTGGTGCTGTGTAAGCCAGGTACATAAAGAATGGTTTATCGTCTTTGGCATACTCTTTCACTTCTTTCACTGCACGGTCTGAAAGCGCCTGTGTGATGTAATATCCGTCGGGTACTTCTTTCACGGGTACTTCACCTTCTACCAGACTGAATGGGTCAAAATAGTCTACTACTCCGTAGATAGTACCATAGTGGGTATCAAATCCGCGATTCACCGGATAATGACAAAGATCAGAATAGGTTTCGTGGTATACATGATGTGCGAGCCATTCGCGTTGGTCTTTGCGTAGTGGAGTTTCTGCGATGTGCCATTTACCTACCATGCTGGTAGCATATCCTGATTCTTTCAATACCTCTGCGATGGTAACGGCATTGCGTGAGAGTGTTCCCCGGTAACCCGGCAGGTGGTCATCGAAGGTCATACGTCCGATTCCTGCCTGATGTTGATAAAGTCCTGTCAACAGGGAAGCACGTGTCGGACAACTCCGGCTGGTGTTATAGAAATGATTGAAACGTACTCCTTGTTTTGCCAGTTTGTCCAGATTAGGTGTGTGGATTTCACTACCGTAGCATCCCAGGTCGGAATAGCCTAGGTCATCTGCAAGAATTACCAGGATATTGGGTCTTTGATCGGACTTTTTTCCTTTGGCCTCTGCTGCAGAATGTCCAGCAACCATCAAGGCGGTTGGTAATAGTAAAAATTTAGAATTCATAAGTTTAATGTTGGTTTATAATTTGTTTTTCACTGTATTACTCTTTTCCTTTGTCTTTGTTTTCCTCATACCATTTACATACTTTCTTGCTCAACTTGGCAACCAAATCAGGATGCTCATTTGCGATATTATTCTTTTCGAACTTATCCTTTTCCATATCATATAATTGCGCATCGCTTCCGTCACCGTTCACTAATAATTTCCATTTTCCACTGCGTATAGCTAAATGGGGGCTTCTGTCATAAGGGTTCCCTGGAAAGCCAAAATGTTTGTTTCGTCCGAAGTCCCACATTAAATCGGTTTTGCGTTTGGCTTCCGATTTACCGAGAAGAACTTTTGAATAGTTCTGTCCATCGCCTTTGTAACCTTTTTCTGTTTTGATTCCGGCTATAGAACACAAAGTCGGATATAAATCTACTGCGCATAATACAGACTCGTTATTTACCTGTCCGGCTTTAATTTTCTTTGGATATCTAACGATGAACGGCATACGGATCCCACCTTCATAAAGACTATTTTTAGTTCCTCTCAAATAAGCGGAACGTACAGATTTAAAGCTGGGTGCAGGACCATTGTCGCTAGTGAAAATAATGATTGTATTTTCTCCCACTCCCAACTCATCCAGGGTTTTGATGAAACGTCCGAGTTGTTTGTCCATCTCCGCTAGTACAGGAGCAAATGCTTCTTGTGTTTCCCAGCTTTTTCTTTCCTTTTGTTTGAATTCCGGTACCCAAGGGGTATGCATATCATCCGGCCATAGATTCAGGAAAAAAGGTTCGCCTTTATGCTTTTTTACAAACTCAATACTTTTATCTACAAAGTATTCGGTACGTCTCCAGCGTTTCACGCTGTCTTTATCCGACCAGATCCATTTGGTAGCAGTGATTGCTGGTTCCGGATCCGGACTTTCGTAATACCCATATCATCGATATAGATAATTACTACATTAGGTTTGGTTTCTGCTTGTGTGTTAGCAATGGGGAGTAGGGCTCCCAGCCAGGGTAAATGTTTTTTCAGATTCATAATTATTGTGATTTAATTAACTTCAGTTTTTCATGATGACTTTTCGCAAAAGTAGGGAAGATATCAGAGAAGGAAGGAAAAATACTAATCAATAAAGGAAAAAAAATGGTAGAATGATAGATTTCTTCTTTCTTCTAATTGAGAAAACAGGAATAGAGAAGCTCGTAGAAACCAAGAACTTCTCTATTCTTCTAATTATTCTATGATACGATCATTGGAGAAAGTATCTTGAATGGGAGCTTTACTTCGCCACGGTTTTAGTCAGTAATTGTACCCATGAGTATTTAGTGTTTTCTACCCAATTATCCGGTGAGACTTCGATAGTACCAGTTTTTGCTGTTATTTTTTGTATGCAAATCAATCCTTTCTTTCCATTGGCTGTTTTGAACAGGTAAACTTTATTTGCCTGAATAGCTAAGACTTCGGAGGTTGGATCTGCCAGATTTTCTATCGGAGTTGCATCTACTTGGGAGATTGCATTAAATTCTGATTGTGATAAAGAGGTTTCAGCAAATAATGTGTGTTGTAAACCATTAATTGTCATCAAGCCATAATCACTTCTTTTAGCAGGTGAAACAAGAACTGGTACATTTTCGCTTCCTGAAGGCAAGATAATATCTCCGAGTGAGAAATCGACTTCGTTTGTATATTTCATGGCATCAGCGGCCATATAGGTGCGTTCAAGAAGCCATTTTATTGGTATATTTATAGACAAGATCAGAGATTTTTCTTTTCATTTCTTATATACCTTTTTACTTATATTGTTATCATTTTGAGACATGAGAAACCAATATAGTTCCCCATGTCTCAAGTTTTTAGATTACTTCCATGATTCTACTCGTAAATCATTCACAGGATCGCGACGTAACACTAATTGTTCTTTCACTTTATAGCGTTTGCCTGCCAATTCATAGGTGTAATTCAGGTTGACTTCCGGACAAGGTTTGTCTCCACTGTTGAAGGTGTAAGTCGGACTTTGGGCAATGTAGCTGCCATTTCCTTCAATGATTGTAACTCCTCCTTCTATACCTTCTATTTGAACATTGTAGTCTGAACCAGATTCGCCGTTGTTGTCGATTGTCAACTGGAAACGATTGATGTTGCTTTTTGCTAAGTTTGCTACTCCGGGTCTTAACAATTTATTTTTTGCGAGAGTACTTAGTTCCAATGTATTATTATTTATCAAGTCTTTTTCTTTATACACCACAGTGGTACCTTCTATTATATTCCCATTATCATCTACTTCGCTTACTTCACCTTGAAGGTAGTAAACTCCGGAAAAGGAACTGACATACTTTATTGCTACAATAGAATAATCCGCTCCCTCGCGAATAGTGTTCATGGAACTTTCTGTGACTTTGAAAGGGAGGGCATAATGCGTAGTCAGACTTAGTGGATCTCTATAAAAAGCATCTGTAAACTTGATTTCAACATCTGCTACAGGTAAATTAGATTTCCGTACTTTAAATATCTCCGGATCTTCCAATATGTAATATTCTTCGGGGAGAAGTGTAAGAGGAGTACCCTCTAATAAAGAAGCATCCAAGGTGAATTTAGCCCAATCATTCATGTCAACTTCTCGTTTACCTCCTAATGATACTCCTACATATATAGGCATATCACGGTCTGATATTACTGTACGCAATGGGTTTTGTAAAGCAAAACCAACATTTGTTGTTTCATAATCATGCGTATAATCTTCATAGCAAGACGTTAAACAAGTCGTCAAAGCGAGCAATATTATTTTTGCAATTTTCATAATCGTATTTAATATTAGTTATTATTCCACCCCATATTATTTTTGAGGTTTGGGTTCTTTAATAATTCGTCGTTAGGTAACGGCAAATAGTAATAGCGAAGTGCATCCAACGGACGTTGTTCTATTTCTTTTATTTCATAAGAAAGACCGTTATCTGTTCTTGTCACTTGTATTCCTTCAATAGTGGTATCTAGGCGAAGTAAACAGCGGCGTAAATCCCAAAAACGCTGATCTTCGAAAGCAAATTCTATACGACGTTCATTTTGGATTAATTTCCGGAATGCGTCTTTACCTTCAGAAGCTATTTCTGACAAATAGGTAGCATCTGTGATACCACCTGATTTTTCACGTATGATTTTTAAGACATCAAAAGCACTATATTTACAGTCGTCACCTTTACCTTCAGGTCCCCATGCTTCATTAGCGGCTTCTGCATAATTCAGCCAAACTTCTGTTTTACGTAATAATGGGTTAAAGTGCCGAGAATTCAATGTTTGAATCGGATCCAGCATATTTTTTTGTGTAGTAGACAAGAACTTAGATAAATAATATCCCGAACGACTGGCATAAATGTGAAAGCTCTCTGAATCTTTTCCACCTTCGGATACATCAATGTTTGAGTTATAAGCTCCAAATTTTTTTCCTTGATAATATAGATTCATATTGAATCGGTTATCTCTAGCTATTAGATACGGATCTTGCTCGTCATATAATGAACGTGAATCTGTTATTGGATAACCATTTTTGGCAGGAAAGGCGGCAGCTAAATTATGGGAAGGAATTGTTTGTGCATTTCCCAAATAAAAAGGAGGATAGTGTCGGCTTTCCATACCATGTACAAGTCCCATGTAGGTGCGGAAAATAAAATCGGCCGGGGTATCACTGCCAGCGTCAGCCAAATCTTTAGCAGCCATCGCTGTAAAGGTATAGTTTATCCCTGCGTCTTTGAGCACTTCATTGGCAAAAAGAGCAGCACGTTCCCAACCAGCTTGATAAGTAGCTTCATTCAATACAGTAAAATTACCCATGCCATTTATTTGAATTACATCCTTGTCTTGATAAGCTGGACTTGCTGCATAGAGCAAAGTTCTTGCTTTAAGAGCATTTGCCGCTAATCCGCAAGCTCTACCAATTTTAGATTTTCCGACAACTACATCATCTCCTGTGTAAGTTACAGGCAAACGTCTGGCAGCTTCTTCACAGTCGGAAACAATCTGGCTGACGCAATCTTTATACGAGTTACGTTTAAACAGGCTCGGCTTCGCAGATTCCTTATCACCAATGAAATGGTTGGTGATCGTATATCCCAATGCTTCTCCTTCGTCTGTTCGTCCTCCATAAGTTTGTAACAATTTGAAGCTGCACCATGCTCTTAAAAAATAGGCTTCGCCAAGTAAACGAGTCTTTATTGCCTGATCAGTTTCTTTACTTACACGATTGTATATTACATCATCTGTAACTCCTTTTTCCATGAATAGATTGATGCTTTGTATCTTATCATACATATTGTCCCAATTTCCAAGTGGATTTGTTGATCGGCTGAATGCTCCCATGCTAGCCCGGTATACACTCGAACCATAATTTCGGGTTAGTGCATTGTCTGTTGCAGCATCTAAGAAATTATCATCATAATGATCCGGAACAACCATTAAATCTGCATATACTTGCGTCAAAACGGCTTGTGCCATATCGGGATTAGTCCATACGGTCTCACTGGACCATTCATTTGTCAATTTAGGGTCAAGCAGATCTTCACAAGAAACAATACTTCCCCAAACACAGGCTAACAGTATTAATTTGCTTATTTTCATATTTGCATATTTTTTAAGTTTAGAAAGAGACGGATAAACCGCCGGTTACAGTCATATAGGCCGGATAATTTGTGATTCCGGCATTTAATCTTTCCGGGTCCAGATCCTTTATTTTAGAGAAGGTAAGCAAATTTGTACCACGTACGAATAGTTTACATTTGTTTGCAAAGAATCTACCTGCCTTATTTTCAAATGTATAACTAAGTTCTACATTTTTCAAACGGAAAAATGAGCCATTCTCTGTCCAGAAACTGGAATCACGAAAGTTATTGCTTTCTGTCGTTGTTGTTAATCGGGGCATTGTACCTGAAGGATTATTAACCTCATGGTAGCGATTTAATGCTAATTCAGAGTATCCATTCAGACCATTATTCCAATAATAAGCGTTTGTACATAATTGAGTAATACCTGTATGAAGAGTTCCTAACATATAAAGTCCAAACCCTTTGTATTTGAGGTCTACATTGATTCCCCAAGTGGTTACAGGAAAACTTTGCCCTAGGCTCATACGGTCATTATCATCTACAATCCCATTGTTGTTTAAGTCAGCGTATGCAATATCGCCGTTTTGATATATACCGTATGATTGTAATGAGTGACCTTCTAATGGAATGTCTTTTCCAAATAATCCTAGTGCCTGTAAGCCAAAAATAGTACTAGTAGGCCGTCCAATGGCTTTACGATAGCTTTCCACTCCTTCTATTTCGTTCCATTTATCTAATTTATTTTTTGAATAAGTCATATTGGCTCCGACTGTGTATAAAAAGTCCCGTCCGATATTCCCTTTCCAGTTGATTGCAATATCTATACCTTGATTAGTCACCTGACCGATATTTTCATACATGGTATAATTCCCTGCTGTAGCAGCATATTGGGCGTTATTCACTCCGATGATGTCTTTTCTACATTCATGGAAATAATTGAGTTCTGTGCTTAGGCGATTATTAAAGAATAATCCTTCGATACCAATATTAAACTCTTGAGAGTATTCCCATGTTAAATCAGGATTTCCCCAGCGAGCTAAACTAACTTTATGATCTGTTTGATCCTGGAAGAAATTATAGTTGCCATTATTATTCCAACCAGTTTGATACAAGAAGAATCCAGTATTACCTGTATAGCCTAATACACCGAAACTTGCTTTTAGCTTCAGAAAGTTAACAGCCTTTGCTTCTTTCATGAAACTTTCGTTAGAAATTATCCATGAAGCTCCTACAGCCGGAGAAAAGAAAAAACGATCGTTTTTATCAAATTTGTTGGACCCCATAACAGCCAGAGTCAGCTCGGCTAGATAGCGTTTGTCATAACTATAGTTTAAACGCAGAGAGATGTTGGCATCTTTAAAATCTTGTGTCATTCCTGTCATCTCATTCTTTGTATACCGGAATGCGCCAATTGCTGAAAAGTCATGCACTCCTAATGTGCGTTCATATCCTATATCTGCACGCATACCAAAATAGCGGTAGGTATTATTGGAGGCTATCTTTTGCGTTTTGGGCAAATCCAGCTTTTTCATCTGTGTATATCGGGTGATAGTTTCACCGTCTAAATCACTGTAAGTGTCAATGGCATAAGTTGGATAAGTATTCCTTAATTCTTGACGTAAATAACTATAATTGTCAAAAGTTACATAAGCATTAAATGTCAATCCCTTAACGTATTTATTGAAGTCAAAATTTGCTCCAAGGTTTGTCTGGCTATTTACATACCTTTCGGAAGTGTCACCTCCATAAACCATATCTGCATATAAATTGTCTACTATCCGTGTGCTGGCTCCGAAGAATGGCGTGCCATCTTCATTGGGGGTAAACTGTCCCGATAATGTTTCATTAGGAATAATGAAAGGGTACTCATTGGGACGATTAGAAGATAATGTACTGAATATGCCTGCACCATCTTTTGCTCCCCAGTTTTTCAGTTCCACACGAGCTGCAACATCTGCTGTTACTGTAAGAAAATCGGTGATTTTAATATCCAGATTACCACGTGCATTCATACGGTGTAAAGCCGAACGTTCTCCTACTTTTTCTAATCCGGAACCGCCAGTATATCCACCAACTAATGCGTATTTCACACCTTCATTACCTCCATTAAACTCAATTGTACCTTTTCGGTAGATATTTTGGTTCAATAAGAACTCATTGTAATAATCAATATTTGGATACAATACATCATTGACTCCACTACTATTTCTGTATCCTTCTAATTGTTTGTTAGTATAATAAGGATTCATCCCATCGTTTATACGAGCTTCATTAAACAATTTTGAATAGTTGTAGGAATCCAGATATTTAGGTACACGTGTAGAGGGCTGTACACCGTATTCTACCCCGACACGAACAATTCGTTTATGAGCTTCTCCTCTTTTAGTACGTACCAAGACCACTCCGTTTGTGGCAGCTGCTCCATACAGGATTTTGGCTGTAGCATCTTTTAAAACTTCGATGGATTCTATTTCTTCCGGTAGGATATCATCTATCGGACGTTCTATTCCGTCAATAATAACCAAGGCCGTATTTGTTCCATTATTGTGTTGTCCGCGTACATATAATGTTGATGTGTTATAGCCCAAGCCGCCATCACCGGAAATAGCAATTAGTCCGGCAGCCTGTCCTTGTAAGGCATTGGATAATTGTAAATCAGGGTATTTTAATACATTTTCCATAGATAACTTGGATACTGTACCTACCAGGTCCCGCTGATACGTTTTTCCACCGTCTGCACGTTCGTGTATGTTTCTTTCTGAAGCATATAGATCTTCATTTTGTAATTTGATGACAGTGGGCTGTTCTTTTGCGAGGTTTATTACAACATCTTTATAACCGAACGCTTCAATTAATAAGGTTCCATCAGCTTTTGTTTTGAGTGCAAATTTTCCATTTGCATCTGTATAGTTTATAATAGAACCTTCACCGCTCAATACTGTTACTCCGCTTAGCGGTTTACCTGTGTTGTCTGTCACCAGCCCTTTCACTTCAATAAGGGCTGTTTTTTTCTTTTTAGGTTTATTCTGTGCTTCTAGCGAAGTGGCTATGCCGGATAATATAGCAGTGACAAACAGAATAAATATGAATTTATTATATCTTTTCATTTGATTAAGCCATTTTAATTACCAATATGGGTTTTGTTGCAAATTATTCAATGCGTCTACGTCATGTTGAGGCAAAGGATACCAGTAATTCTTCTTTGTAAAAGAACGCACTTCCGGAGTTATATCAATTTGTTCATAATCATAAGTCAATGTAGATTTGTCCGTGATACTTCCATGGTTAGATTCTCGTGGTGTGAATAATGCTCCCTTAATAGGATAAGTATCCTTGAATGTTTCTTCCAAGATCATCCAACGGCGGATATCCCACCAACGATGATTTTCAAACATTAATTCTACGGCACGCTCACGGCGATAAGCTGCACGGAATTTATCAGGATCGGCTACAATATCTGATGGCAGATCTGTTAAGCCAATTCGTCTGCGAAGAATATTAATAGCTTCTGCAGCTGATATAGGACATCCCTCAATAGTTGCCGTAGCACTTCCACAACCCTCAAATAGGGCTTCTGCATAATCTAAATAAATTTGCGAAGCACGGATATATATGGTGAGGAAGCGATAGTCCCACCAACAGTTTGGATTGTTCTTTTCAAGATACTGATTGCATTCCGGCCACATGAACTTTTTACACATAAATCCTGTGAACATTCGTTTATTGCAGTCTTTTTGAGTTAACATGTGCTGATAGGCTGCTCCTCCTTTGTAGGTTGTAATGTAATAGGTACGTCCATCAGCGTAATGTCCCCAAGTTGTTCCAGGTAAAAGGATGTTGTTATAGAAACGGGGATCACGATCCTCAAATGGCTTATGGGCATAGTCAAGTGCATAGCCGCTTCGTGGGTCATCAATCGGGTAATAAATACCGTCTGCTCCCTTCTTGTCAAACATGTTGACGATATTCAAACTTGGGCAGCACATGGAATTTCCATCTGGTCCCGAACCGAATGCAAGATCCTCATATTGCCAGAATGTGCGGATAGTGCGTTTTTGGTTTTGATTAGCAGCATTAGGAAATTGCCGCTTGACCCAAATGTACTCCGGTTGATGTACAGGTGGATATTTAAAATAGAAAACATTCGTATATTCTTCTTTACTAGCCAAACCATAGGGATAAGGGGCAGACTTACTTCCATCCATATAACGTATTACTTCATAAGCGGATTTTGCTGCGGATTTTGCGCGTTCCGTGTCATAGCCTTTGTTTTCTGTAGAATTTAAATCATTCTGCATCAATGGACTTGCATCAAACAACTGTGCCCATTCTTTAAGTGCCATTGCTGCAATTTTTGTGGGTCTTCCATAGTTTGGATCATCCCAACTATCAGGTAACATATAGATTGCTTTTTGTATATCTTCCATCATCCAGTCGTGTGATTCATGGTAGGTCACACGGGGAATATCATCATCCCCACCTTCAAAGACTTTGTCAATAATAGGCATCCCCCCATATCTTTTAATTATCTGAAAGTAGAACCAAGAACGATAGAAATAAGCTTGTCCCAAGATTTCATTTTTTTGTTCAGGTGTCAGGAGCCTTGTCGATATCATTAATTATGCGATTATTGATGCGTAATGCCTTATATGAACGAGATATGGCTGTACTTCCGCCGTTACCAATCTCAAAGGTTGTATTTGACTTGGCATTACTTAACCAGTTTCCGGAATGTAAAGTAAAAACGGCAGATGAATTATCTGTAGTTGCCATTTCGTCTGCAAAGAGACCGACAAATGCGCGTCCATTTTCCCAATTATCCATCACCATAACATTTTCCAATTGGTTGAAAGATTGATCTAAGAAACCTCGTAAGGAATAGTAATCCCTAAAGATATCATCTTCTGTCAATCCTACATCTTCCCTTTTATCTAAGAAGTCTTCACAGCTTGTCATCCCGCCAAGAATGAAAACTGAACAGATATATAATAATACTTTTCTCATCTTTATTTCTTTTGAATATGATTAAAATGAAACTCTTAGTCCTAAAGTGTAAGTACGGACAATCGGATAGCTGCCTACACCTCCTGTTTCAGGGTCCACGCGTTTGTCCCCTTTCCAGAAGGTTAGTAAATTATTCCCGTTCATGTAAACCTGAAGATTAGAGATATGTGCTTCACTCAACCATTTTTTAGGGAATGTATATCCTATCTCCATGTTCTTTAATCGTATATACGAATAGTCGGAATAGCGATAAGTACTTTCCACTTTGTTGTATGTATTGTTCAAGTGTGTAGCAGGTCGCATAACACCCGATGAATTAGCTGTTTCCGGCGTCCATCGTTCCATGGATTTTGGTTGAACACGTATGTTTGAAGCTGGAAAATCCCACAGATATTGATCGAACTGTAACTTATATATATTGCGTGGCGAATAGAGCATTGCACTGAAGTTAAGTCCTTTCCAATTGAACCCGAAAGAAAATCCGATGGTAGTCAATGGGTAATTCAATTCGTCTACAACTACCTTGTCGTTTGAGTTGATTATTCCGTCTCCATTGAAGTCTATATAGATAAGGTCTCCAGGAATTACTTGCGATGCTGTAGTACCATTTATAGCTGTTTGTGCGTAATTGAACACATCGTCTATCGAACCATAATTACCGATCGCAATAAAACGGTTTTGATAATCAATCGGTTTACCTGCAGCTTTCAAGTGCTCATCCGCATTTCTAGGATCATCTTTATAGACAATCCGGTTTTCGCTGGCTGCAAAAGTTAAAGCTCCCCAGTAATTAAAATTACGTCCGATTTTGTCATTCCAGCGTAACTCTAATTCTAAACCATGATTTTTCGTTTCTCCTCGGTTGATAGCGTTAAAAGTAGCTCCTACAATAGAAGACGTAGTTTGTGGGGTCATTAGAATATCTTTACGATTCTCTTTAAATAAATCCAAAGTTAAATCTAACTTATTCCATAAGCCAATTTCTATTCCAAAGTTATGTTTAGTCGCTTTTTCCCATGTTGAAGTCAAGTTAGCAATATCTCCTTCTGTATAGAGCGGGCTATGTGTGACTCCTTGTGTATTTCCTAATTCAATACTTCCTAAAGAATTAAATAATTGGATGTAATTCCAACGTGCAGCAGCTGCATCACTACCGACTTTTCCGTATGAATATCTAAATTTTAGGTTAGTCAGCACATCTCCAACATGTTTTTTTATAAAAGGTTCTTCTGAAGCACGCCATCCCAAAGAATAGGAAGGGAACAGGCCGAAGCGTTGTCCTCGGGCAAATTTTTCCGAACCTGTATAAGAGATATTCATCTCTGCCAAATAACGTTCTTTCCAGTTATAAGTAACACGTCCCACCCATTCTTCACGATAACTTGGGAATTTGATAACTTTATCATCTTTTGAATCAGATACTTGACGGTTCATCAGAGCTAACGCTGTTACATTATGACTCCCGAATGAACGATTATATTCCACAGAGAATTCGTAATATAACTTACGATTATAACCGTCCAAATTGTCATAAGAAACGTTGGGAGGTAGTTCAATATCCTCATCATTTGGCCATCGTTTTTCCAAAATCATGGGGTAAGTGAGAGAACCATCTGCATTGACTGTCGGATTAGAATAATCATATTCGCGATGGTATTTAATAATACTGTTTCTGGATTCAAAATCATTGTTACCCCAAATTTCACCAGTCTTTATACTAGAACGAGTAGTGGAAGCAGAGGTGTATGAAACTTTAGCGGCAGCTTTTAGTCCTTTAGTTAGAAAGTCCAGTTTTTGTTCCAAACGAACATCATACCATCCCTGAAAGGTTTTATACAGTTGTGATCCATTCGTATTCATATTACAAACAGGATTATAGCCGGCAGTAGATCCATCTCCCCAATAGCCATCACTATACTTTATCGGGAAAGAATTGGTTGGTGCCGCAATGATTCTAGTGTACACATCATCAGCAAAGTTGTCATTGCGGTATCCCATTTTCCCTGCAATATTTACTGATAAGGAAGTCGTTTTAGTTAAATTAAAATCTAAATTTGAACGCCAGTTATAACGGCGATAGTAGTTTCTTGGATCAAAATTCTCCTGTTTCTGTAAATCATAAATATCACCGTCATTTTGATAACCGATGGAGGCGAAGTAACGCATGAAATTGGTTCCTCCGCTGATATTCACATTATATTGTTGGGAAAAACCAGGTTTAACCAACTCATCCCACCAGTCTACTTGTGGAAAGACATCATTATAAGGGCCGTAGTTGCCTGTATCAAAAGCATTTGACCAAGCATTGATGACAGATTGTTTAATTTGTTGATTCCAGTTGTTGTCATTAGCTACAGCTTCATTATACATTTTCATAGATGTAACATAATCTGCCCATTCCATATTTGCAGTAGTCTGTTTAATACCAAAGCTTGTAGAAAAATTGATGTTTGGTTTCTTATCTTGTCCGCGTTTGGTTGTTAACAATATTACACCATTTGCACCTCGAACCCCATATACGGCTGTAGCAGAGGCGTCTTTTAGAATAGATATAGACTCGATTTCATTCATGTCAACATCGTTCATATCCCTTTCTATACCATCCACTAATACTAAAGGGTCAGAGTTTTGCCAGGAAGCCTTACCACGAATGTACATTTTGGTATCACTTGCTCCAGGCTTGCCTGACGTATTGATAGCTACCAAACCATTTAGTTTGCCTTGTAAAGCCTCTGATACAGAAGTAATATTACCTCCTTTCAACAATTCTTCTCCTTTAGTTTGGGTAATAGCGCCTACACTTGATACCTTTTTCTGAATACCATAACCTACTACCACTACTTCTTCTAGTTGTTTGCTGTCTTCTTCCAGAGAAATGATAGGCTCTTTTTTCAGATCATCCACTTTGATTTTCTTTTCTTGATAGCCGATATAAGAGATTTTGAGTACAGCATTAGCAGCTACAGATAGCGTAAACCGACCATCTATGTCAGAAATGGTACCATTCGAAGTGCCTTCAACAGTAATATTTACTCCTATTAAAGGTTCATTACTTTTTGCATCTACAATTTGTCCTTTAATGCTATGATTCTGCCCCCAAAGTAGAGGAGGAGAGAGTAGCAGAGCTAGAAAGAGTAGACACATCCACTTAAATTCCAAGTTTTGATGTTTCATAGTAATAACGTTAAAAAGTTGTGTGTATAAAAAACATTCTTATTTCTTTTTTTCTGTTTTGGGTAAGGTTCTACTATACAGCGTTTAGCCCATATTTGGTAAGCCTTTGTCATTTCAACTACTTTTTGCCATAGCATTATTGATGAACAATAATGCTATTGGCAAAATGAGATAATTTGATTTTATAGTAATATTCTTTAAAGATCTCATATGTATAAATTTGAAGTAAACGTCGTGCTAACTTTATTGATTATTCTGAACTTTATCCATTAATACCTTCATCCAGTATCCTCCGATCACCGAACGGGCTCTGAAGCCTACC
>PPYE01585414.1_pt1 | contig 18812 bp, 22 predicted proteins | sample 1559881 | NCBI WGS metagenome assembly PPYE01 (sample SAMN08240022, study PRJNA423297) | Human gut metagenome, whole genome shotgun sequencing project. | reverse complement strand
ATATCTCATCTCTCCTTTACTTTTGATATAATGCATATAAATGTCCATCTCTGATTTCAAATTCCGGGGTCTCTCCTGCTGGTCCCCGGATATCCTCCAGGGCCACCAGCCTGTTCCACTCATTGCTGTCAGTATAACGCCATTTGATATTAGTACCATCATTTTTGAGTTCGATCTCCCGCTCCCTGATCGGCAGCCGAATCCGGGCGCCAATGGGCTGCCGATCAGACATAAGCTGCAGGATATCCTCCTGCAGAGAAAGATCATCTGCTTTTGTTTTAAGCTCTGCCAGGATCTCCTCGATCGTATTCCGGCTTCCGTTCGGCCTGTTGTATGGTTCCGGGCGCTGCCTGCTCTTTACCGGCAGGTAGATAGTCTTTATGGTCTCCCCCTGTTTCTTGTCGCACAGAAAGATATAAGCGGTGATATCCCGCCCTTCCTCCAACATGTCATCAGGTATATCGACGGATGTTCCGCCATCCTCCAGTGTATGCCCGATCTGCACCAAGGCTACATTTACGTGTTCCGGGGCAAAATGCACTTCTATGGGATCTGGGAGCTGCAGGCCATAGATCCGGAGCTCCTGCCCATAATCCCACTGTGTCAGGCCGTATGTCCGTACATAACTTTCCCATTCCTTGAATACTGCCCTTATCATTCTCTACATCTCCCCTGTGTGCTGTGCCATGATGAGGTGACCGGCGTCATTTATGCGCATTGAGAACGTACCAATTGGGAGTTGCGTCACCACACCATCCTTTCCCGCAGGACCCTGAGGGCCTTGTGGACCTGCAGGACCTTGTGGTCCAGTGTCTCCCTTATCACCTTTTTGACCGGTTGCTCCAGTGGCTCCGGTTGCACCCTTCGGCCCCGCGGGTCCAGTATCTCCTTTGTCACCTTTTTCGCCTTTGAACTCGCCGCTGTCGGCACGCTTTACAACGGCTGCGGCATCCGTCTGAGCTTTTGTTGCCTCTGCATTGACCTTTTCTGCCAGGGATATCATGCTTCCCCTGACCTCCTCTCCGTAGATTGCACCCTCAAAGGCCTGTATCTCTTTGCTGATATCAGCCATCCTCTTCACCTTCCTTTTCAAGATGGTCTATTACCGCGGCGAGTTCCGCGATTATACCTGCATTCTCTGCAACACGGATGTCCTTTATCTGCGACAATATTTTTCCCAAGATACAATCAAATACACCTACATTCAATCCCGATTCTGAATAGATTTTCATTACTGCCTGGGCGAGCTTGTTTTCAGTTCTGGTAATCACCGTAGACAACGGTAGTTTTACTGTATCGGGAGTGTGATCACATTCGGCTCTGCCTCCACTAGTTTTTGATTCTCTTTCATTTCTGCTATCCATGCTTTCTTTTCCTCCAATGTCATTTTTTCTGCACTCATCATGAGTGTGTTCATAGCCGGTATCTTTTGTATCTTTTGTATCTGCTGAATGGCTCTTACACAATACCACAACAACCTTGTAGGGTTAATGTGTTTTACCCCGCCGCTTTCAGACACTAGATCGGGCGCGATTGCTTCAACCTCCTGAGCAACCAATCCAATACTTTCGTGTTCTCCGTTTTCTATCCAGTCAAACGAGCGCATCTGCATTGCCATTATAGTCTGCAATGCATCCACAGTGCTGTCCGTTATATTGTCTTTGAGGCGTTCATCAGACGGGGTTCCAACTAGGTTAGCATAAAGATTTTTTGCAATGACCACTCTCGATGCATTGAACTGCGCGATAGCGTTCCCACTTCCGTCTTCTATTCCAAACAAATCATTAGTCCGTATAGAAGCTCCATTACTATAGCCTTTTGTCCACGTTCGTCCATTTGGGTCTAAGGAAATGGTATGACCGTAAGTATATAAATCATGCCCTAGGTGTAATCCTGCATATGGATTATTGCCTATATTGGCCTGAGAGAAAAAGATCAGCATCGACGTATAAAACGAATCAGAAGGATTTTTCTTGTAACTCCAGGACATATACTTCCCATTGGATTCAAGATCGAATGAAAGTCCTTTGTACGATGTATTTCCCCTCCAGTCATTTGTTCCGATCTTACCGACATAGTAACCATCTCTCCAAAAATGATTCCCGCTTGAATTAAAAGCGGAACGTTTTTTGCTGGAAGATACTGCACCGTCATAGATAGCTATTTCCCCTGCAGATATCTGCACATACTTGCTGCTATCGTTAAAAGCAGTGATCACCCTGTCATAATATTGCGTCACATAACTGCTAAATTCATTTTTTGACACACGACTCTCTATCTTCTCGCTCATGACGGTTATCCGCGCTTCGTTATATTGCTCGTATCCGCCAAGTATTTCGATATCTTTTATACAAACAGATACCCCCGAAGCTGCATTGTAAAAATATACATACCAGGAATCGTCAGTAGGGGTTACGACGTCAAATTCAAACTGGGACCATACCGTCGATATCTCCCCGGGATCAGTATACTGCGTCATGGAAAACCGACAGCTCATCCTTGCCCCTTTTTTCCCAGCCGCCTTAAAGCGCACTTTATATTTGCCTGCTTTAATATTGTAGATCGTATACCGCAGGTATGCCTTGGTAGAACTGCCGGTAAACTTCACGCATTTCCCCAGGGCTTCATCATTGACCAGTGCCACTGCGGTCGCATCAGACACCGTCCAATTCTTCAAACCGTCGGAAAAATCACCATTCACAACATAATTATGCATGACATAACTCAGCTTTTCGTTGACAGACAGGGTTATCTTATCCTCCAGTGCCCTGATTGCTGTTGTTGTATAGCTCTCCGCATACTCCTTTGCGCCGGTCTCCGCGTTCTCGATCTCCTTCTGCACAGACTGCCGGTATTCTGTGGACAGGGCTTCTGCCTGTACAGTACCTGCTTTGATAAACTCACCCGTCAGCACTCCGTCTATGGTCCATGCATTCTTATACGGTCCCTGGAATCCACTACGGGAAAACCCTATGCCGTTCATGTTGACCTGCATCACATCCGTAGCATCCTCTTTGTCCGGTGCGTTCATATACAAGTCCCTCAACCATCGCCCGTCCTCATCGTATTCGGAAACTTTGTATCCGCCTCTGCCTCCGGTGATCATCTGAGTAGCATTTTCAATGGCAGACTGCAGCCATGTTGTAGTGACTTTTACATCATCAATCTTCTCATCGACTTTCTTATTCGTATTGCTGCTATGCTCTGCATATCCTTTTTTAGTCACGTCTCCCAGCAAAAGCAGGTTTTTATTTGGTTCTTGTAAGTAAATATCCAACTTCTGGACAGGAAAATACCTGTCCATACCATAAGGAGCCGCCAAGGCGTGCACCCGATCTCCCAACTCAAAGCTGTCAAATCTCTGACTCAATACAGACAGATCTACAGCATTGAGTTCCAGGGTCATGGTCTCATATTGGTTATCACTTAGCCATTGCTCGCCTTTTTCTTTCAGGTTTGCAGGAATCCCTACATCATCCCATTGCTGTACGGCCATGATCCAGCCATACCGCTCCACCGCTTCCGGAATATAGAGATAATTTCTTCCATCATTGACAGATGTTATATCCAGATATGCCTCCAGACCTTCGACAGGGCTTTCATCCAGTCTCGCTCCATGCGGTATGACTGCCGTATACAAATCATCCGCTGTGGTATCTTCGCTGTAATCCAGCAGGTTCATGCCAAATTTAATAGGCTGTTCACATATTTTTCCATAGTCCGCAAGCGTTAACCAATCAAGATACCTGATTCCATCTACTTTCCGTATTTTTAGATAGCCTCCCAGTTTATCCAATAATTTCTCCCGAATGGCCTCAAGAGTAGGTTCTTCATTGGTAAACCGATATATGCTGTCATTATTGTCATGAATTGTCACAATCCCGACCTGGAAGTGCTTCTTCGCCTCCGTCATGTCATTATGCCAGAGCAGCCATGTCTCCAGCATCTGTCTGGGTGAGAGATCATGATAAACCGCCTGTGGCTGGATGCTGTCAAACAAAAATGCCAGCTCACCAACACAATACACATGCTTGACATTGTAGAGATCCCGGCTGATGTCCCTGACCTCTCCATAAAACAGCTCATTGTCATCCTTTAAAACCTGTACCATCGTTACACGGCTACTGATTCTGTCATAAATGGCACTGTCGGGAGTGATATCAAACTCAAATGTGCCAGAATCATTGAGGGCTAAGTGCAGTTCGCAACCTGTCAAAACCAGCAACTCATCCCCCGGATAATAGGCCAGTTCCCCGTCAATATAAACTTTATACATTTACAGTGACCTCCCTCTAAAATCTATGGACAGTGTACCAGTGCCGGTAAAAGCAAGTGTCTGCGTTGTGCCACCAACCCGTATCTCCGACAGCCTGGTCTGTCCCATCGGCAGAGGGTAAGACTTACCGCCATAGGATAATGCCAGGCTGTTGGATACTGTAACATCAAATATGGGCACCACATCCAGTCCGGAACCCAAAATCTCAACTGTCTTATTGCTGGCTGTTATTTGAATATCCTTAACCTCCCGGATAACCCCTGTCTCAAAATCAAACGGGTCCCAAAGCCAGTCCTCTATGCTGGTCTGGACATCATACTTGTACGGTTGCACATCTACAATCATCGTAAATTTGCCAATCCTTGCAACTACATCTACGTCTCCCTGCACCTGGGCTCTGCCATAATAGTAATAGCCAAGGTCATCATCCGGCGTAACCGTTACGGTCTGTCCATGATAGGCGTTTAAAAAAACAGACATGTATGTACGCCACGCCTGTCTGTTTTTCCTGGCCCCCAGGATTATCTTTATTGTTCTATTTTCATAATGCGCCATGCCATCCATTTCGGATAAATCCAAATCAATCCCGAATGGTACCTTGATTTTATTTATCTTTGGCTTCGGCGGGGATATTTCCAGTGATTCTACGATAAGCCCCCATTCGTCTGTATGCTTTCCATTCAGAGTCACACCCATCTGATCACCTTCTTTCTGCTCGTTTCCGGATCACTTCCATTCCTTTGTCAGCGGCCTGGGCCACTTCTGTCTCAAACTGACGTTTTGATGGATATAAGGACACTTCCTTATTTGCGATATTGGCCAGGTAAGGAAGATATTCCTGCAGCAAGTTTATAGCGTCTGCAAAAGCACTTCCCTGGGCCGATACGCCTCCTCCTGCAGTCACGGTGCTCGAATTGACATCCGGTATTGCCATACTGTCAGCGATCACTGCATTGACATTCTGCATTTCTTTCTCATATCCAATCCCAAACCCTTCTGCTGTATAGCTTCCAAGTCTCATAAAAACTTTGGAAGGAGAATTGATATCCAGTCTGTATTCTGCTTCCGCTACTGCATCTGCACACATCTGAGCCACTGCATTGATCACCTCAGATTCTCCGTCGGAGATACCGTTTGCCAGCCCTACAGATGTGTTGTAGCCGTCCATGTATAATGTCCAATAATTCAGTTCGGACGCCTCGTCGGTTACAGACGATACTACAGATTCAATCGCCCTCTCAACTGCGCCCTCTCCTGCAGATATACCGGATTCTAAACCACTGACTACCATGTTACCAGGTGTATAAAAATTGTCATATGTAAGAGTGTTCTTAATCTTAGATACTACATCATTACAAAGAGATGAAACGCGAGCCAACACTGTAGGTGAACCATGTTCCACTCCTGTCCTGATTCCATCAACTACTGTATTGCCTACATTGGTAAAATCAGCAGAGTTTATTGTACTCTGTGCAATATTTACAATCTGTTGTGAGAGCGTCTGTATTGCAAGTACAGCCTGTAGCTCATTGCCAGTGATGCCTTCTGCTAAACCTGCAGTAACAAACTGTCCTATTTCATGAAATACTTTAGATGGTGAATTTTCATCAAGTGTAGACTTTGCTTGTACAATAGTGGCTTTTCCCATTTCATCCACAGCAATCGTCCCCTGCTCAATAGCCGATCTTATACCATTACCAAATCCTGTTGACACGTCTACTCCTGCCGTTGTTAAAGCTTCAGTCACTTGTTCCATACCACCATGAAGAGAGGCTGTATACTGTTCAATCATACCTTGCACACTTTGGTCAACACCGGATTTCATATCAAGGGACTGGCACCACATTTCATTCGCATATTTCAATTCGTCGTTTGACATCTGAGCAAAAGCCTGTACATAGCTTGCACCCTGTGGCCCCATTTCTGCCAGATACTGCATTATACTTTCGTCCAAAATCCTGCTGCCGTCGTCACCTGTTCGCTGCATTAACTCTGTTAAATTATTTGACCAGTTTTCGACACCATTAATTTGAGACTGCATATTCTCCAGAAGTTTTCCACTAGAAATTTCTGTCCCGGCATTAAACTCCTCAAACATATTCATCTGACTTTCCAGGACGCCTGCCACGGTCTCCTGCATCCCCATGTAAGTTTCTACTATGGTCTGGGCTGCTGTAGCATTGGCATCTGCCGCCGCTTGTTGAGCCTCAGCATTAGCATTTGTGGATTCTGTATTTTCGTCTTGTGTAGCTGTTGCCTCTTCCCAGCTACTGCCAAGTTCCTGTAAACGATCCTGTGTTTCCTTTATATCTTCCTCTAACAATTCCTGTGAAGATTCGTTTTTATTTAATGCCTCAGAATTCTTTTCCTGCGCCTCAGTAAGGGCATCGTAACTCCTCCGCTCTTCATTTTTACCATCAACCAGAGTTAACACGCTGCGACAGTTCTTTAAATACCACTCATTTTCACCTTCAAGAAGAGTTCCAAGTTCTTCCTTTATTCCTTTTTCTTCTTCTTCGAGCTTTATTGCCTCCATCTTTAGCTCAGAGCGTTTTTTTATGAGTTCAAGGGCATGTTCCTCTTCTGCTTGTAGTTCTATCTCCTTCTGCTTATTATCCAGGTATTCCTGTATAGCATCACTATTTTTAGTCAGGGAATCCGTCTGCTCATCATAGGCAAGGTTTAGTCCTGGCACCAACTGATTTAATTCAGCAATATATTGCCTCATCACCTCAGTTTTTTCATTGTCATTTCCTTTTGTTTCAGCAAGATTCTCAATTTTTTCCTTCAGTATCTGTGCGTATTTACTCTGGGCTTCCATCTCCGCCGTATTGTTAGAATAAGACTCTACGAGATCCTGTGCAGATTCAGATACCTCATTTGCCGAATCATAGAGCTGTTGATTGCGTTCTGCCAGTAATCGAACCTCTTCCGACGCTTCTCCTGCACTTTCCGCATAGATCCCGATTGCGGTTGCCGCACCTGCTACCGCTGTCGCAATCACAGCAATAGGGGTTGCGCTTACAGTAGTATTAAAAAGGGCCTGTGCCACTGTAGCCAGTTTCATTGTAGCCTTAAATGTGCCAACACTGGCTGCCACGCCTCCTATTGCAGGCACCAGACTGTCCATATTCTCTATGACCGCATCCAAGCCGTCTTCAATCGCAGGCAGGGCTTTCTCGGCGATCGGTACTCCTACCTGGGTCTGGAACTTCTTCCCTAGCTGTTGGAATCTGGATTCAAGGGTGTCATACTTGATATCCTTGATACTCTCCATCGTTCCTTTTACGTTATCATAGGCTGTGTTTGTCTCATTTAAGGAAGTGATGACTTTCATGGCATTATCTTCGCCCAGGGCTGACCATGTGTTACTTGCCAGAGTAAGCATTTCCTGCTTATTCGTAGCTGTCGAAATATCATTGATCACAGAGTAAAATACATCCTTTGTTGTGGCCTTTCCCTGTTTCCACTGATAGAAGAGAGATTGCGTCTTGTTTGAAAAAGCACTGAGATTTTCTTCGATACGCCCATCCGCCAGGGAGATGCCAAACTCTTTCACAAAATCGTTCACTTTGTCCAGGTTATACGCTCCTGACTGAAGACCGTTGTCTAGGATGGCGAACATCTCCTGTGCAGAAAACCCTGCCTGTCCCCAGAGCTGGCTGTACTCTGCGATATTGTCCGACAGCTCTCCTGATTTATCCAGGCCATTCTGGGCACCTTTTGCCATCAGGTCAAAGGCTTCATCGGATGTCAATCCCATATTTTTTACAAGAGCATCTACACCACGGATAGTTTCCGATAAATCCATATCAAAAACATCACGCATAGCAATGCCATTTTCCGTCATACTTTCCAGTTTACTTGGATCCAGCTCACCTGTATACTGCTTGACAAGGGCCATTGACTGTGCAACATCGTTGATATCATCACCATAATTGTTGTTATGCAGGTCCTCCATGACAGACTTGTACTGCTGCATCTCCCCTGCAGTGGCGCCGGTGCTTGCCTGCAACTGCCTCTGCGCAGTTTCAAGGCTCGTTACTGATTTGACGGCATTGACAACAGCACCCTTCCCCAAATTCACCAGAGAATTTGCCAGATTAGATTTAAGGACAGTTGAGAAATCTATTGTGACTTTCTCGGCCTCTTTTACTTCTTTGCCAAATTCATCAATGGATTTTGCACACTGATCTGTAGACTGCGCGGCTTCTTTCAGATATGCAGCATTTTTATTTACTGCTGATGACGCCTTTATCACCTGGGCCTCTGCTGTATTCAGCTTTGTCTCCCAGTCCTTCACGTGGTTTCCGGCAGTCTGATAATTCTTCTCACCTTTTGCGATTGCCGTACTGACTTCCCTCAGAGCCGTCTCTTCTTTCTTCAGCTCATTGGAAAGAGACTGCACCACCGCCTTCTGTTTCTTTATTGCCTGCTCCGATGAATTTCCGGATTTTGTCATCTTGTCCAGACGGTCCGTGGCTTTTTCGTAATCCTGTTTCAAGCCTTCCAGGTTTTTGCTATGTGTCTCCTGCTTCTTATTCAAGTTCGCAAGGCCAATCCCGACTTTTTCATAACTCTCACGGGCATGTTCCAGCCCTTTTCTGACGGCTTCTTCTTTGCGCTTCTGCTCATCTAAGGACTTAGATAACACTTCATGTTTCTTCTGCAGGGCCTCCAGGGAGTTCTCCTGACCTTCATATTGGGCTTGGACAAGGTTCAGCTCTGATTTTAAGGCTGACAAAGACTTATTACAGTTTGTGACGTTCTGTTTAAACTCTTTCTCGCCGTCCAGCGCGATCAGCGCGCCTATCTTTTTTATTGCCAAATGCTCACCTCCCGGATTTTTCCCACAAAAAAGCCACCTGCCGAAGCAAGTGGCTCATATCTCTATTATTTTTTGATCTTAAATGTTACGATAGGCTTATTTTTAATCTTACCCCACACAAGGGATGCCAGCCCCATGATCGCCCCGACTATGCCAAAAGCCGGTTCTGCAACGATGAGATATGCAACTGCGAGCCAAAAAACAAGGCTCAATAAAGCTTTTATAAACTCTTTCTGCTGTTTGCTCATAGTGTATATCCCTCCTTTGATATCATTATACTCCTGGCAGGGCTATAAGTCCAGCATTGAAACTCTCTTTTTCTCCTGAAATACACACCTTCTGGCCTTAAAATTACAGAACCACTTAAAATGCTGAAACAAGTCGCACCACTTTCCCATATACATGCGGGAGATTTCTTTTTCAGTGTATCCCATCTGCATTCCCATGAACACAAGCCACGCAAAGTCTACAGGTTCGCTTTCTCCGTCTGCTTCTTCCTCTGCGTGGTCATTGCGTTTTTTGTCTCAAAACACCTGTAAAATTCATCGTGCAGCGCAGCCGCAAGTGCTGTCAACGGGATGTCCGCCTTTCGTACGATCCCTTCTTTTTCATATTTGACAGGCGCTCTGCCGTCTTTTTCCGCTGTGATCGCTTCCCCTTCATTCACCATCCACGTCAATGCATCATTGACAGCTCCGGCATCCGGGAATTTACCGTGGTACTTCGTCTTACCATCATCATCTATGATCTCGTTCCCATCCGCATCCAGATCCGGTTCCCATGTCATGAGCTTCTGCTCGAATTCCCCGATCGTCCCGTATTTGTCCTGGATCTTCTCCAGCACTAAAAGATCGCATTTAATGGGATACTTTCTCCCTGACAGTTCAATGGTGTTCATTTCTTCAAACATATATATGCCTCCTTTATTCTCACAGCCCTTACTCCGTAGTTTTTCCGCTTTTCTCATCCAGCCATGCGATTGCCTCTGCCTCGGTATCAAATATCTTTACATCTTTCCACTTTCCATCAGGCAAGGCCATTGCCTGCCCGGTAATGCTGGGCGTCTGATACTCAATGTTATCACCTTTTACCTTGTAACTTTCCTGGCCTTCTGTAAATTTCACCTTATACAGCCATGATGCTATATACTTTCTCACCCCATCCACTTTCTCAGCCACACGGAATCCGAATCCCACATACTTTGATTCGTCGCTGGCCTTATAGGTCACAGAATCTTCTTCCGTTGTGTGCCCGAACATGATCTCATGGGCCTTGATGGGAAGTGTGGATGTGTTCAACGTGATGTCCGCGTATTTAAATTCCTTATCATACTCCGCCTTAATATCATCCGCGTACAATGACCCCTCCGCATACTGCGGTGTGATGTCGATCTGTATCGCTTTCCCGCAGGTAAACGGATCTGCATACGTGTTTGCCGGTTCTGTTAATTTCGCGGTCGTCGGCCTTGCTAATCCAATATATGCCATAGTCTTATTCCTCCATATCTTCTTCAAAAATGCACGAAAAACATAAATGGTGATATCCACTATCCTTTTCATGTAATGTTGTTATGTCTGTCACAACAGCCCCTGCTTCTCGAAGGGCTTTTCTTATCTCCCGGCGCCTCCCTGTATAATTACTCTTGGTGTAAAGGTGCACCTGCATGTGCTGCAGCCATTCCTGGTCCGTATCATCTGCAAATACTGCTGCTTCCTCCAGTTCTGGATTGTAAACAATATATTCCCTGGGCGGGTGTTCATCCGGACAGCACAATGGCCAGATGTTCTTTACTATTTGCGCCAGCGCAAGCTCTATCCTCTCATTTACGCTCATCCTCCCGCCACCTCGTCAAATTTATCCTGCATGGCTTTCAGGCAGCCCTGCTCCGCGTTCTTTACCGCTTTACTTATGACAGGCCTTGCACCCTGTTTTTGTGTCCCCAGATCCAGGTACGCCAGCTTCTCATTATTCCTGATACCTTTCCTGTCCTTTCCTTTTGCGGTGATGGACACGTAATGGCCCAGGTGATTTTCCCCCGGCTTGTTCGCTTTTATGGACAAGGCAAGGTCTCCTTTTGCATACCCTTTATCCGCTTCCGCCTTTACCCGGCTCTTCAATTCTTTTTCCAGGATAGGGGCCGCTGCCTCCAGCATTGCAGGGGCTACGTCAGCAATATCTCCCAGCGCCATCAGTTCCTTTTCCAGTTCATCAAATCCCATCGTCTGAAAGCTCATATTATCACCCACATATGATCTGGATCTTTGCTTTTCCCGCCTTGTAAGTACGGACGATATCATATGTATATCCCTCATATTCCACTTTCCTGGCATATACCTTTTTTTCATCCTCTTCATGAGCGGATAGCTCAAAATCCTCCTGCCTGGTTTCAAGGACCAGCTTCACGTCTATTCCTGCACGCATGGCTTCATAAAACTCCATCCTGGTTGCTGATTTTTCCTCAACATAGATATCCACGCTGTGCTCTTCCTCTACCGGGAAACCGTCTTTGTCCTTGGTCCTACTGTTCCATATTAATGTTGCTTCCATCGGCAGCCTCCTTTGTATAATCGCCGGACAAAGCCATTGCATCCCGCAGGGAGCCAAATGCTGCTTGGAACCGTTCTGTGTCTTCATCGTATCCATAATGTGATTTACAATACAGACGGATTGCCTGCCGGTATAACGGATCCGCTCCGTCCCCATATATTCCGGCAAGCTCCAGTTCTTTTTTACAGGAAGCTACCAGCTCCTGCAGTTCAAACTCTGCATCTTCTGATCTCACACGAATTATACGTTTCAGCTCTTCGATCAAAAGCATATCATTCATTATTCAACACCTCCAAGAGTTGCTGTTTGTTCATGCTGCCGTAACCGGTGATCCCCTGCTCCTTTGTCATCGCCTTTAACTGTGTGACTGTGTAAGTGTCATCAAATACAGTGCTATTCTTTCCCGCCGGCACCGTGCGGCTTCTTATTCCCCCGTCTTATATTTTAACAGGGCGTGTGCTTTTGATGTCACCATAGCACCGTCTACGATCGCATACGCACAGTAATCTGTGATACGGTCTTTTACATGCTCCTCCAGAGTAACGCTGATCTCTTTGTTGATGTTCGCTGTGTAACCTCTGGAGGCATTGGACATCAAGATCTCGCCGTCCAGCATGGAATCATCTTCTTTGACTGCCATGCCCAAAACTTTAAACGCTCCTCCGTTGGCCACGTCTGCAATCAGTATAGGACGTCCATTCTGGTCCTTCACATTTGCAAGCTCCGTCCAGATAGTATTGGAGTTTGCATAGATAGAAAGACCTCCAGCGTATCCGCTCTTCACTTTTGCCCTGGCTGTGATGATATCCGTATACCCCAGTGCACCTTTTACATACTCTGCAATCTGAGGGGTATCGGTTTCTTTCTCCAGAGCAGTCACAACGCCCAAAGGTTCTGCTTTAAAGCTTTCCCCGCTTCCAGGCTGTCCTTTTCCATGCGTAGAGCCATAACCCAGAGCGGCCCCCATCTTTTCAGCCATGCGCTTCTGAATATAAGGCAGGAACTCATCCATAGCCATCTCTTTCAGTTTCCAGGATACCGTGATAGCTCTGGAAAGCTCGCAGCCGTTCAGTGTCAGGGTCTCAAAGGTCTCTTTTCCATCCTCTGTTTTGGTTGCTTCATCATACCATTTCGCATCCGTAGATGTATTAGCCTTGATCATAGTCAGGATGCCGTTCACATAAGTCTTGCTGATATCATTCCAGTATGGATAGATCTCTCCGATCTCCTGCCAGATGCCAGCAGTCACCGCTTTAGGGATGACCGTGCCCGTATTTCCTGTATCATGGGCGAATGCTTCGTTCACCATCTTATAAGCTGCATCCTCCTCGGCAGAAAGCGGTTTTCCCATCATACTTTTAGCCCAAGCAGTTTTGTAAGCCTCGGAAGAATAATCAAGCTTCTCCTCTGTGTGCTGCTGTCCATTCATGGCAATCCCTTCAGTCACCCGTGCGGTTCCCCCGGCCGTTCTGCCCTCTGCTCCTGCATCTGTAAGGTTCTGTAAGTTCATTCCCTGCGGCACATGCTCCATAGCCTCCAGCGCCGCATTTGCCTCAGCCTCCGCCTCAAATCTTTCGTCCAGGGCTTTGATCTCCTCCATCTTTTTGTTCCCTTCATCAATCTTTCCGCTATTGATGAGCTGTTTTGCCTCATTCAGCATAGCCTGTCTTTTTTCTAAATATTCTTTTCTTCCCATTTTTCGGCTCCTTCCAATTCTAAAAGTTTTAAGTTCATCATGGCACGTTCCATTTCCGGTGCCATAGCAAGTGTCCTTGCGCGTTCCATCTGTTCTTTTGAAGGCAGTGCGAACATGGATGCGGTCATCAGCTCAGGTTCCTGCTGTTCAAACATGATCTTGTCGATCAGTTTTCTTTCCAGCGCCTGCTGTGCATTCAGCCATGTTTCATGCTCCATCATGTCCAGGACTTCCTGTTCTGTCATGCCCGTCTTATTCATGTAGGCCGTGCACAGTGCCTTGTCTGCCGTGCGCAGGACTTCCGCCATATGTTCCATGTCACTGTGGTTCCCGCGCGCCCCGGAAGACACACAGTGTACCATCAGTAATGCTGTGGGCGACATCTCACAGTAACCTGCAGCCGCGATCACTGATGCAGCACTGCACGCCTGGCCGGTAATATAGATTTTTATACCCGCGGTATGTCCCCGTAACATCGTGTAGATCTCTGATCCCACATCAATCGCCCCTCCTGGAGAGTTGATGTAGATATCATGCGATTCATTCGGGTATGTATCTATGACCTTTTGTACATCTCTTGGGCATGTGCTGTCTTCCTCGAACCAGTCATAATACCATTTATAATCATTCGGGATGATCACTCCCCTAATGTCAATCCTAGCCATCTTTTTTCTCCTTTCCGGCTGCCAAAAGCCCTTTTATGATATCTATAGTCACATGGCAGTTTTCTGCATTCATGTTTTTAAGAGCTGTCTCAACCAGATTTACTACCTGGGTGTCCAAGCGTCTGATTGGTTCGTCGCCGCCTACAAGTGGAGCCATATTCATGGTCTCTCTCCACTCATTTGGTGTCATAGCCCCACGATCTACCATTGCCTGAAAAGCCAGCTTTGTAGTCAGGCTGGCGCACTGTAGGTTATTGGCCTCAAATACAATCTTATTCCCGAATCCTCTCTCCTTGCGTGTAAACAGCCCTACTGTATAGGTTCCATGCATTTGGACCGCTACCGGCTCTATCTCCGCCTCATAGTAAGCTGTCCATTCGTCCTCCGTATAACTGGACTGCACTATCTTCTTGTTGGTATTAAAGAAAGAATAAATCCGGTCAATTGTCTTGTCTGTCTGTGCCGCATTTGGTACATAATCCTTTGGTTCTATCCTTATCGCTTCCGCCTTAGCGTCAACACCGGCAGCTCCAAATGTCTCACTTTCAATCGCAAGATAATCCTCTACAAAAGATTTCACATTCTTCTTGACATCTTCCGGACGCATGGAGCTGTTAAATTTCAGCAGCCACCGGATGATACCACTGTTTTTGATTGCTTTTATGATACCCTGGTCAATCGTCCCAATGACATCCATCATCTGCGAGATTGCTTTTGCCGGGCTTTCCCCGAACACATCATCTGTGTTAAAGTCCTGCCGCAGGTGGATGATGTCCTCATAAGCAAACGTTCCTGATTTTCCATTCCTGTATTGAAATTTTAAATACAGATGCCCTCCGGTGTCATATATTGCCTCTGCATAAACACATGGAACAGGATATAGTTGCACCGGCAGACCATTCTCATCCCTTACGATCAGGATGAAAGCGTTGTTGTTCAGGCAGAGCTGATTCCCTGCCTTCTCCTGTAACATCTGCCCAGTCATATAAGGATTGGGTTCCTCCAGCAGGAAGCGGATCCGCGCGTCAGGATTTACCTTCAGGCCACCTGCTGGGTCATCCCGGATATGCTTTCCCACCAGTTTCCCGATGGCCTTTACTTTTGGCCGGATGCATGCCCTAACGATATCGCTTTCATATAGCTTCCCATTCCAGGCATAATACCGTTCCTGCCAGGTGGTAAGCATCTGCAGAGTTTCCTTTGCTGTGGGCTCCCGGTTCCTGGTCTGTTTTTTGCCAAATAATTTCATAGGTTTACTCCTTTCTGGTTGTCCCCACTTTCATACTGTACTATAATCTTCTTACAGGCAATTCAAAGCCAAGTATCGAAGAAAGGAGTTTGAAAGATGAAAACTGCAACAATATATTTTTCTGACAAAAGCACTTTAACAGTACACGAAAATGATTACATAATACCGATTGTACAAAACCCCATTATTGATGATCAGCAGTCAGCTTCAATGGGAGTTCCAGTTGAACTATACAACCATATCCACGACGGTCTTTTTCCATCGATCATGGATGCTCTTTGCTTTTGTTCTTTCTTTTACGTGAACAGTAATACCGATTCTCCACTTTACTGTACACATTCAATTGTTAAGATTGAGAATAATTAACATTTGTTTTTTAATGTACGCGGACAATTCCGGCGAAGTCCATCTCATATGTTTGAAGTACAATTCTATTTCTTTACTTGGATTGTCCGCGTTTTCAATATTCCTGCACTCCTCCTGTATGCGTTCATCTATATCTGTTTTAAGCCTGTCGATTCTTTCTTTCAAATTCATTTCTTATACCCCTTTCTTGCGCCGGCGCAATTCCGGCCATAAAAATAACGCCCGGTAAAGGCGTCATATCAGACTCATATAATCATTCATATTATTCTGCAGCACCACATAAGCATCCAGCAGAGCCGCTGTACCATCAATCCTCCTTCGGGGATTACTGGTCTTGATCGGCTGGATGTTATCATTCTTATCCACATCCACTGCTGTATTGCAGAGGCACCACTTATCCACCGGATTATTGTTGTAGACGATCAGGTTGTTTTCCAGATCGGCTCCCAGGGCCTTCATGGGCTGCGACAAGGTTTTTTTACCCTGGATGACCGGTACCATACTGGATTTACCAAAATAGTCCTGCATATCCTCCACGAAATAAACCGCTGACCAGGAATCGTATCCTATCAGGTTCAGATATATGTCATGTTCCTGCTGTACCTCCACAAACCAGGATTTTACATCCCGGTACGATATCTTATTTCCCGGACAAGTCCGCACATACCCTTTTTCGATCCACACATCGTATGGAATTTTGTCTTCTTGCACCCTCTTTTCCACCAGGTCCTCCGGTATCCAGTACATGGACATTACATAGATATGCTCGTCTTCCGGCACCTTAAACAACACTTTTGCCGCCGTCAGATCTGTAGTCGCTGACAAATCCACACCGCCAATACCGTATCTTGGCTTCAGTTCCCTGATATCAAATACAGCCGTATTATTGGCCTGTTCAAATGTAAGCCAGGCTTCAGATGATGTCTCACGAATATTAAACTCTTTACAGAGAAGGTTCTTCACCAACAGCGGGTTCTTCTTTGCCTTCTCTACTTTGTCTTTCAGGGTATTCCGGTTCTTAATGGTTCCAAGGCCCGGGTTGGCTTTCTCCCAGCAGGTCTCGTCTGTCCACTCCTTCCGGTTGTCCAATTCATAGATAAAGGCAATAAAGTGTTCATCTTTGTAGCCGTCCTGGTCTTCATATCCATTGATGACCATTTCAGCCTCTTCATATTTCTGATCATAGATGTCTTCCCGGATTGTGCCGGCAGTCGAAGTGATGTATACCATGGGCTGTTCCCCGGCCGACACACCATCAGCCATGATATCGTAAAGGGCCTTGCCCTGCTTCCACTGGTGGATCTCATCCATGAGCACGCAATGGATGTTGAGACCGTCTAGAGTATCACTGTCAGATGCCAAAGGCTTAAAGACTCCATCATTGAAATCCGTGTCCAGCTCTGCTACCAGGGATCGCACCCTTTTTGAAAGAGAAGGTGATTTTCTGACCATCCGCTTAGACTCCAGCCATATAATTTTACTCTGGTCTTTTTTGGTAGCGACCGCATACACTTCCGGGCCCATCTCTCCATCTGCCGTCAGCATGTATAATCCCACAACCGAAGCCAGCAGGGATTTACCGTTTTTCTTTCCCACGATCAAGAGCGATTCCCGGTATTTCCGGTTCCCCTCAATATCGACAAAGCCAAATACAGTTGCCAGGTGTGCTTTCTCCCATAACTCCAATTCTACAGGTTTACCGCCAAATTTACCTTTTGAGTGACGGCAGTAATTCTCTGCAAATTCAAGTATATGGTTGGCTCTTTTTGCACTGTAAAAATATTCTCCTGGTGCCGTAATATCCTTTACAACCTTTTTATATGTCCTGAATACTTTATCCGAAACACAAATCTCTTTGTCCTGTATCTTTTCCCAATATTCCAGAATGGGGTTGTATGTTAGTGGATATCTAATCTTCTCTGCCATTTACAAAATCCTCAAATCCATCATCTCTCTGTACTGCCACTTTTTCTGTTTTTGGAAGACAATCAACCAGTATCTTCATTGCCTGTGTCTGTTTCTGAGACATCTGGAGATATAGCTGCGCGTCTGGACTTTGCTTCGTACCATACTGGTTCTCACCGTTCTTGTATTCTACCGTAGTTCCTTCCCGCACAATCTGCTCCCTCAGATCCTGCATAGTAATGGTCATAAACGCCACGTCTTCTATGGTGGCAAATACCAGTTTTTTCTTATTTTCGTCTATTTTTGAGAACAACCTTTTAAGTCTTCTCTCCTCTTTCTCAATCCGCTTTTTCTTCTCCAAATACCCGGAAATACTGTCATATTCAGCTTCTCTTTTTAGCGCTTCTTCTTCAAAATCATCGTAATTTATCATATATACCACACCCCCTTTACGATAACCCGTGCATTACATGGAGGTAGACGTCTGGTTTTCCGTAAACAAAAATATGACCTCAATCAGGGGGGAGTCTGGGTATCACCTCTCCCTCCGGACTGAAATCATATTGTGTCAATCCTGCTGCCGGTCCGTCCTTCATGTTCTCCTTCTGATGACAGATATGGCAGTCATATTTTAGATTAGAAAAACCCAGAGCAATGTCTGGGGCATTGATGTTATCCGGATTCAGTTCTATTTTGTGATGGACTATGTATCCCGGCCTGTCATGGCATGACTCACACAGGCCGCCATCGACAGACTTACGATATTTTATGTAAGCAGCCCTGCACCGCTTCCATCTGCCACTGTTATAGAATGGCTTGGCGAACTCTCTTGCCATTTACCGCATCACTCCTTCTATCTCATACGCGGAGTCAATGATTTTAACTTTACACCCTATCCTCTTAGATAAAACCTCCTGCTGCTCCTCAATATATTCTCTTGCCATTCTCCTATCTGCTCTGAGGATAAGCACGTCTTCCTTTTTGATAACAACTGCATTACTACATCTGCTTTCCGCATTCCTTGGCTTCTCTATAAGTTTCCTCGCTATACATAGGTTTGAACACTTACTGCACGTTTCCTTACTGCACTCATGCAATATCCCTGATCTACTTTCCATAGACTTTTCTCCTTTCTACGCAAAAACACCCAGCCAGCAATGCCAACCAGGTGTTCTTTGTTTTTTATATACTTCTATTCTTTGAGTATACCTGTCAATACATAAAATGTCAAGCATGTTTTAGAACAAATATAATGACTAGAATACATTGGAAAAATGTAC
>PPYE01000582.1_pt1 | contig 18819 bp, 17 predicted proteins | sample 1559881 | NCBI WGS metagenome assembly PPYE01 (sample SAMN08240022, study PRJNA423297) | Human gut metagenome, whole genome shotgun sequencing project. | reverse complement strand
ATCCGGAGGTAGTAGAAACATACTATAATAATGGAGATTACTGCAATGAAATTTACGACCAGATCTTAAAAGTTTGTAAGACCATAGCAAGACGAGAAGATGTCAGTGAGGTCTTTGTTTACAAAGTTTTAACTAGCATTGTATGGTTAGCTTTAGCCCAGGAAAACACCTTCACAGACTTAGACTTGGAGGTATGGGAATTACTAAGACGCTTCAGCCCAGAAATCCAAACCACTCAATTAGAACGGATTATTACAGCTTTGATCGATCTCAGTATAATAAAAATCTGTCCTATCTACAATCTCAAAAAAGAGAAAATCTCCACCAAAAAGTACAAGATATTCTTCATAGAGCATGCTGTCTTTAGAACTTTAGCAAAGCTCCAAGGTATCATTGATTGGGAAGATACTCTAATGGACAACTTCCTTTACAGTACTATTCACAAAGCAATGATTAACTACAGACACCTTTACGGTGACAGTATTCAGTGCGTAGTAAAAAAGAAGAGAAAAGGTAAAGGAAAAGGTAAAAGCATTGGATTTCTCATTAAATCCGAAAGTGGTCATTTACACAAATTCATTACGACCTCTCCAGCTAAAGTTCCAAGTAAGATAGCAGAGCACGCCAACATTAGTAAATACTACGAAGAAAGCTCTCCATTGTTCTCAAAATGGAATGGGGCAGAACCTTCCGATTGTGAGTTCTTACCTCTGTTCTCTTTAGCTCAGACTGTTCTTGATGAACTAGATGGGGTAGAGATTCCATTGCCTGAATTGGACTAAACAAACAATTAAATAAACAACTATAGTACCGGTAAGTGTAAAGACTTACCGGTATTTTTATTTTATTCAAAAGAGGTGATAAATTGAAATTTACAAAATTCCTTGCAGGGATCGGAATTGTCTGTACTCTCGGTGTTGTTGGTATTTGCTCACATTTAGCCACGGATAGCACAGACTACATGTATCTCATAGCAAACCAAAACAGCTACAATCCTAGCAATGCTTTCGTACAAAATAACGAAATGATAACAAAACTTAAGAAGATCTTCGGTAAGAAAACAACAGAGTCCGAAGGAGATGGAAACACCTCATCAGGCTCCGGAGTTAATTTACTTCTCATAGCAAAGATGAATGACGGTTACGCAAAAGAACTGCTAAACCTGTACAAAGATTTACAAGAAGGTCACATAACGACCAAAGACAGCAATTACGTTGAAGTAAGTACTTTACTTGGTATGCAGGTTAATGAGACCGGTACATATGATGGTACTTTAGCCAAGTCATACCTTCCATACAAAAATAAGAAGGTCGTTTGGAAACAAAGCTACAAAGGACTAACACCAGAACAAATGACAGTACGTGGTTTTGGTAATAAAGAATGGCAGTCAATGGAAGGAGGACTTTGCTCTTGGTTGAGTGAGGGCGTAGATAGCGCATCGGACCGTACCCCTTGGTGTATGCAAGGTGCTAATATCACTTTAGCCAAGTCCACCATTAACGGTGTTAGCAACGCCAGCCGAAAGAAGGCAGAACAACATTACTTGCCTGATAACATAGCTAGTCTTAATAGACGCTTTAATAATTTCATCAAACAGTACAAAGTGGATTCCAGTTCTCTCACAAGTGAAGCTAGTTCCATTTTAGCCGCGAGCATCCACAATAGAGGAGAAGGCGGTGTTCTCCAATGTGCCTTTGGTTTTGCATACAATCCAAATGGTGGTAACTCTAGTAAAAAGGCTAGCAAAGTTCTCAAGAATGACAAAAATAGTTTAGGGGTTGCCCTTAATAACCCAACAAGCTTACTCTCTGGCTACATGTCTAACTCAAAGGCAAATATGGCTAGTCTTACAAGCTCCGAATACGGAAGACTTATCTTCGCAGCAATAGCAGCCCATTCCAACAATTGGTTCTTTAGCCAAGATGCCTACAACTACTTAAGTAGACACAGCAGTTCTTTCACAGGGGTTTGGAATAAGCTTTATCCAAGCGAGAACGTCAACAGTAGTAAAGCTTTAGCCCAGATAAAATCTCACGTGAGTAATTTGAACACAGCGATCAAAAAGATCTCAGGAGAATCTCTTACCTCTACACAGACCAAAACAATCTACGAAACTAGCAGTGATTACGACGATTCACCTTACAACCAGCAAAGAGGTTGGGGAAGTGTTTACTGCGTTGTTAATAAGAAAATTAAATACGCCGATGGAAATAATCACACCTTAGTAAGCTGTTATGATTTAGTCGGTGGTGGTTATTTAGTGAGCGCCTGTATGATGGGTAAATACGTTTACGCTAAAATGTTAAAGGTATCAGGTGTAGGTATAGATCCTACGAATCCTAAGACATATCTGAACGATTTAGCCAAGTCTGATACCTATGTTCCGGGAGGAACAAGTAATGGCAATTCCAATGGAAGTTCTTCGACCAACGCCAAAGTTAATACATGGTTAAGTCAACAGGGAGTTGAAGTGAGTACTTTAGCACCGAAACAAATCTCATTGATGGAAGGTATTTATGGTCTTCTAGGAACTCCATACAAATCCTGTAGACATAGCAAAGGTTGTGATGGTTATTGTTATGATTCCAACAATCCATCTCACCTAGACGCAGCCACCTTCATCTGGAGAAGTTTTAGAGATGCCGACATGAGGATAAATTCACTCACATGTAATGCTTTGTTAAGTGATGGTCACTTTAGCCGAGTAGCTTGGAAAGACAGGAAACTAGGCGATGTACTTGTCACTTTTGGAGAGAAAAAGCCTCATGCTATGTTTTACTTAAAAGATAAAGGAAATACACTTACAGTGGTTGAAGCAATCGCTGGCAAAGAGTCTAAAGTGACAGATTTAGCCAGGGGAACTAGTATTTACTCAAGTAAAAGCGGAAGCAAGAATTTAGTACATTATGGTAGTAAAGGCGGTAAGAAGTATGTACTTCTAAGATACAATGGTATTGCTAATTAAAACTGTGACTTGATTTACCTCACTAAAAACTACACTCTTTTATAAAATTTCAAAAGGAGAGACAAAAATGACAGATAAATCAAAAGAGATGGCAAAAGGTGAAAAAATGGTCTCAAATGTGATAAAAGAGAGACAAAGGGATCTGTTACTTAGTTTACGTAGTAAATTGGTTGGGCAGAAGCACACATTGCCTTACACCATCTACAAAGACGAGGAAATTGAGAACCTTTTAGCCAAGCAACCTCACACCATCGAAGAACTCAGTCAAGTCAAAGGTTTCCCAGACGGTGGAAAAAGACTCAAAGGTTTCGGAGAAGCCATCTTAGAGGTCTTCAATCACACAAGTAAGGTCAAAGACTTAGATGTCAAGTACGTAAAAGGCGCAATAGAGGTGGTAACAGTACTGAGAAAAATGGAGTTGTTCTGATCTACGTAGTATTCTTAATGGCAGGTACGATAGTACCGAATTAAGATATTTAGCCCAGTACCTCCTCAAAAGAGGTCATTGGTGACAAGAAGACTGCATTTCTTAATAAGGGGTAAAAACTAAATTCTAAACTAAACTCTAAGCTACATTAAGCTAAAAACTTAGTGTAGCTTTTTGAGTTCCTAACTACATAATGGCAGGAGCTCCAATAGCAGCAGATCCTTTACAGAAGTAAACATGCTTAGACTAAGAACTGTACATGTCTAATCTCCAAAAGGAGGTTTTAGATATGAAAGGAAGATTTAGTAAATTTTTCGCAGTAACAGCATTACTTCTGAGTATTTGCTGTTTATCTGCAGCACCTGTTAGTGTCCATGCAAATGCATTCGACAATGTTAGGACTAATGTAACGCAAACGCAGCACACAAAAACCAAAAAGGTTAAGTTGTCTAAAAAGGCTAAAAAGAGCAAAACAACTACTAGCACAAGTAGAAAAACTACATACGCTAATAGTCAACCTGACGTTGCCACATCAATCCACAAGAGAATTGACACAACCACTACAGTAAAGAAGATTTGGAAAAAGGGTTCTAAAACTAAAACTGTAAAAACAACTGTTGTAACAAAAACAACAACTACAACAACCACTAAATACAAAGGTACTATTGATGTAGATAAGATTGCACCGTCTGCACATGCAAGTCTCAGAAGTGCTTTCAAACAGTTAGGATTCACAGTGGTAGTAGATCCATACTTACAGAGTTATGCTGGAGTCTTCTCTGTACAGAATCATAAGATTACTGTAAAAAACACAGACACTTCAATTTACCATGAACTTGGACATTTCCTTTCACTTGTAGCTAGAAATTACTGCAACACTGCAGAATTCAAAGATATCTACAATAGTGAAAAAGACAAGTACGTTGGAAACATTAAGTCCTATGCTATAAGTACATCCTCAGAATACTTCGCAGAAAGTTACAGAGATTACTTACTGAACAACAACGGTCTTAGATCAAGTAGACCACGTACATACGCTGCAATCCAGAAGTGCCTTGGAATGGTAAATGCTACAAACATTCAATGGGTTAGAAATAGTTACGGTTGGATATGGAACTAGGATGAGCTTTAATTAGGTATTCTTAATGGCAGGGGCAACAGCACTGAATTAAGATATTTAGCCCAGTATTCTTAATGCGAAGCAGGCTTTAATTTGGAATAAGTTCGAAATCACGACAAGTATCTTTAGATCACGTGACCGTAAGGGAACAATGATGAGAACCTGTGATTATCTTTAGATCACGAGAGCGAAGCGAGCTTTAGCCCAACACCCAACCACATTAGACAACAGTAACCACAACACACCAGCACAAGAGGAAGAGATGAATAGAAGATCATTAGAATTGTTGGGTACAATGTTTGAAACCAAAGTTGTCCTAAAACTGAAAGAAGATTTCCCAGATGCTGTTGTACTACACAACATAAATTCCTACAGCCACACCCTAAAGAAAGAAACACAAACAGATGTGGTAGTAGTGAGCAAAGGCGGAATTTTTGTCATCGAATCCAAGAATTTCATTACATCAATGAAAGGCTCATACGGTGACAAATACTGGGAACTTCGTTCAAGAGATAAGAAGGCGAAGTTTGTTTTCAACACTTTAGGCCAGAACATGTTGCACACCAGATCACTCAATGCAGCAATGTATAGAAAATTCGGAGAAATGCCAATGCACCTCTGGAATTTAATAGTCTTTCCAGACAGTACATACTTAAACACTGATGTGAAAGAGGTATGCAATTTCTCAGGTCTAACCAACAAAATCAAAGAACGTATGAATGAAAACTTAGGATTAGATGTGTACAAGTACGCTTCTATGCTAAGGAGAATAGATAGCGATGAGTTAAAACGTCAAGAAGAGATCTATGGTCTCTTAGATGAACGAGTCACTCATTTCAAAGCGAGAGAGGAGTAAAAATGTCAAAGTATTGTTTTACTTGCGGAGGACAAGGATTGGTCGATAAGGTCTGCCCAGAGTGTGGACATGCTCCAGCCGGTAGTGACTCAAAGCTGTCCCAAATGTCCAGCTTTAGCCAAGTGAAAGCTAACACAGAAACTACACTGGTTGAAGAAGGATCTGCTGAAATTGTACAACCAGCGTACAAAGGTATTTTCTGGAACAGAAGAATTCTAGAAAACGACAACACAGAGAAATTACCAGAAAAGTTTGATATTGCCGGTAGATACAACGACAGATTGTTTGTAAGGTTTTTAGACCAGTTAACTAAGATTGACGGAATCTTCAAAGAAGGGGGAATTCCAAACAAATCTGTTTACATAATAGCACCGCCTGGGTATTCAAAGACTGTCTTTGCATACTCATGCATGCAGCACGCTTTAGCCAATGGGTACAGCGTAGCACCTTTAATCGACACAATCGAACTAAAGAGGTTATTAGTTTTAGCCTCGGAAAAACTCGACTACAAGTTGTATGGCCGGTTTAGTTACGATGACTACATGTCAAGTGATGTTGTCTTTGTGACAGTAACACACACATACTACAGGTACGATGCATACTCAGTTTTAGACGAGTTAATCAATCGTAGGGCTAGGCTTGGTTTAGCCACGTTCGTACTGTCAAGGTATTCTTTAAAAACACTTTACAAATGGGATAAATTAGGGTCCTTGGATTCCCTGAAGAATTCAAGCAGTAAAGACGGTAGAAAATACCCATCAGTGGTAGCATACGTAGAACCAAGACAGGAGCGATAATAACAGACCCTGCAAATCCCACTACAAAATCAAGAAGGAGGTAGACAAGATTGATCTCAAAACAAATTACACAATACCGTTACGACGCTTTAACAAAAGAGCAAGCAAAACTAAACGAAGACCTAGAGTTCTACTTGGATGAACAGAGAAAAGCTAGAGATAAAGGTGACCTCTCAGAGAACGAAGAGTACTCAACAGCATCCCAAAATGTCCAACAGAGTCGACAAAGACTAATTCAGATTGCAGACGAATTGGCTGACGTTGAAATCCTTGAGGTCGACACGGGACCACGTATTGGATTAGGTTGTAAAGTTGAAATTGTTGAAACAGACGAGAATCATAACCCTTTAACTCAGCCAAGACAATTCTACTTGGATGAAAAAGGCGATACTGTCATTAACAAAGTGCTTGGTACTAATTCCGTTTTAGGAAAGGCAATACTAAATGGTACAAGCGGTAACTACAAGATTCAAACAGAGATGGGAACACTGTACTACAACGTAAGAAAGATAATAGAGGAGTGATAGAGTGAAAGATGATAAATTGAAAGATGATAAAGTGAAAGACCAGAAGAGAAAAGAGGATAGCTTTAGCAAAGGAACTAACTTTAGCAAAGGAAGAAGCATTGTTTACTCAATTACTTTAGCCATGGCTGTATGCTTGCTAACTGGTTTAGCAATCACCTTCAATGTTAAGAGGATTGAAGCGAAGCGTACATCCATTGCAATCGAAGCAGTACAGGATCTTTACCAGTTTAGCAAAGTAGAAGATTTAGACAAGAACATGGTGAAGTTAAAAGACTTCACAACACAATCCGTCTACAATCAGTTAACAGTAGACAATGAGGAAAGGACATTAAACACATACTTAAAATTCAAAGGTGCTCCAACCACAGTGAATGTAGTGAAGGCAACATCTTCATACATTCTTTACACCCTAACAAATGAGAACATCGACAAAGATAGAGTTTTCATTTTCATGTATGACTTTAACAGCAAAGGACAGATTTCAAAGGTAAGAGAAAGTGAGTGTCTGGACTTCTTAAAATAAACGTTAGTCCATTTAGCCCAGTAATCGCTTTACAGAATGAGATCTTAGATGGCAGAGGAGACATAACCTACCAAGAGATCTACAATGTCCTACAATGCGAAGAATGGAGGAATGTGGGTGATAATAGAAATAATAAAAGTGATAATAAAAGTTGTAACATTTACAATCTTTTGCCTACTTAGTTCTTACGTTTTACTCTTCGGAAAAGAGAAAACAGGAATCAAAATAGATTATGCCTTCACATCAGCCATCCTGATTGGAGTGATGGTAATACTATGAGATACACAGAAAAAGATTTAAAGACTAAGTACGATAATTTTACAGATTACTTGTCTAGCATCATTGAATTACTAATCCTATCACCATTTCGATTAATTAACGAAATAAGCAAAAAGGTAGTATACCTTGAACAGAAAAGGATTGAAAAGATGTTACTTGTAGCTGCTATGATTTCAGTCTTGGTAATTGCACTAGAAGTTGTAATAGGATTTTGCCTTAATGACTTTAATCCAGTGAGTGGGAAATTCCCAATAGCCTTCCAAGCTTTAGCCCCGATAATAATTCTATTACTTTGGGGATTCGTAAAGAACTACGATTTCTCACTTCATTCAAAGTTGGAAGAAATTCTTACAAAACAAAGTGAAGCAGAGGATTTAACCAAGGAGGACGAGAACACAGTCAAAGAATCCAAGAGTTCACCAAAAACCGAGAACACCTTCACAGGATTCCAAGAAGACGAGGACACATCGCAGGATGAGAAGATAGAACTCGATGATTTCGATGATGATTCGTTCGAAGAACAGTTCGGAGACTTTGGTCAAGAAGGCTTTAGCCCAGAAGGATCACAGACAGGAGAATTGCAGCCAGATGTAATACTACCAGACATTGACACCGTCTTTGAAAATGATGAAAACAACTACGATGATTTGGAATACGACTGTGATGGTATAGATCCAAAAGAGTTCATTAATCAAGAAATCTACAATAAACCAGAGATAAAGAGCTATCAAAACCAGCACCAAAAAACCGTAGAAAAGCTACATGAAAGAGATAAGAAACCAAACAAGGGATCATTGTTTACTGAAGAAGAACTTCAAATGCTACAAAAGCTGTGCGACGAAGCTGTAGAGAATTCTAAGTATCTCGATGACAGTACAATCGAAATAGCTTTGAACAATCAGAAGTTTGACGACTTTAGCCAAGTAGATGACTTCATGGCTAACGATGAGGTCGATTGGTTACAGAAGGTATAGTAGAGCGCAAGGCATCACACAGTAGCAAGACACCCAAACTAAACAAACAATAGATGGAGGATCAAAAAATGGAAAAACATTTAGTAGTAAAGGAACACATTGCTAACTACACAATTGGTAAGTTAGAACCAGAAGATTTGTTAAAATTTCTCAATCAGAGCATTTCTATCATAAAAGGTCTTCAAAGCTTTGATGAAGAAATTGGTACTTACATGAAACAGTTCTCAGAGGGAGATGGTCCAGCTTTAGCACAGGGAAATCTGGAAGCTATGCTTTCCGACGATGAAATCGATGAATTACTGGAAGTAATTGAATCCGCAGAGATTCAGAACTTCGATGCAATCGTACTGTTCTACAATCACTGCTATTCAACCTGGGATTCTCTTAATGCCTACATTAAGAACACTTTAGTTACAATTAAAGAATTCAATTCAATCGTACAGAAATACTCCAACTCCTGGACATGCCCTAGCATGAGAGATTTAACAATTCTCTACAACTACGGAAGAGATGTTCTTAAGAACTTACTTTTCATTGTTTACTTTGAATTCGACATGGGAAGCGTTAACTACGAGGAGAAGGACGGTAGATACTACATTGATGAAATCTACGATAAGTACTGCAAACAGTACGGCTTAGACCCGGAAGAACACACAAAGACAATTGAAGATCTGAAATCTGTCTACAAGATTAAATTAAACTTCTTCGATGAATACCCAACCTTAGAAGAACCTTTCGAAACAATGATGGGACCTAACATCATTAACATCGACGAGTCCAAGATTACCTTAGACATTGTCAAAAAGGTAATCACTGGTGAGATGTCAGACCAGCAGGCATACGAGATTCTGAGAGACGGAAGTGACGATGACGACGACATTCCATCTCAGACTACTTTAGCCCAGACCACTAGCGATGGCACTCTCACCGGAATGAAACTGTTTTAGCCATGGCAGAGCAGGACGTATACACCAAAGCTCTTAGCACAATTCTGAATGATTTGGAGAATGTTTACGGTCTAAAGACAGTAGACAAAACAGGTACAAGAAAGCTGTGTGATTTAGATGTCGAAGAGTGCCTTTTACAATTACAAGACTCTATCACACACAGCACAAAAGCAACACGATCAGAAAAAGATCGTAAAGCTCTCAAAAGCATTGTACATCTTAGTTACATTTCACATCGTATGAAGTTCTACAAGAAGATACGATTGGATTACTCAAAATACCCTAACATGGGCCAGGTCTCGGAAATACTATTAATCTTCACAAGTAAAATCACAAAAAGTGAAGAATTGAAAAAAATCAATAGTATCATAGTAATCCTCAGTCAGATAGACGCTAAGACAGCTAAAATGAGAAATGCAATGGGATACCGTTTCCTTAGAATTTTTGTTGTAATTCTATTGAACGGTAACATCTCACATGCAAGTGTGATTGCAGATTTTATTCTGAATCAGTTCATCATTGAAGGGTAGTGGTTTAGCTAAGCAAGTTTAGCAAAGCAACACAACACCCTCCAGCATGGTGGTCGAATGACGTAAGACCACCATGAAAACTAACAAACACCAAGCACATCCCTGCTAAAAGAAAGAAGGTGCTATCATAGAAATTTTAAATGTATTGTCTGAGAAATTAAATACAATCAGGAATAGTGACTCATACCTAGATGTAACCTTTAACCAGGACGAGGTTAAAGTGGTGAATGACTTAACACAGTTACGTTTTCTAAAGTTAAGCAAAACATTCCCAGAGAATTTCCAAACAGACACAAATATTTTTTCATGCTTCACAAAAATCAAAGAGCGTGATAACAGCATAGAATCTCTGTACTTAGTTCTAGAATTCTTCGCTCTAAGAAATCCTTTCTTACAAACTAATGTTAACAGAGTATTTCAAAGGAATGGACTAAGCTTCGAACAGGTGGCATAGCAAAGCTATTCCAGCTTAGTCCAGAAATTTAGCTCACTTAGGCATAAACGTCTAGGTGAGCTTTTTTACATTACTACCATAGAAATCACAATTGCAGAAGTGAGAGTGCGATGCATTGGTGTTTTAGCCCAGTGAATCCCACACGCTAGTGATCCACATTCTGTAATTTACTTTAATAGAATTCTTAATAAGATTTTTAGTAGATTTAATCAAGAAAATAATACGAGGTGAAAATATGTCACGATTTAAAACAAACTACACAGATTTAGAAAGAAAACTCTGTGGTATGGAAAGTTGCAAGGCGGTCTCAAAGGTTCTCGAACAAGATAACCTACATGACCTACAGAGCATTGATGTATTAAAAATGCTCGCACACAAGCACGCCATAGCCATCTATGACACAGGTTTAGGAAAGACTTTTTTAGCATCAGCCATCATGAAAATGTTACACAACAAGGAACACAAAAGTAGATTCATAATGTTCGTAACAAAGAATCAGCTACTCCAAACACCACACAAAATTAAAAGACTCACAAACTTTGATGTAATTGGTACAGATGGCACAAAAGATTCAATACAGAACTTCATTGGTAAGGCTATGGACTATGATGTCACTTTAGCCACGTACAGTTGTTTAGCAAGTCAAACATTCATGGATTTCTTCTTTGAACATCGTAACGACTACAACTGTGTTATCGTTGATGAAGCACATAAATTAAATAATTTCGTAACAGCCGACGTTGGTGCAAAATTGTACGAAATCATCAAGAAGTTTGAATATGCTTATGCTTTAACAGCAACACCAATAACAACAGACATAGAACAGTTAGCTAGATTAGCTTCCATTTTCGATAGTGAGACATACCATGATTACCATGCTTTACAAATGTCCTTTCAATATAACTACTACGGAATTAGCGATGACCCATGCTTCTTCGTTTCTAGGAATGCTGCCGCCTTTGGTAGAGTAACAGCCCCAAAAGGAATTATTGTTTGGATAGACCCAATGCCATACCAGATCGAAGCGGAGTACAGTGAACTCTCTGACTTGTGTAAAGGTGAAGGTGCCACCGAACAAGCAGAAGCTTTAGCCCAGTTAATTCAATTTAACCAAGGAAAGCGAGGACTTGTCTACATTAACCGACACAAGGTGAGAGAATGGGTGCTTCCATTTTTAGATAAGGCAGGAATAAGCTACCGATGCATTAATGGTAGAACTCCTAACGAGGAGAGAGAAGAAATTCTAAAGGAGTTTAACGAAGATAAGTCTGTTGATATTATTATCACATCTGTAACAGAAGCACTCGATTTAGATTGCGATTATGTCATTTTCTACGAATTCACATCCAATATAAAACAGATGATTGGTAGAGCACAACGTGGATTTACCGATAAGAATTTGTTTGTGTTTTATATGATAACAGACAAAACAAAAGAAGTTGATTACTTTTACAATAACATTTACAAACACTGTGAAGTGGCATCATATGTGTTAAGGAAAGACTACTCAGAAGTACTGGACTTGGAAGATGAGTTGCTAGAGCATCTCACACATCCAGAGCAGTATGTTTACTGGGGATGGTAAAACAGCTTTAGCCAAGGACCTCCTTGCTTTAGCACAATATCTAGCACAGTCCAAAGTCCTTGCACAGTCCAAAAGGACGAGAAGGTTTCAGCACCTCACTCACGTAGTCTAAAAGAACTAAAGTAATTAGAAAGGCGGTATAGATGTTACAGATTAATATTAATAAAGATGAGAATTTGCAGGATGCCTGCAATATTTTCATAAGTGCTTTATTACCACATGATAATTATGATTCGGCCTATTACACTGAAATTCTACAAACAATTTTTCGTTACGTTAAGTTAGAAGAATTCAGTGGGCCATACTACATTTTATTAAAAATACTAACAGAACTAAAAGACCTCAAAACAAGGTTTGAGGACTTTAGCCCAGCTCTAACCGAAGAGTCCCTAAGCAATACGCTTGAGGTCTCAATAGCCGACTCGGTAGCAGACCCTATCGTTGGTATGCGAGAAATTCTTGAAAGAGAAGGATTACCTAGTAATCTCGAAATAGAGACCGTCAAAGAGAACGCCTGCCATAAACTGTATGCAATGACAATGGAGTTGTACCAGACTTGCTTTGGTTTAGCCCAGGAAAGCAAAACAGCACTAAACCATGTGCCAATGTTAAGAGCAGCTTTCCTCGCACATGTAAGTACAGAGTCAATTCACACGCAGGTTTCCATTCTTCAAAGCAGCCAAAATTTTGGAAGAGAGAACTACATGGGTCTCGATGATTGGTTACGTTATTTACAAAAACTAAACGTTGAACTAACAGAACGACTCAGTGATGAACAGATGTACACAGCTAACATTGGAGATGTTGAAGAGGGAAGGAATCTTTTAGCCTCGCTGAAATCGCAGTATATCCCTTTAGCCCAGTACGGTATTCCAGAGATTGATTACAATGACAAGGAATTAAAAACACCAGGAACACCTATTCTTAGACACCGATTTGTAGTAATCGTAGGTGAAATCAATATGGGTAAATCCATGTTCTGTATTTGGCAAACAGCAAGGCTTTTAGCTGAGAAAAGAAAAGTCGTTTACATGTTCGGTGAATCAACGAGAGCTAAAATCTATGCACAGATTCTTCTTGCATACATTTGGGTTAGATATCATAAAAGTCTGCTTATGATGCACATGATAGATGATAGTGAGTGCACAGAGGAAATCATAAAAATTAAGACTATGGCAATGCAGGAAGTAAATGATTTACTTTACCTGACAGAAAGCTACAGCTACGACAACTTGTACAATGAATTGGTAGCAGACTATGAAAAGGCAAAGTTTGATGCAGTTTTCATCGATCACAGCTACGCTCTTACGGGTATTTCGACGAAGGATAATGGTAAATCATCCATCGACAAAATGTCAATCTTTCTTCGTAGTTTTAAAAGAACTTATCCCGTTTATGTATGCGTCGCATCACATCCTTCGACTGATGCACGTAATGCAGTTTCCAAAGATAAGACAGTTGGTGAATTTATCACAAAGGGCAGTAGTAACTTAGCTGCTGAAGCTGATGAAACTTTCATCCTGAAGGACAACGAGGCCTTACGTAAACAAGACCAGTTAATGTTAGAGAATAAGAAACGAAGAGATGCACCGGTAGTTAAATACCCTATCATTCTTCGTAAACGCTTTAACTGTTGTTCTTTTGAGTACGATGCTAGCTTACAGCACGTTGATGTGATTGAAAATGCTGAGGCTGAATCTGCTTTAGCCGAGCTAGATCGTGCATACGGTGGAGACGATAATCTTTACGAATTGGATGCTTACTAGAGCTGAGGGAATACGCTTTAGCTAAGTGCGTTAGCCCAGAGCTTTAACCTGGTAATCCAATGCCCCGACAGGAAAATAACATAAATGGAAAGAGTGGTGATTTTGTGAGAACTGTTACAATGTTAACAATTGTACCAAGCAAGTACGCAAAAGACTTTAAAGAAAAAGGAAGAATTAGTAATTTTAGTACATTACCTCAAATACATCCAGCAGCTTTGGATGTAATTAGAAATTTCGTAAGTGAAAACATCGGCTATGATGACCTACCTTTAGCAAGTTTAAAATGTGCTGTCACAGGTAGTTTAGCTGGGGTAGACTTTAACGAATATCTATCAGTCAATTCAAGAGACTCTGTACTGTTTCAATTAGAGATTCCAGAAGACATGATTGTATCAGTCAATTACGATGCACTTTTGAAATACTCTGGTAATATGAAACACGCCACAGATGAATTCCAAATGGCAATGGAAAGAGATATGTTAGAATCAGAATTGTTCGTTGGAATTGCAGATGACTCCGAAGGAATTATATCATTCATACCTTTCTTAGACTACAACCGGTGTAAGTTCTTTGCTCGCCTTGATACAAACTTTAAGGTAGAAAGAAATACTGACGTAGGAAGAAGCACAGGCATTAGACTTAAAGAACTCACAAGCTTCGAGTAGGAGAGCTTCATTTTGGACAAATTCAGAATCATGATTAGAGATGATGAACTTGTGATTTAGTCCAGTGACTTCTGTGAAGCAGCGATTTAGCCAAGAAGACTTTGTAGACTATTAAAGTCAAAAATGCTATAATAGATAAAAGGAGAAAACAAATGGCAGAAAAAGACATGGCAGAAAAGAAATTAGAGGATTATCCGGAAGTCTTTACTGATATTGTAAATACTTTATTATTCAGTGATTCTAGCATCCATCTTGATGAAAACAAAATTGTAGATGGACCGACAGAAAGTGTTTACAAAGCAGAAGAACAGGATAAAGAACAACGAAGAGATACATTTAAGTATTATGATATTGGTGGCGGTGCTCTATTTTGCGTAGCAGCATACGGAATTGAGAATCAAAGTACTATTGATAATGTGATGTCAGTTAGGATTATGAACTACGATGCATCTGCATACAAATCACAGGTTTTTGATTTAAAAAGCAGTTCAAAACAGACCAATCAAAAGAGAAAACGTATTTATCCTGTAATAACAATAGTTCTTAATTTCTCAGAGAAAGAATGGAAAACTAGCAGATCATTACATGACATGATGGCGCTGCCTTCCTATTTAGCCAAGTACGTTCAAGACTACAAAATTAATGTATTCGATGTAGCTTTTCTTGAAGATGAAGTAATAGAGAAATTTACAAGTGATTTCAAAGCTGTAGCTAGATTCTTCAAAGATAAACGTTTACACTTAAAAGCTAATAATACTATTGAAATTAAACATCCAGCAGAGATTGCTGATTTGTTTTCAGTATTTACTGGAGATAAAGGCTATAGGGATGCAGTTCCTAATGTTATCAAAAAGAAAGAAAAAGGAGAGGTGATTACAGTGTGTACTTATACCGAAGCGATTAGAAATGAAGGTAAAGCCGAAGGTAGACTTGAAGGAAAAGCTGAGGGTAGACTTGAGGGTAAAGTTGAGGGAAGTGAAGAGATGCTTTTCAAATTAGTCTCAAAAGGAAAGCTCACTCCAGAAGATGCGTGTGACGAATTAGGGATTACACTCGGTGAGTTAGAGTGGAAGATGGAAAATGCCAACTTCCAATTTCCCAGGCATTACAAATAATGACACTACTTTTACAAAAGAAGAGCAGGTAGAAGTGAAATCGACCAAATCTATGAATTTATTCTAGTAAGGATTTAACAAAGAACCTATACACCTGTGGTGTTCTAACAAACAACAAAAATAAACAACGAACCCAAGACCCAGTCTAGTCAAATAGATTGGGTCTTTTTAATTAAATTAAAAAAGGAGAATTACAATGGAAAAGATGAACTTTTTTGACAAATCTAGCGAAACGCCAATCCTCAAGGACAAATCCGATTTAGCCCAGAAACTAAACGGTAGGGTAGAGCCTGCTTTCGGAATTGATTTAGGAACTACAAATTCTGCTATTAGTGTAATCATTAACAACAATAAGCCAGAACCTATCATTCTCACATCAGGTAAGAAAACAATGCCTTCCTGTGTACTTTGGAACGGTAGTAAACAAGGTTTCATCGTTGGAGAAGAAGCCTACAAAAGAATCAACGAGGTTGAACACTGTGTCTACTCAATCAAACGTAAGATGCAGGATCCTAACTACACAAGAACATTTAGCTATGGTGGTGAAAGCATTACAATGACACCAGCAGAAATCTCAGCAGAGATTCTTAAGGCTTTAGTCCAGCAGACCGGAGGAATGTATGGAGAAATCAAAGATGTAATCGTAACAGTCCCAGCATACTTTGATACAACCGGAAGAGCAGCCACAATTGAAGCGTGTAAGCTCGCAGGCCTTAATTTACTTGGACTTCTTGTAGAACCAAGCGCAGCAGCCTTGACCTACAACTTGGATGATAACAATGCCAAGAACATCATTGTATACGATCTTGGTGGTGGTACATTCGATATCTCACTGATTAGATTATCAAGCACAGAGAAAAGCTCTGATGACTTTGATGATATCTACGGATTCGATGATGACCCAGCTTTAGCCCAGGAATCCACCGATGATATCGAAACACACTACAAAGTTATCGACACAAATGGAGATTCTAATCTTGGCGGGGATGACTATGATTTAGCCCTGTACTCTTACGTAGAAAAACAGTTAAAGGACAAAGGCATTAAGGTAGAACATCTAACACCTGCTTTTAAAGCCGGCATGATTAGACGTCTTGAAATCTACAAGAAAACAGACATTCGTTCTAACTACAAAATTAATGTCAATACAATTTTAGACGATGCCGTAGGCACAGAGATTAAAGACAGTGTGACAATCGGACCTATGGATTTCGCAAGAGCTTTAGCCCCGACATACAAACGTACAGTCAAACTCCTTAAAGAGCTGATAAGTCAGTACGAAGCACAGTATCCTATCAGTGACATTGTTCTTGTAGGTGGAAGTACCAAATCAGAGATTTTAAGGGCAAATCTTAAAAAAGATTTCTCTAACTACAGAATTAACTGCAATGCGGAGCCAGATCTCTCCGTTAGTCTCGGTGCAGCCATTGCAGCCAAGGTTAATAAGTTTGGAGACGAAAACATCAAGATATTCGATGCCCTTTCTTTAGCCATTAGTGTCCGAGAGGGTAACACACTTGTACCTATTATCCCAAAAGCTACCGAACTCCCAGCAGTTGGTAGAAAATGCTACACAACTGTAATCGACAATCAGAAAACAATCAATGTCGAACTGTACCAGGGAAATACAAAGATCCCAGAAGAGGCTGCGTACCTGGGTAATATTACTATCACAGGAATCGAACCTAAACCAGCAGGTGAACCAGACATTAGTGTTGATGTCTCTGTTGACGTTAATGGTATTCTCCGTTGCAAAACTGTCGTAGACAGCTTTAGCCGAGACATTACTCTTGAGTTAAATAGTGATGCTCCTCAGAAGACTTTAAGCCGAGAGGAAAAACGTGTCATTAAATGGAGAAATGGTATCAGTGCAATCAAGAACAAAGAGAGAAGAGAAGCATTAGAGTCCTTACTCGAAAAGTATCCTAAATATATCGATGCTAAAGCAATTCGAAGTGCAATCAAAGATGCGGTTAATTTAGATGCATGGGAGATCACTTTAGCCAAGTTAACACTTGAGCCATATAAGTCTACTCTCAAAGAAATGTTAGCAGAATATCCTGACAAGAAGAGTGAAGAGGAAATCAATACATATGTTAGCGAAGCCCTTAATGCAGAGTTCGAGGCAAAGTGATAGACTAGAGGATACTTCATCTAACGAGGAGTAATGATTTAACATGAAAGACTCAACTAAGAAAATTAATTACGAATCAGCTCAAGCTGTAAAAGAATACCTAAGGAGTGATAGGTCTGGGTCGCTGTACACCTTCACCAGTTTCTTCATAAAGAACGGTTACATTAAAAGCGAAAGTGAATTAGAACATCGAGGGGGTAATGTTTTCACACATTGCCCTTTCCATTACGATAAAACACCTTCCTTCGCCTTTTCAGAAAAAAGAGGAATTTGTAACTGCTTCTCATGTGGTTTCGGTGGAACGTACATTGATTTGGTACTAAAGTACGAGAACGAAGTAAATGGTAGAGAACTTTCCTACTATGGATTGTTAGATGATTTCGTTAGGAATGACTCTGTCATGCAGGCTGCTCTTGGCTTTAGCACAGTATACACAACGTACAATATTTTTAAAGACGGTTTCGAATTTAAACCGTTTAAACCAAAAAGGCTAAAAGAGAGCTACGTTCCCAGTCACTACTTAGAGTTGGCAAATAGAATCAAAAGGGATGGAAGACCAAAGGAAGATATTTTCGAATTCATACTCTCAATGCAATCCGGAATCCCAGCAGAAAGAATTTACTATCAGTTGTATGGAATCGAAGACAATGGCATTGCCAGCTTTAAATCAAACCTATCAGAAATCACGACAGTATCTTCAGATCACGTGACCGCAGGGAATATTGATGAGGATGGGAACTTTAGCCCAGTTACCTCTTCACAAGAAAACTCAAGCACTATTGAAGCTAATAGTAAGCGTGTAGAAGACACTGGCAGCGAAGTTAAAGTGTATGATTTCTCAAAATTACTTGAGAATTAATATACTTTTGATTTAATCAATTTAGAAAAGGAGATTTTTATGAAAGCTTATGATGAATCTTATGCAGAACAGATTATGTACGCGCAAGGCGATATGTTTATGTACGTAGTACGTACATTTCCAAATTATGATATAGACGATTTTATAACTAAGTATATGAAAAGTAATACAAGACGTTATTTGGATCATGCTAATATGGAATTAGCTAGCAAAGATGCTAAAGATCTTTATGAATGGTTTGTAAAATTCGATAATTATAAGCCAAAAGCTGGTAATACATTTGATGAATATAAGAC
>PPYE01511763.1_pt1 | contig 18831 bp, 18 predicted proteins | sample 1559881 | NCBI WGS metagenome assembly PPYE01 (sample SAMN08240022, study PRJNA423297) | Human gut metagenome, whole genome shotgun sequencing project. | reverse complement strand
TCTGCCTCATACTCCGCTAGGGGCTTTGCCCCTAGACCCCACAAGCCCTCTAGCGCCGGGCTTGAGCGTGCGCTTTATCGCTCGCTTCGCTCGGTGCTTTATTTTGCTTTATGCTTGCAATTTACTTTGGTCTGCTTTGCCCATTCCTCATTCCTCACTCCTCACTTAATCCACTCCTCACTTAGCTCCTACTGTATCCTAATATTATTCAAACAATCCACCTTACTAGGCGTTGAACAGCTCGTCAACGATATTGCAAACAGCAGGTCTGTGCAACCCACTTCCTTACAAAAATCAATAGCGTTTATATCAAAATATCTGAAATCACAAACATAGATTTTTGAGAAGCCATGGGTGAAAAATGGTATCAGAGCATTTCCAAAGCTGTCTTTGAACACCACAAGCACTCTGCCATTGTCCACGCCCGTATCTATCTCAGCTATCTCCTGATCCACGTTGAGTATCGCAGAATAGCAGTTCACGCCCTCTGCATAGTCAAAAAACAGCGTAGACTCCACAGGGTTTTTAAACTCCGTATCATAGTACTTTACCGTCAGATCATCATTATTGTCAGGCTTATAGTAAATGAACTTGTCAGGATATTTTTTCAACTCACTGTTGTAATTGCTGTAAGCATACATCGTTCCCACAAAGCCGTCTATCTCCCATTTATCATAGGTATCAAGGTCTGGAAAATCTATTCCCGACTGATCGGCAAAAACCTGCGCCGCATAATATGCTCCCAAAGGCTGCCAGTGATGATCCGTTCTTGAGTAGATATATTCCTTTGTATGCTCAGCCAGAGAGTCATAAACATCAGTGTTGATTATTCCGTTAAGACCTGCGGCAATGTTGTCGATATTGTCTTTCTGATCTGATACAGCGTCCTTGAGATTGTTCGGCATATAATAAGCCGCCGAAGTCGGGATAGACATATTGTATACGTTCACGCTGTCCCCAAGGTCAGCCTTCCACTTGTTTATGGTGTTCGCATACTTGTCGCCGTTCTCGAACGTGCCATAGTATGCACCCATTGCACGGACGTTTTCGCCCTTGCCGGATACTATAACGTCACCCTCCCACTGACCGTCGTCAAGATTGTCAGGCACGTCAACTACCTTTTCGCTTTCCGTTGATTTTTTCGTAGTTGTGCTTGTGTCGGTGGTCTTTGTGTCCGCAGTGGTGGTCCTCGAACCTGTAAAAGCCGTTACAGTTGTTGTTTTTGCGATCTTATCCTGATCCAGCTCTTCTTTTTCCACCGTTTTGAAATCGCCAGTTATAACAGTATCGTTGAGCTTTATTCCAAGCATATTCGTGAAATCAGAGCAGAAAGATTTAAGCTTTTCTCTGTTTGGAACAGTGTCGGTAAAATATTCGGTTATTCCGCTTGTGAAGTCACCGTCAAAATATGATGACAGCGAAAATTTCGGAAAAGTCGCAAGGTTTCTGTTTTCTGACTGTATAAAACCGCTTTCACGCTTCATCACAAGCAGTGCCGCAAACACGCCGAAAACAATAAGCAGGCAAACAACAGAATTTATAACATTAAACTCCAGCTCATGAATATTGTTTTTCTTAGCCTTTTCACGTTCCTCACGACGTTTTTTTGCCTTTTCGATGCCTTTTCTGTAAGCTTCCTCTGCCTTAGCGTCGCTTTCTTCTTTTTCCACAGGATCAGGTTTCGGCTCAGATTTAGGCTCAGCCTTTTTTTCAGCTTTCCTGACAGGCTCCTGCTCTTTCTGAACAGGCACTCTGACATTTATTGTCGCCTCTACCCTGCTGGGCTTCTGAGCATTCTCAGGCTTTTTGTCAGGGCTTCTCTTGTCGATTATCTCGACCCTTTTTCCTGCGATAACAGGGCCTTTATCCTGTGCCGCTGCGTCATATTCCCTATAATAGCTGTCAGGTATCTTCAGCACGAAATTCTTCTTATTCGGCAGCTTTTTCACAGTTCCGTCTGCTGAAACTGCCACAGAGATCTCTTTTTTAGTGCCGTTTATGTGATTTTTCTCTTTGGAAAAAGGGATAATGACCTCATTATCAGAAGCCTTTTCCTCAGCATTTTTCTCCTGAGCTTTTTGTACAGACTGAGAGTTTTCAACTTCTTCAGCTTTTTTCTCAACTTTTTTCAATGTTTCTTCATTATCATCATCAGTATTTAGCCATACGCTTTTCTTTGGCTTCAAAACAGGCTCGTCCGTCCAAATGCTGTGGCTGAGAGCCTTGTTTTTTCTGACTATCTTTTCCACTATCTCGTCATGGACAGTGGAACTTTTCTCCGTTTCGTCAACTTTTGCCATGCTGACAGCTTCAGGCTTTTTCTTTTCCTCGCCTATAGGCTTTCCACCGAAAGTAACGCTGTCAAGATACTCTGTATAGGCTTCTGAAAGAGCCTTTGTATCAGGCAGTTTGAAGTCCTTTTCAAAATCTTTATTATTTGCCATACTCTTTCACCTGCCTAAAATCTGAAATACAAGAACGGATTGTTTGTTGTGTTCACAAGCAGAACGCTTGAGAGAACAAGTATCGCCGCATTGCATAGGATACCTGCTGACTGCATAAAATAGGCTGTACCCTTTGCAGAGAGCGCCTTTTCTTTGATCTTTGGTATCACAGGCATTGTGAAAAGCACTGCCGCTGCAAAAAGCCAGATATTGTTCATAAAAAGGTGCTGTGTAACTGTGTCGGTCAGCTTGTTTCCATTTGCTCCAACAAGTGCCTTGAAGAACGTACCCAGCGAGCCGAGGTTCTCAAAATAGAATATTCCGAAGCCTATGAAAATAACAAGCTTTGTATAGATATGCGCAAGGGGTACAGGCATTTTCTTCATGCGCTTTTTGCCTATGAGCATTTCAAAGAATATGAACATTCCATAGTAAAGTCCCCAGAAAACAAAGTTCCAGCTTGCGCCGTGCCAAAGTCCTGTGCAGAACCATACAAGGAAAAGTCCTCCGTATTTTCTTCTTTTGCCGAAGATAGGGAGATAAAGCACATAATCTCTGAAAAATGAGCTAAGGGAGATATGCCACCTCTGCCAGAACTCTGAGATAGTTTTGCAGATAAAAGGATATTTAAAGTTCTCATCAAAGTGGAAGCCGAATATCCTGCCAAGACCGATAGCGATATCTGAATAGCCTGAGAAGTCAAAATAATACCACAGACCCACAAGAATTGCGCCAAGCCATGCGCCTGCCACAGAGAGGGTCTTTATATTTTCATAGCCGTTTGAAGCAGAGCCGAAAAGGGCTGTTACAATGGTGCTGAGATTATTTGCGATAATGACCTTTTTGCCAAGTCCGAGGATTATTCTTGAAAAGCCGTCGGAGATATCCTTGGCTGTGGTCTTTCTTTCGTTTATCTCCTCGCCGATAACGGAGTATCTTACGATAGGTCCTGCAACGAGCTGTGGGAACATGGATACATACAAAAGAAATCTGCCGAAGTTTTTCTGAGGCTTGACCTTGCCCCAATAGCAATCGACGGTATAGGAAATAGTCTGGAACGTATAGAAAGAGATACCGATAGGCAAAACGATATTAGGCACCGGTATTCCTAGGCCGAACCAATTGTTGAGATTTTCCACAAAGAACGCCGTATACTTGAAACCGAACAGCACCCCAAGGTTAAAGACAAGCGACCATGCAAGCGCCGCTTTTGCCTGCCAGCCTTCAGGGTGTTTTTCTATCACCCGACCATTTATGTAGTCCACAAGGGAGGAAACTATGAGGATACTAACCCAGACAGGCTCGCCCCATGCGTAAAAGATAAGTGAAAACACCACCAGCACTGCATTTCTTATGGCTGTACTGCGTGTGATAAAATAGCATATCAGGCACACAGGCAGGAAAAAATACAAGAAAAATAGATCTGCAAATACCACAACAAAACTCCTAACAAAAATTGATAAAACAGCCATTGTCGGCTTATTCCGACAAAAGGCGATACACATTTAAGTATATCACTGAACACACTAAAAGTCAATTAAAACAGAGGTCTGCGGAAAGTTTTTCGGTTATGCACAAAAAAAGCCGCACAAATTGTACGGCTTAGAAATATCTAAAAATCATGTGCAAGTGACCGATAACGGGCAAACAATGTCCGCCCCTACAGAAAGTCACGCATTTACGCTGTTTAATACTTTATTTTCAGGGTCTTGCCCGGAACGCTCACGCCGTCTGACAGAGTGATAGGGAGCTTTTGCTCCTCAGAGAAGCCGATAGTTTCGCCGTCTTTAAGCTCAACGCCCTCAGAAAGCACATACTCGGAAATAGAAAGCAAAAATCCAAGCAGGTCGTTAGGCTGTTTTGGAGAGTCAACTATCTCCATTTCCTCATATCCGAAAAATCTCATACCTGATGTGAAAGCGCAAAGACCTGTTTTAGCAAGATACATACCTGTGTAGATAAGAATAGGCATCGGATACTCGCCGTCTTTGATAGTTTCGGCAAAGTTCACATAGAAATTCTTCTCATAAACTGTCGGGTCTTTATAGATACCGATAGCGTTATCGAGCTTGAGCAGAGAGCTTGCCACTTTTGCAAAGAGGATAGCCTGCTCAACAGCGCTTGTTTTATTCATTACAGCGAGCATAACGTGCGCCTGATGCTTAGCGACCTCGTTTGCGCCCTCTTTCCAGAGAATGTTATACTTTGCCGCATTTTCAGCTTCCTTGTTAGGAACTGGGTTAGGCATAAGTGAGCAGGCGACCACCATATCGCCAACCTTGAATACCATAGCGTTGTCTTTTACATCGTCCTGCGGAACGATGTTCCAATCGTCTTTCAGAAACTTTTTAAATCTGGGCCAATCCATGTTAGCGTCTGTGTAGAGAACGAAGCCTGCAAGGACGTTGCCTTCCTTTTTATCGTCCTTGGTTTCCTGAACGTTTTTGTTTTCTTCTGACATTTTGTTACCTCCATAAGATAAAGTCTGTTGAGGTCATTATAGCACACTTGGGGAGAAAATGCAACAGGGGGAGGTAAATGAGGAGTGAGGAGTGAGGAATGAGGAGTTATGGTATCGCCTGCGGCGATGATTTTTTTGTAGGGGCGAACAGCGTTCGCCCGTTGATTTAACACTTTTGCGACATACTGGTTCGACCTTTGGTCGCCTGCTTGTTTTTTGTCCTTTCTTTATCGCCCTTCCCCTTAATAATTTGTATACCATGTACTTGACAAAAACGCCGTCCTAAAAATTTCAGGACGGCGTTGCGGTCGTTATTTTTCTGTGTCTGTGTTCATTTCTATCTGCTGTGTTTCAGGCTCGTTGAAAGGCAGCTTCACTGTTATGGTAGTTCCCTTTTCAAGCTCGCTTTCAAGAGATATCTCACCGCTGTGATATGCGACTATATGCTTTACAATAGAAAGCCCTAAGCCTGTGCCGCCTATCTTCTTTGAACGGCTTTTATCAACTCGGTAAAAACGTTCAAATATTCGGCTTTGATGTTCGTCGGATATGCCTATGCCTGTGTCGCTGAACACTGCGAAAGCTTTGCCGTCCTCTATGCCGACCGTTACTTTCAGACTTCCGCCCTCATGGTTATACTTTATGGCGTTGTCCATTAGATTTAAAAACAGTTCTGTGATATAGCTTTGATTGCCGTATATCTGAACAGGTTCGCCCTCAATGGTCATTGTGACCTCTCTATTATCTGCCTTGTGACGGAGTATCTCCTCTACGTCATGGGCGGTTTTCAGCAGGTCTATTTTATCAGACAAAACGTGTTCCTGCTCCTCTATCTGAGAAAGCCTGATAATATCGTTTATAAGATACAAAAGTCTTTCGCTTTCACGATATATCATACCGCCGTATTTCTTCACGTCCTCTTCCTTGGTGAAAATGCCGTTTTCAAGAAGCTCGCCAAAGCCTTTTATGGTGGTAAGCGGAGTTTTAAGCTCGTGAGATACGTTGGCTGAGAAGTCACGGCGTATCTGCTCGCTTTGTATCTCCTCTGTTACGTCAACAAAGAAGATTATGATACCAAAATCAAGGGTATTTTCGCTGTAGACCTTATTTGCAAAGGTACGGTAAAAACGGCTTTTTTCTGTGATGATACCTTTTGCTGCACCGCTTTCCTTGGCTTCTTCAAGCAGACCTATTATCTGCTGATCGTTGGTCATATGGTCTATCTTGGTATGCTCCGTAGGGTCAAAGCTGTTGCCGAGAATTTTCAATGCGCTCTTATTTACCGAAAGCACTGTCATGTCCTCGTCAAGAAGTATCATGCCCTCAACCATATTTTCGGTGATAAGTGATATTTTTTCTCTCTCTGCCTTTATTTTATTCATGTTCTTATGTATTCGTCCCATAAGAACGTCCGCATTTTTTATGATAGGTTCAAGTTCTTCATAAGGCGTTTCAAACTGACCTATATTCTCGTTTCTCAGATCAAGCTGTTTTACAAGGGAATTTATCGGCTTTATCATGCTTTCTGAAAGCTTTATGGAGATTATGGTGGTGATAAAGATTATTCCTCCTGCGAACACCACAAGCATTGGTATCACTGCAAGGAACACCCCTGCAAGATTTTCCTTATCTGTAGAAAATCTCAGCACACCGCCGTCATATTTTATGGCATAATAATATGTAGTATATCCAAGGGTTTTGGAAAATCTTGTGAATTCGCCCTCGCCATTTGCCATAGCCTCTTTGAACTCTTCACGGTCTGAGTGGTTTTCCATTTCGGCAGGGTCTGCCTCAGAGTCATATTTTACACTGCCCTGTGCGTCGATGAAGGTGACACGGACATCATATTCTACTGATCTTTCCAAAATATCAGCCATTTCTGAGGGTTTATTGTTTCCTGCGGCAACGAGCTTTGCAGCGGATTTAAGCTCATTTTTAGTGAAACGCTGATAGGTAGAATATCCAAGAGAGCCTGCTACTAAAAGGAAAAACAGCACTGTACATGAAACAAGTATCGTCATGACTTTATAGAGTTTTTTCTGCATATGCTGTTCCTCCTTATCTGAAAATTTTTATATTTTGTAGCCTATGCCACGGACTGTTTTGATAAGATCCGTACAGCCTGCGGATTCAAGCTTTTGTCTGAGGGTCTTTATGTGCATATCAACAGTCCTTGTTTCCCCTGCAAACTCATAGCCCCAGACCATTTCCATAAGCTTATCACGGCTCACGGCTATGGACTTATGGCGCATAAGATACATCAAAAGCTCAAATTCCTTATAGGTCAAAACTACTTCCTGACCATTATAAGAGCATATACGTCTTGAAGCGTCAAGGGATACGCCCTGTTCTTCTATGACATCGGCTTCGGCATTCTGCTTGCCTGCACGTCTTAAAACGGCTTTTATTCTTGAAAGCAGTTCCATTACGCCGAACGGCTTTGTTATATAGTCGTCTGCGCCCATTTCAAGACCTGACACCTTATCAAGCTCGCTTGATTTTGCGGTGAGCATTATAACAGGGACGTCCTGAGTATGGCTGTCTTTTTTGAGCTTTGAAAGTATGGAATAGCCGTCCTCGTCAGGAAGCATTATGTCAAGAAGCACCAGCGAAGGCTCTTTGTTTCTTATCTCTTCATAAAACGGTTTTGCTTTTGGAAATGCTTTCACCTCATATCCACCCGATTTAAGTGCGCAGGATATAAGCTCTCTTATTCCGTCATCGTCTTCTACACAATATATAAGTGCCATAGATCTTACCCCTTTTCGTTAAAACTCTTTAGCAGGCAGAGCGTATTTCTCGCTGTAGCGCTTGACCTGTCCGTCAAAGCCCTCGCCTGAATTTTTAAGCATCTGAACATACTCGTGGACGTCAAAGCTTTCGTCGTTTTCCTGTATAAGGCAGACCGCTATATTTGAGCAATGGTCTGAAACTCTTTCCAAATTTGTGAGCAGATCGGAGAACACAAAGCCCATTTCTATGGTACACTCGCCTGTCTGAAGCCTTTTTACATGGCGGTTTTTAAGCTTTGTTCTTATCTTATCCACCACTTCCTCAAGCGGTTCAACTCTTGTGGCAAGCTCCAGATCGTGCTTTTCAAAGGCTTCCATGGCGATATCCAAAACATCTCTTACGGCACTGCACATGACTTTTACTTCGGCTGTTGCCTGTGATGTGAAGTTCAGATCCTTCTGCTGTTTTTCCTCGGCAACGGACACCATGTTCATGGCGTGGTCGGAGATACGCTCAAAGTCGCCTATAACATGAAGTATAGTTGAAACTGACTGAGAATCCTTTGCAGAAAGATCTCGGCTTGAAAGCTTTACAAGATATGTGCCGAGTCTATCCTCATAGAGGTCGACGGCTGCTTCATTTGCGGCTATCTGTTCTGCCTTTTCCTTATCGTACTTATCGACGCAGATGTTCATTGCCATGTCTATGCTTTCTTTTGCTATCTCGCCCATGCGGTTTGTAAGCTCTCTGCACTTTTCAACTGCAAAAGACGGTGACTGGAGAAATCTTTCGTCAAGAAGCTTGAACTGCTCTTCGATATTGTCCTTATTTCCCTCCCCCTCTTTGTCTTTGACAGTGAGGTAGGCAAGCTTTTCAAGGACTTTGATAAATGGCAGAAGTATGATAGATGTTGACAGGTTGAATATAGTATGCACAATAGCTATCTCCTTTGCGCCCACAACTCCGTCAACGAACGAGAAGCCGATAAAGGCATTGAACAGATAGAAAACTGTAAGGAAAAGCAGTGTTCCTATTATATTAAAATAGAGGTGGACAACTGCAACACGCTTTGCGTTCTTGCTTGTGCCTATTGATGAAAGCAGAGCTGTTACGCAAGTACCTATATTCTGACCGAGTATTATCGGCAATGCAGAACCGAATGTTATTGCACCTGTGGCTGAGAGAGCCTGAAGGATACCAACGGAAGCAGATGAGGACTGAATGATAGCGGTAAGAAGTGCGCCTGCAAGAACGCCCAGAATAGGGTTTTTGAACCAGAGAAGCACTTCTGCGAACTCAGGAACGTCTTTAAGAGGTGCGACTGCACCGCTCATTGAGTCCATGCCAAACATGAGCACTGCAAAGCCTACGAGTATAGATGCGATATCCTTTTTCTTATCGTTTTTTGAGAACGTCAGCATTGCAACGCCTATTATCGCAAGGATAGGCGAGAACGAGGACGGCTTGAGCATTTTTATAAGAAAGCTGTCGCCGCTAAGTCCTGACAAAGACAATATCCACGCTGTTACGGTAGTACCGATATTTGCGCCCATTATAACGCCTATGGCGGAATGGAGCTTCATGATGCCTGCGTTTACAAAGCCCACCAGCATTACTGTAGTGGCTGAGGAGGACTGAATGACCGCTGTTACAGAAAGTCCAAGCAACATTGCCTTGATAGGGTTTGAGGTGAGCCTTTCAAATATTTTTTCAAGCTTTCCTCCTGCGAGTTTTTCCAGCCCGTTACCCATTACATTCATTCCGTAAAGGAACATTGCAAGACCGCCTATAAGGGTCAGAACATTAAAAATCGTCATACTGACACTCCCTGATAATAATTTTACACTATTGTTACAATGTTTACAATGAACATTATACAACATAATTGTAAAATAACAAATCAGGCTGAGTAAAATCTGAGTAAAATCGTACAAGAATAGCAAAAAGGCGGTATTCCGCCTTTTATAATGATATTTTACATGATTCTTTCTGTTTTATGGACGCCTGTTACGGAGAATACCACCCATTCTGCGATATTTACCGCATGGTCACCGATACGCTCGAAGTATTTTGCCACCATAAGGGTATCTATAGCTTTTTCACCGTTTGCTTTATCGGCGGCTATCTCGTCAATTATCTTATCCTTGGTCTTTACAAAAAGCTCGTCTATTTTATCGTCAGAGCTTATGACCTTTCGGGCAAGGTTCTCGTCGTCGTTCACATAGGCGTCGATAGCGTCGTTCACCATTTGTGTGGCGGCTCTTGCCATTTCACTGATATCGCTAAGATCCCATTTCTGCTTTTTCTTTATAAGCTGGATATTCAGATCTGCAATATCTGCTGACTGATCGCCAACACGCTCGATATCGGTTATCATTTTAAGTGCAGCGGACACACGTCTGAGATCCTCGGCAAAAACAGGCTGTTGCTGCAAGAGCAGGTTAAGACAGATCCTCTCTACCTCACGCTCCGCCTCGTTTATCTTGGCGTCAAACTCCACCGTTTCACGGGCAAGCTTTGTATCCTGCTCTTCAAGAGATTTTATTGACATTGCGATTATCTGCTCTGTCATTGCTGCCATAGAAAGCAGCTTTTTGTTAAGCTCGCTGAGCTTATTGTCAAAATTCGCACGCATAGATATTTCTTCCTTTCACCTATATTTCCAAAGCGTTTATCCGAAACGTCCAGTGATATACTCGAGAGTTTTCTGTTCCTTAGGATTGGAGAAGATACGCTGAGTTTCGTCGAACTCGACTATCTCGCCATGGAGGAAAAAGGCTGTTTTATCGGATATACGGGTCGCCTGCTGCATATTATGGGTGACGATAACGATAGTGTAATTCTTTTTAAGCTCTGTGGCAAGCTCCTCTATTTTGATAGTGGAGATAGGGTCAAGGGCTGATGTAGGCTCGTCCATAAGAAGCACCTCCGGCTTTACGGCGAGTGCTCTTGCGATACAGATACGCTGCTGCTGTCCGCCTGACATACCAAGGGCTGACTTTTTAAGTCTGTCCTTTGTTTCGTCCCACACGGAAGCCTGACGGAGAGTTGTTTCGACTATCTCGTCAAGGTCGGCTTTTTTCTTTATGCCGTGAGTTCTTGGGCCGTATGCGATATTATCATATATGGACATCGGGAAGAGGTTTGGTTTCTGGAAAACCATTCCCACACGCTTTCTAAGCTCGGTTATTTCCATATCTTTATAGATATTCTCCCCGTCAAGGGTAAAATCCCCTGTTATCTTACAGCCCTCCACGAGATCGTTCATACGGTTGAGGGATTTAAGAAGAGTGGATTTTCCGCAGCCTGAAGGGCCTATGAATGCGGTTATTTCCTTTTCGGCTATGGACAAGTTTATATTTTTGAGAGCCTGAAAATCTCCGTAAAAGAGATCGCAGTTTTTCACCTGCAGTTTTGGCTGTGTCATTTATTAGTTTCCTCCTTTGGAAAGCTTTCTGGCAACAAGGGACGCAAGTCCGTTAAGAAGCAGTACTACTGCCAGCAGGACAACTGCTGTAGCGCTTGCTTCGTTCATATAAAGTCCCTCGTTGGAAAGTGAATACATATGGATAGAAAGGGTACGTCCTGAGTCTGTAAGACCTGCATACTTGGCGATAGTTCCTGCGGTATAGATAAGGGCGGCTGTTTCGCCGAAAATTCTTCCCATTGCAAGGATAACGCCTGAGAGGATACCGCTTATTGCAGGAGGCAGAACGATAACGAAGATAGTTCTGAGCTTTCCTGCGCCAAGTCCGTAGCTGCCCTCACGGAAGCTGTCGTCTACAGATTTCAGCGCTTCCTCGGTAGAACGGATTATAAGCGGAAGCACCATTATCGCCAATGTGCAAGCGCCTGAGAGCATTGAGAGCTTCCAGTTAAGGGCAAGCACAAAGAACATATTTCCGAAAAGTCCGTACACTATGGACGGGATACCTGAAAGTGTTTCTGTAGTAAGTCTTATCACTCTGACGAATTTGTTGCCTTTCTTTGCATACTCAACGAGATATATTGCGCAGAATATGCCCAGAGGTGCGGCTATTGCCAGGGACACCAGAAGCATTTCAAAGGTGTTCACGATAGCAGGGAGCATTGACACGTTCTCGGTGGTATAGGTCTTAGCGAAAAGGGACGGTTTCAGATAAGGAACGCCCTTTATCACAACATAGCCCACGATAAGAACGAACACGCTTATAGTAAGGACCACTGCTATTTTGGTGAGGATATTGAACACCAATGACATGGGGTGAGTTTTATAGGTTTTCATTCTGTCTGACATTTTTATCACCCTTTATCCTTTCTGTTTGTGACAAGGTTAAAGCAAAGGTTCAGAAGAAGAATGAACACGAACAGCACAACGCCTGTTCCGATAAGGGCGTCATAGTGAAGTCCCTCAGCGTAGCTCATTTCTATTACGATGTTGCCTGTGAGGGTACGGACGCTGTCGAGAAGGGAGTGTGGAATGATAGTTGAGTTTCCTGCTATCATGATGACTGCCATTGTTTCGCCTATTGCTCTGCCCACTGCGAGGATAACGCTTGCGAGTATTCCTGACTTTGCGGCAGGAAAAACGACTGTTGCCACTGCTCTTTCATGTGTTGCGCCAAGGGCTACTGCACCCTCGTAATAGCTGTCTGGAACGGCTTTAAGTGCGCTGACGCTCATGCCCACGATAGTAGGGAGTATCATGATACCGAGGATAATGGAAACTGTAAGAACGCTGTTTCCTGTGCCGCCGAAAAGGTTTCTTATGATAGGAACTACAACTACCATGCCGAAAAAGCCGTATACAATGGACGGTATGCCTGCAAGAAGATTTATTGGAGGCATGAGCCACTTGAAGAGCTTTTTAGGGCAAAACTTTGCCATAAATATCGCTGTTAAAAGTCCGATAGGCACACCGATTATTATTGCTCCTGCTGTGCAGTAGAGAGAGCCGACTATCATAGGGAAGATTCCATATGAAGCAGGGACGTTTCTAGGACTCCAGTCTGTGCCGAAGAGGAAGTTTCCAACGCCTATTTTGGCGATTGCAGGACAGCCTTTAGCGAACATGAAGATACATATTACTATTACTGCCGCAACTGAAACGCAGGCGCAAAGGAAAAACAATGCTTTCATCGCTTTCTCAAGCAGGTGGGAACTTTGTTTTGCTGTTGGCTTCTGAGCGGCTGTATTCGCTGCCACCGCTGTGTTTTCCGTCAACGTAATTATCACCTCTGAAAATTTTTCACTTGTTTTTTTGCTCAGACAAAGGGGGCGACAATTTGCTGTGCCGCCCAAAGTTTTGTCTTGTGCAAATCTTTATGGAGAATTAACTTGATAGCTTATTTGCTTTCGTCAGACCATGTTGTCTTTGAGCCTGTATAGATAGCCTTTATCTCGTCCATTGTGATGTCGTCAACTGCGTTATCCTTATTTACGATAACTGCGATAGCGTCCTGAGCGATAGTTACAGACTTGATACCCTGTGAAAGCTCGTCATCTGAGATATCTCTTGAAGCCATACCGATATCAGATGTGCCGTTGATAGCGTCCTTGATACCTGTTGAGGAGTCTGACTGCTGAACGTCTACTGTTACGTTTGTGTTTACCTTCTGATATGCTTCTGCGAGCTTTTCCATAACCGGTGTTACTGATGATGAACCGCTGACTACTACCTTACCGGAAGCGTTGTTTGAAGCATAAGCTGCTGCACTCTTATCGATCTTTATGTAGCCTGCCTTTTCGATGATATCCTGACCCTCTGAGCTGAGGATATAGTTCTCAAAGTCCTGAGCTGCGTCTGAAAGGCCGTCTTTAACTGCGATATTGAAAGGTCTTACTATTTTATAGTCACCGCTTTCGATTGTTGCTGTTGAAGGCTCAACGCCCTCTACTTTAAGAGCCTTTACTGTATCGTTCAGTGAACCGAATGAGATATAGCCGATAGCGTTCTTATCTCCTGACACCTGAGTAAGTACAACGTCTGTTGACTTACAGATAAGGGCGTCTTTCTTTGTGTTATCAGTCTTGTTGCCGTCAGCATCCTTTTCCTCGATACCTGTCAGCTCGATAAATGCGCCTCTTGTTCCTGAGCCGTCCTCACGGGAGATAACTGTGATCTTATCTGAGCTTCCGCCGCAGCTTGCGAGCATTGCGGCTGCAAGTGCAACTGATGTAAATATCGCTGCCAGTTTTGATGTTCTTGTTTTCATGATATAAAACCTCTTTCTTATACTTGCCCTTTGGGCTTTTTGATTTGCACCTTTTCTCTCTGCACCCTGTGTGCAGGTCTTCATGTTATTTCTATTCAGGTGATATACTTATGATACATCAGCATTGTAAAATCAGTAACCGAAGTAAAGTAAAGTCATTGTAAGATGTTTGCAAAGAAATTTACACACAAAAAAGGACTTTACACTGCTATGCACAATGTAAAATCCTTTTGTATGCAGAAAAAAGTGCGCTTTCATAATGAAAACGCACTTTGTAAAATCGGTGATATTCTATTTAGATTTAGTAGCTCTGTACAAGTACAACTGAGCCGTCTGCCTTATTATATGCGGCACTGTAGCCGTGGCCGTCTTCTGTAAAGAAGTAATAGTACAGGAAACCTGCGTCCTCAGTTCTGTATTCATATGAAGAAACCTTGCCGTCTATCTGAGCTGTGATAGCGGCGACAGCCTTTGCAGAATCTCCGCTCTCGGCTGATGCAGTTGTTGTAGTTTCGTCAGGCTTTGAGTCTGCTGTAGTTGTGGTAGTTGTTGTAGTTTCTGTATCTGAGGCAGTTGTTGTGGTAGTTGTCGTTGTTTCTGTATCAGGTGCAGAGGTTTCGGTGGCTGGTGTTGAGCTTTCGTCAGCCGGCTGTGAGGTAGTGGTATTTGTGTCAGCAGAAACTGCACTGCTCTCGGTATCGACGAACACGCCTCCCTTACTGTCGTCATCAGCGGCAACAGCTGTTTTTGGCTTTGTAGTAGTAGTGGTCTTATTATTTGTTCCGCCAAAACCGAAGATCTTATAGCCTGCAACTATAGCAAGAATGACCACCACAAGTATACCCACTGTGATAGTGGCAGTAATTGCAAAGAGCTTCTTTCTGGAAGCGTCATCGTTATCCTCTGTATCATCATCGGAATAATCGTTTTCATCGTCAGAATAACCGTCATTATCATAATTATCCTGATAATTCTCAGAGCCGTCATTATTATCATGGCTATCAGCTATTGGTGTGGAGAAAAACTCTGTAGGCTCTTCCGGCTGTTTAGGCATGGTAAAGGCTCTTGTTTTCTCTTCATACTCCTGTGCCTCCTGCTTTGTGAACACTCTTGTTCTGTCAGCATCGTCAGCAGAGGTGAAATTCTGCTCCTCCTGCTTGCTGTCTTCCGTAACAGGCGTGCTTTCGTCTATAAGCAGGTTATGGCAATACTTACAGAGTATTGCTTCTTCGGATATTTCCTTATGGCAAAAAGGACATTCCTTTGTTTTCATTTTTACTTTCCTCCCGAATATTATCTGTTAAATATAATGATAACACAAACCATTTTAAAAATCAACAGGTTTCACCAAAATATCATCAAATTATACCATTCTTTTAAAAAAGGCTCTTTTATGGACATTATTTTTTGATGTTTTCGTATGATATCACGGTATAATTTGTTGAATAACGACATTTGTATTGTTTTTAAGCAGGGCATAATTGTGCAAGTATACAAAGTGATAAAAAACCTATTGACAAAACAGGCATTGGGGAGTATAATAATTAAGCTGTCTGATGACGCAGACAAATGCTTCACAGAAACATCTATGAAGCTCAAGGCACACAAAGCTTGGAACTTTTCCGTGGCTGGAGACTTTTCCCCACCGTGTGCAACGTCAACTACGAGGCGTAACTCAGTTTGGTAGAGTGCTTGGTTTGGGACCAAGATGCCGCAGGTTCAAGTCCTGTCGCCTCGACCACTTTATTAAAAAAATGAAAACAAAATAAAAAGTGCTTGACAAGTGCTTGGAGATATGATATAATAGATATCGTCAGTTCGACAGATCAAGCAATACAAGCTGGTGTAGCTCAGTTGGTAGAGCAGCTGATTTGTAATCAGCAGGTCGGGGGTTCGAGTCCGTCCACCAGCTCCATTATTTTGTTTTCATTCATATGGGAGAATTCCCGAGTGGCCAAAGGGGGCAGACTGTAAATCTGTTGCTTCTAGCTTCGGTGGTTCGAATCCACCTTCTCCCACCAAAAAGCTCGCAGACTTCTGCGGGCTTTTTTTGTTTTATCTTGACAGGTATGACTGCGATATGATATAATCGAAAAAATCAGAATGTCATGGGGTGGTAGAGTTTATGAAAAGGCACGTTTTGATACTTTTTGCGGCTGTCATTTTCACGCTTACACTTGCCAGTTGCACGTCAAAATATGACGCTGAGGACTTTATCGGAAAGACTTCGGCGGAGATAGTTGACGAGAACGGGGATTTTGACTGCGTTATTGGCGAGGCTGATAACGGAATATACTCAAACTGCAAGTGCGGATACACCATAAAGGAAAAGAAAGCGGGGTTTTTAGGCTCGTCGGACGAGGTTTTATTTTTCATATGCTTTGATGAAAATTTTTCTGCTCGCTCGGCTCACTCCATATTTCTTTGCGTAATTCATTAAGGATTGACGAAACTTCATATCTTGTGTTATAGTTTAGATATTAGAGTGATTGTTGAACCAGGCGGTGAAAGGATAGTAACTGGCTTTCCTATTAATCGCTAATTATGAGAGGAGATTAAAATGGTAAAAGACGCATATGATATGTTCTTCAAAAATATCTCTATGCAATTTCATGACGACTCTCTTGTGAATGCTCTTGTGGAAGATGCTGAAGAACTGGCGAAATATGGAGAAAAACGGGTGGCTCTTGAAAATTTTTTGGAGAACGTTTTAGCTAATGAGGTTACGATTTCAAAAGAAGCTGTCACTTTAGCAGAAAAAGCATTCAGTGATGCTCCAAATGATTATGATATAGAGCTAATAAACGAACTGAAAAAAACCGATGTTACGTAAGGGGATGATTTGGATGCCAATGGACAAAAAAGATCAACTTGCAGAATTAATTTCAAATGCGGAAACTTCCTTTTATAATGGGCAATTACAAGAGGCGTTCAGTCTTTCTTTATCAGCTATAAAACTCGATGAGAACTGTGCAGATGCGTATCAGTGTGCTGCAAATGTTTGTATGTCACTCAGCAGATACGAAGATGCAATTGAGTATTATCAAAAAGTTCAAATATATATAATGTTAATAACGCAAATCGAAATGAACTTATAGTTAGTAATATTGTAGACTCAATGTCAGATTCAGATATTATGAGCTTTTTGACCTACCAAAATGCTGGTGGAATGAACACCGATTTTACGAGTGTCAAAAGTGCGTTGAAATGGGATCCGATTTATTACAGCAGAACTGCTAATGCTAGTTATGGAATTGGTTTAGCAGCAGTTATACTCAATGATGAGGCTATGGGGTATAACTCTAAAATTATTTTTATTACTGACAGCAGTGTATCAGTTGACAGTAGATTTCTTAAGCTTGCAATTAATAACAAGATACCTATTTACTTTTTCTGTATTGGTGATTTTAATACAGCTGCATTGATAGGTTATGCACAGCTGACAGGCGGCAAGGTATACTCTGCTAAAACCGCTGCTGAAATAAATCAAAGCTGCAATGAAATAGGTCCTAAGACCTTTGTTGGAGAAACAGACACTGATGGTGACGGTTTTACAGATATTGAAGAAATGAGCGGACTTATTGTAAGCTCAAATTGCAAAATTGTTAATACCGATTATATGAAAGCTGACACGGATGATGACGGCCTTGATGACAATGAAGAAGTCGATGTTGAGCTTACGAAGGTTGAAGTACCTGGAAAACAGGGCAATCCTTCAACGTTCAAATACTATCATCATATGAATTCTGATCCCTCTAAAGCTGATACTGATGGGGATGGGCTGGACGATATGGAAGATTTTGATCCAACCAAACCTCTATCGAATGATGAACGAAATATATATGACTTTTTCAATAATGCAGAAGATTATGAAATAAGATATGTACTTGAAAATCCTTGGATACAGCAGTTAGGTACGCTCAAAGGCATAGAATGTGTTAAAATTTGCAGGAAACATTTAGTTGATCGAGACCTTAAGAAAATCGAAAATGAGATGATTACTGCAGGTATAATGTCAAATCCAAAAAACGGAAAGCCTATAGATAAAATAATGCAATTTTTGTGCGGACATTATGGGAACCCTTCCACAATGCTGTTCTCCGAGTATGAATTGTATAAAAATAATATGAGCTTCTCTCAACTCATTGAACTGTCTTGGAATGTATGGAGCAATGATATGAAAATGGTTGCTCAAATATGGCTGTTTAATGTTTCCAGTTTGATTCAGCAAGGTTGGGCTGAATGGGATTATTCTTCAGATTATAAGTTGTCTTTAGAACAAGAACGGACATTAGGTAATGTCGTCAATGCAAAAAGAATGGGTTTATTAAGAGGTGATACAAAAAGATTAAATGCTAATGAAAGGAAAGTTGTTGGTGAATTATTAGAGGAAGGTAGATCAATTGAAGTGTTGCCAGAAGGTGTGACAAGTTCTCCTGATTTTGTGGTGGATGGTTTGAAAACAGAACTAAAAACTCTTAAAAATCACAATTTGAATACCACATTAAGTAAAATTGATAAAGCTTTTGGCAAACAAGGAGCTGACGCTTTAATTTATGATGTTCGTCCTGGTGGACTTACAAAATTAGAAGTCGAACAAATATATCATCGTGTATGTGGTAAATATAACGGTGGTATTCCTGGCATAATTGAATTTTGGACAATAGAAGGAAAAGTAATATATAATACATAGGAGGGATGAAAATGAGAGTATATTGTCGATGTGGAAATATGCTTACAAATCAGCTTGACCCTAACGATACGGAATATTATGTTTATTCAGACAGAGAATGGTGTGAGATACAGAAAAACGAATACATACACGTTTTGGACATTCCCTATCCTCGCTATAATGTTTGGCATTGCGAAAAATGTGGCAGAATAACTTTGTTTGATGATTCTTACAATTTAGTAAAAGTATATAAGCCGGAAGAATAGTCGTTTAAGATCATAACACAAACTTTGCCCTCGGAGAACAACATTGAAACAGCTTTTAAAT
>PPYE01455363.1_pt1 | contig 18832 bp, 17 predicted proteins | sample 1559881 | NCBI WGS metagenome assembly PPYE01 (sample SAMN08240022, study PRJNA423297) | Human gut metagenome, whole genome shotgun sequencing project. | reverse complement strand
GTACCTTTTAATATCGCCTCCTACGCATTGTTGCTGCAAATGGTAGCACAAGTTACCGGATTACAGACCGGTGATTTTGTTCATACACTAGGTGACACACATATCTATACCAACCACTTGGAACAAGTAAAACTTCAATTGAGCCGTGAACCCCGTCCCCTACCTCAAATGAAAATCAACCCGGATATCAAGGATATATTCAGTTTTAAATATGAAGATTTTGAATTGGTGAATTATGATCCATGGCCACACATTGCGGGTAAAGTATCTGTTTAGCAGTTATGGTGAATAGGCTGCACAAGCTTATTCATCACTTACCACTAATATCACTAAACATTCACCACTAACCACTCATCACTATGAATATTTCAATTATAGTAGCAATAGCACGCAACCACGGCATTGGATTTGAAAATAAATTATTATATTGGCTTCCCAACGATTTGAAACGTTTTAAAGCTTTAACAACCGGACATACTATCATCATGGGACGCAAAACCTTTGAATCACTTCCCAAAGGAGCACTTCCCAATCGCCGGAATATTGTATTAAGCCGCCGGGAAGGAGCAGTCTTTGCCGGAGCTGAATGTTTCCCTGCATTGGAAATCGCTTTATCCCACTGCAAAGAAGAAGAAGAAATATTTATTATAGGCGGTGCAAGCTTGTATAAAGAGGCAATGCATATAGCCCAACAATTATATATCACATTTATTGATGACACATCCAAGGAAGCTGATGCTTATTTTCCCGAAATAAAGAAAGAGGAATGGAAAGAAACAGGCAGAGAAGATCACCCGACAGATGAAAAACATCTCTACCCGTATAGTTTTATTAATTATAGCCGGATAAAGTAACGATTAATCTTCATCAGCTAAATCGAGGATAGGCATTTGTCTCTTGATAGCCTCATTAAAAGATATAATAGTTTCTGAACGAGCCAAGCCCAATGGTTGCAACTTATCATGAATTATGCTAAGCAAATGATGATTGTTCTTTGCATAAATCTTGATAAACATATCATATTGTCCCGTAGTGAAATGACATTCTACGACTTCAGGAATATTTTTCAAAGCCTCTGTCACTGAATCAAATTGTTCCGGATCTTTCAGATAAAGACCAATATATGCACATGTCTCATTGCTCATCCAAACTGTCTAATTGATGATGTCCCATTCTTTTTAGTTTAATTTTCTGCAAAGATATGACTTTTCCCGACAATATTCGTGCGATTCATAACTTTTATTGTATAAATACCAATAATTTAATAGAATGTCCTATCTTTGCAGAAAATGCAAAGACGATGAAAAAGACATTTATTTTTACCTTGTGCAGTTTATTCAGCATGACTGTAAACGCTCAAAATTTCAGTGATTATTTCGAAGATAAAACACTTCGGGCAGATTATATTTTTACCGGAGATGCCAAAAAACAAGAAGTATATCTGGACGAACTGTCAAGCCTTCCGCAATGGGCAGGACGCAAGCATCATCTAGCAGAACTTCCTTTGGCAGGCAACGGTGAAATCACAATGAAAGACAAAGCAACAGGAGAAACCATTTATCGAACGTCATTCTCTAGCCTTTTCCAAGAATGGGTAAGCGAAGAAGAAGCAAGTAGGATAAAAAGAGGCTTCGAGAATTCTTTTCTTTTGCCTTATCCCAAAAAAGAAGCAGTAGTGACCATATCTCTAAAAGATGTATATCATAAAGTAAATGCCTCACTCACACATGAAATAATCCCCAATGATATTCTGATCCATCAGAGGGGAACAAACCATATTACCCCTCATCGCTATCTTCTGCAAAACGGAAATGCCGCAGATTGCATCGATGTAGCAATCATGGCAGAAGGATATACAGAAAAAGAGATGGATATATTTTATAAAGATGCCCAGACAGCGTGTGACGCCCTGTTCAGTCATGAACCTTTCAAGAAACTGAAGGACATCCTGATTTTCAACCGGTTGTAGTCCATGAATTCGGCCATAGTTTTGGAGGATTAGCAGATGAATATGCATATACCGAAGCCCCAAGCCCGCAATATCCATATGAAGTGGAACCTTGGGAGCCAAATATCACCACATTAATTGATTTCGACAGTAAATGGAAAGATATGATTCCGGAAGGTACTGCCATACCTACTCCGGTAGCTACAGAAAATGCCGACTTATACACCAAGGTGGGTGTCTATGAAGGAGCAGGCTATACACAAAAAGGACTTTATCGTCCTACTACCGAATGCAGAATGAAGATAAACGAAGCACCTGCATTCTGCCCGGTATGCCAACGTGCATTAGAAAGACTAATAAACTTTTATACTGCGAAATAGGTTCATAACTTAAGACTAAACAAAGACAGATAAAATGATTGAAATTAAACAAGTAAAAACACAAGATGAGGTTAATTATACCTTTGTGGAAAAATTAATGCATACGGCATTCCCTCAAGAAGAACGCCGTGATACCGTACAGCAGAGAGAATATTCTGATAATAATCCCCGGTTCTGCAACAACATTATTTTAGAAAACGGTAACAGCATTGGTATGATCAGCTATTGGACAATGGGAGATTTTTACTATATCGAACATTTCGCTATTGATCCCAGCCTCAGAAACGGAGGTTATGGAAAACGTGTGCTGGAAATGATAAAAAAACAGTTAAAAGGTCCAATTGTATTGGAAGTAGAGGAGCCTAATGATGAAATGAGCACACGCCGTATTCACTTCTATAAACGTTTGGAATTCACTTTACCACCACACAGGAGTTTGTCCTCAAAAAATCCATTGTACGTACTATTACTAGCCATAGGTAACGGATAAATTCGTCCATAACAAATAGAATGGAAAACATAAAAAAAGGAAGCTGTTAAAAACAGCTTCCTTTTTTATCTATGCTTATATAACTATTACTGACGTTGAGTAGCTGAATAGTTTATTTTCAAAGCGTAAGCTTGACGAAGTGCCTGCTTTACATCCTGTACAATACCCATCTTTGTATCTTTATCAACTTTCAAGGATACTGTCATAAATGGCTGGTCTTCTTCTTTCATATTCTCACGTTCCTGATAAATGTAGTCCTGAACTTCTGACACTTCAGCAAACTTATCATTCAACTGAATACGACTTTCAGCACCCATTTTCTTTTGGAATTCCGGCAACGGTTTACCTATATAAATAAAGGAAACCAACGACTTCTTTTCCAACTTTTCCAATTCTGTTCCTTGAGGAACCTGAAATTGAACCTTCAATGTAACCTCACGCATGGTTGTTACAATCATAAAGAAGAACAACATGGTAAAGATAAGGTCAGGCAATGAAGAGGTATTCAACTCAGGCATTCCACGTTTACCTGTTTTATTAAATTTTCCCATTACTTACCTCCATACTTTTTAGGTTCAGCTTCAGAAATCTTCTGCGGATAATATTCACGAATAGCTTTTTGTTCATCTTCGTTGCACTCATTATAAAGCTTTCCAAATTTAGCTTTACCTAGTTCATTACGAAGTTCATTATACGCAGCAACCAATTCATTTTGCACATCAATATATGCTTGATAGCTAGTTCCAACGTCATTCTGAACAGAGATTACATGATTTTCCGTAATCATACAATCACCCAGCAAAGGAATATTCTTTCTATGCTTTTCAGGCAGATTTTCATCATCATACGGATTGGCTATAAACTCTTTTGCCTTTTCTTTCAATTGCTTCACATCAATATAGTCCGTACCACACATCAGCTGGTTGTCTTTATTCAGACGGACTTGAAGGATGTTTCGTTCCTTTACAATAATATCATCATCTTTCTGATCCTTGTTTTCGGGAGGAGGCGGAAGCCGTCTCGCCAAGCCACGGTCAGTATCCATTGATGTTGTTATCAGGAAGAAAATAAGCAACATAAAGGCAATATCAGCTGTTGAACTGGAGTTAATTCCAGGTACGCCTCTTTTTTTTCTTGCCATTTTACTTACTTCGTTTTAAATTATTTAATCAATGTAGATAATATTATCTTTTAAAGATACCGCTCAAGTTTACTAAAGTACCGATTGCAGCCACACCAAACAAGAAATAAATGGAGTAAATCAGCATATCAGTAATTTTCAACCAACCTGTATCAGTGTAAGCACTACCATCGGCCAAAACAACAGGAGAGTCAGAACCCATACCGTAAGAAACGACCAATACTACCACAAACAAGACCAAGCCGATCAAAGACTTTATTGCACTTTTAGGATTATCTCTCAAAGCAGCGCCAAATTGTGCTATCGCACCAATTACAGTTACTGCCACACATATTCCAAACATTGCATACATTAAGTAAATCAATGTTTCCGTATGTTCAGGTGCATTATATTCACCTACCGGATTATTGTATCCTACAAAATAGAACATTCCCAGCACGACAAGAATCAGCGCAAAGCAAATGTACATTATGTAGTAAGACACTTTATATGATAACTTAGCCATCTCCTAATTATTTTTTGTATTTCAACCATACCGATTACAGTACCCAAGAATCCCAAAGACGGAGCCATTGCGATGAACAATGTAATCCAAGAACATCCTTTTTCCAAATAACCGGCTTGAACTCCACCGTAAGAAACAACTGAACGTTCTACTACATCAATACCTTCATCTATTCTCATCAAGCCTTGATAACAAATAGAAGCGACCGGACCACGAGTATTGCGACATACAGTTTTAGCAGCTTCAACATCACCTTTTTCCAAAGCAGCCTCAATGTTAGCCATCAACTTCTTTGTATTCGTTTCAGCCAAGCTCAAATAAATGATACGTTATTAATTAATTGTTATTTATTTGTTTTAATTGTCTTCCAGTCTGTTGTGCTTTCCATTACAATGCGGAGAGAGCGGGATTCGAACCCGCGAAACACTTTTGGCGTTTACACGCTTTCCAGGCGTGCCTCTTCAACCACTCGAGCATCTCTCCTTTTCGGGCGACACAATACTATCTTTTTTAAAATCGGGTGCAAATTACAAAGAAAATCGGGAACTGCAAGCGATTTCAGCTACAAATGTATTCTTTTTTTTCGTCTTACGTAGAATTAGCCCTGCCAATATTTAAATTACCTATCAAAATTAATAAACTTTAAAAACTTATTCAGCCATTTTGAACACTTTTAAAGCATTATTGGCAGTAATTCTATCCACATCTTTAAAATCCAGACCATAGATTTCGGCAAGTTTCATCGCTACATTCTTTATATAAGAAGACTCGTTCCGTTTTCCCCTGAAAGGCACAGGAGCCAAATAAGGAGAATCCGTTTCAAGAACGATTCTGTCTAAGGGGATATGAGGTAAGACCTCAGCCAGACTACTCTTCTTGAATGTAACGACTCCATTGATCCCAAAGAAAAAACGAGCATACTCTAAAACCTGCCCTGCTTCCTCCAGAGTACCCGTAAAACTATGAAAGATACCGCTTAACTCAGTTTTTTTATAAGGTTCCATCACTTCAAACAACTCCGGAAAAGCTTCACGGCAATGCAACACCAAAGGCAGATGATATTCCAATGCCCATTGAATCTGTATATCCAACGCCTTCTGTTGTTCTTTCAAATATGTCTTATCCCAATACAAATCCATTCCCACCTCACCTACAGCCACAAAAGGATGTTCACCGGAAAGCAGCTTTTTCATCTCATAAATACGGAATAACGAATCAGCCCCAACAGAAGTCGGATGAAATCCAATCATAGGAAAACAATACCCCTTATATGCCGTACAGACATTCAACATCGCTTCCACCGTGGTGTCATCAATATTGGGCATAAAGACTTTAGATACTCCGGAATCCCGAGCACGTTCTATCACAGCCGGCAAATCCTCATCAAACTCCTCAACAAACAAATGAGAATGCGTGTCAATCATATTATACTTTTCTATTCATTAAATGACAAACAAAAGACTTCAGCTCTTCTTTTCTTTCAGAAGGCACAGCCATACTTTCCAACAACGAAAGCCCCTCGACATAATAAGCGTTAATCTTTTCTTCACAAATTCCGCCGATGCCTATCTTATCATAAAGAGCTGTTACAGCTTTTATCTTTTCTTCCGGACAAAAAGCAGTAGAAGCTATCCATTTTTCCAACTCCTTCCGTTGTATCCCATCTGCCAAAGCCAACGCATTGATCAGCATAAAAGTCTTCTTATTGCATAAAATATCTCCACCTATATTTTTTCCAAACACTTTCGAATCCCCATACACATCCAGATAATCATCCTGTAACTGGAATGCCAATCCCATTTTGATACCGAAATCGTATAATTTGCGGGCATCATCTTCCGAAGCCCCCCCTAATACAGCACCAATTTTTAACGCAGCAGACAAAAGTACCGATGTCTTTAAACGAATCATCTCCATATATTCGGGAACAGTAACATCATTCCGGGTTTCAAATTCCATATCCCACTGCTGTCCTTCACAAATTTCCAAAGCAGTCTGACTGAAAATATCCATCACTTGCTTCAAATAACGCTCCGGACAATTGTTCATCAGCCGATAAGCCAACACCAGCATGGCATCCCCCGAAAGAATAGCCGTATTCTCATCCCAAACCTTATGCACGGTAGGCTTGTTTCTGCGCATATCCGCACAATCCATCAAATCATCATGCAACAATGTATAATTATGATAAGTCTCTATACCTGCCGCTTGTGGTAAAATATCATCCACATTCTCTTTGTAAAGCTGATAGGAAAGCAACATCAAAACAGGACGGATACGTTTACCGCCTAATGACAAGACATACTCTATAGGAGCATACAATCCTTTTGGTTCGCGCACATAAGGCATCGTAGCAAGATAAGTATTTACCTTTTCCAATAACTGGTCTGCAGAAAAAGCCATAAATTATTTTGATTAAGGGGTTCTAGAAAAAGAGGCTGCTTTTTAAAGGCAGCCTCTTAATTAAGATATTAAAGTATTTTATTACTGTAATTTGAAAGTTACAGGCACTGTATATTTCACACGTACAGCTTTACCACGCTGTTTGCCAGGTTTCCATTTCGGCATGGTCTTGATTACACGGAGTGCTTCCTTATCCAAGTAGGGGTCTACACTACGCACAACCACCGGGTCAACGATAGAACCGTCCTTATTAACGACAAACTGAACGATAACCTTACCTTGCACACCGTTTTCCTGAGAAATAGTGGGGTATTTAATATTCTTACCCAAGAACTTCAAACATTCAGCCATACCTCCGGGGAATTCAGGCATTTCCTCTACAACTTGGAATATCTGCTGTTCTTCAGGTTCTTCTTCTTCCACTTCTACCGGAACATATTTAACTTCCACAGCCTGACCTGTTTCTTCAGAAGCCTGAATGGCAGTTTCTTCTACTTTAGCATCGTTTTCAACGATCTGAAGCACTTCTTCTACCTTAGGAGCTTCGGGAGGAGGAGGAGCTTGTTTTTGTTCCTGTTCCGTAATAGGGATAATTTCTTCTTCAAATACGACATCGGTTATACCTGTTTCCGTAGTCACTTGCTTGTCGCGATCAGTCCATTCGAAAGCTACAAACATGAGAGCAAGGATAAACACATAACCGATAAGCAGCCAGGTACTCTTTTTACCTTCGAGATCTGCTTTAGGCGATTTTTTAACTTCCATAAATTGTGTTTTAAAATTAAGTGTTTCTCACTGAGGGCAAATGTAACACAAATCTTTTAAATAAAAAGTATTTTCACATGAAAAATATGCTAATTCATTTTATTTTCATCCGATTTCATAGACATACACCCAACTTTTATCTATCTTTGAAGCGTTTTTAGTAGTCACCTATACATTAATTATATATGAAAAAAATAACTATTGCCATTGACGGTTTTTCATCATGTGGAAAAAGCACGATGGCCAAAGACTTGGCACGTGAAATAGGATACATTTATATTGATAGCGGTGCCATGTATCGTGCTGTTACATTATATAGCCTGCAGAAAGGGTTCTTTACGGAAAGAGGCATCGACACCGAAGCGTTAAAAACAGCGATGCCCGATATACATATTTCATTCCGGTTAAATCCGGAAACACAACGCCCCATGACTTTCCTGAACGATACAAATGTAGAGGATGCCATCCGCAGCATGGAAGTTTCCTCTCATGTAAGTCCTATCGCCGCCTTGGGTTTTGTACGTGAGGCTTTGGTGAAACAACAACAGGAAATGGGAAAGGCCAAAGGAATTGTCATGGACGGAAGGGACATTGGAACCGTTGTTTTCCCCGATGCCGAACTGAAAATATTTGTAACCGCCTCGGCTGCCATACGTGCACAGCGCCGTTATGATGAATTAAGAAGTAAAGGGCAAGAAGCCTCTTATGAAAAAATTCTGGAAAATGTGGAAGAGCGTGACCGTATAGACCAAACCCGTGAAGTCAGCCCGTTACGGCAAGCGGATGACGCTATCTTGTTGGACAACAGCCACATGAGCATTGCCGAACAGAAAAAGTGGCTGACCGAAAAATTTCAAGCAGCGATAAATGGTTAACATAGAGATAGACGAAGGATCTGGGTTCTGCTTCGGAGTCACCACAGCTATCCGTAAAGCAGAAGAAGAACTGGCAAAAGGAAACACTCTTTATTGTCTGGGAGACATTGTACACAACGGACAGGAATGTGAACGCCTAAAAAAAATGGGGCTTATCACAATAAACCACGAAGAGTTTGCCCAATTACACGATGCCAAAGTACTGTTGCGCGCACATGGAGAACCTCCTGAAACATACGCTATAGCCCGTACCAACAACATCGAGATCATTGACGCCACCTGTCCGGTAGTATTACGCCTCCAAAAGCGCATCAAACAGGAGTATGACAATGTTCCGGCAAGTCAAGACACACAAATCGTGATTTATGGCAAGAACGGTCATGCCGAAGTACTGGGGCTGGTAGGTCAAACTCATGGAAAAGCAATTGTCATAGAAACACCTGCTGAAGCTGCTCATCTGGACTTCACCAAAGACATACGCTTGTACTCCCAGACAACCAAGTCTTTGGAAGAATTCTGGCAAATCATAGAATATATCAAGGAGCATATCTCACCCGATGCCACTTTTGAATATTACGACACAATCTGCCGGCAAGTGGCCAACCGGATGCCTAACATCCGCAAATTTGCAGCAGCACATGATCTGATCTTTTTTGTCTGCGGACGAAAAAGCTCAAACGGAAAGATCTTATATCAAGAATGCAAAAAGATCAATCCGAATTCATACCTCATTGACCAGCCGGAAGAAATAGACCGGAACTTGCTCGAGGACGTCCGTTCCATCGGCATTTGTGGAGCGACTTCCACCCCCAAATGGTTGATGGAAGAATGTAAAAAAGCAATCTTAAACGAAAAATAGACCAATAAAAAATAGAAAATTATCGTTGTCCAACTGATAATTTGTTAACTTTGCGACATAAAAATATTAAAATGGGTATTTATGGGAACGATTAAAAGTATTGGTATTTTAACCTCTGGAGGAGATGCTCCGGGAATGAATGCTGCCATTCGTGCAGTCACACGTTCTGCCATCTATAACGGCTTGAAAGTATATGGCATTTATAGAGGTTACAAAGGATTGGTAACAGATGAAATTCAGGAATTCAAAAGCCAAAATGTTAGCAACATCATACAAATGGGAGGTACCATTCTGAAAACCGCCCGTTGCAAAGAATTCACGACACCCGAAGGACGGGCACAAGCTTACGAAAATATGAAAAAGCACGAGATTGATGCTTTGGTCATTATCGGCGGTGACGGTTCGTTGACCGGTGCACGTATCTTTGCTCAGGAATTTGATGTGCCTTGTATCGGTCTGCCCGGAACGATTGACAACGACCTGTATGGAACCGACACCACCATCGGCTATGATACAGCTTTGAACACAATTTTGGATGCAGTAGATAAAATCCGTGATACGGCAACTTCTCACGAACGCTTATTTTTTGTTGAAGTGATGGGACGTGATGCAGGTTTCCTGGCATTGAACGGCGCTATTGCCGCAGGTGCAGAAGCAGCTATCATTCCGGAATTCAGCACAGAAGTTGACCAATTGGAAGAATTCATCGAACATGGTTTCCGCAAATCCAAGAGCAGTAGCATCGTATTAGTAGCCGAAAGCGAACTGACCGGGGGTGCAATGCACTATGCCGAACGTGTGAAGAACGAATATCCGCAATACGATGTGCGTGTAACGATATTAGGACATTTACAACGTGGCGGACGCCCCACAGCGCATGACCGAATCATTGCCAGCCGTATGGGAGTGGCCAGCATCCAAGCACTATTGGAAGGACAACGTAATGTAATGATTGGTATTGATGATGATAAGATTGTTTATGTACCTTTCGCTAAAGCTATAAAGAACGACAAGCCTATAGACAGAGAATTGGTGAATGTACTTCACGAACTTTCTATCTAATTTCATCCACCACAGACAATAAAAAAAACGCAGATTTAATGAATAATCATAATCTGCGTTTTTTGTTTTGCCTGTTGGTAGCAAAACCTTATTTCAAGGTTGAGAAATAAGCATCCAATAACTTTTTGGCAGCAACAAACGAAGTCAGTTTGCCATTCAGCACCTCTTCCTCTTTTGCAGCCAACATAGAAATTATCTTTTCATTATTATAGAAACTATCACGCAAATGCTCGTTGATAGACTCATACATCCAATACTTGGCCTGTTCATTTCTGCGATATTCAAAATAACCATTCGCTTTCACAAAAGCGAAGTATTCATAGATCATATCCCAGATTTCTTTAATTCCAATACCATAAAAGCCGGAATACGTCATTACTTTAGGACTCCAGCCCGAATCAGGAGCAGGAAACAAATGTAAAGCATTGCGGAAATGACTGGCAGCCAGTTTTGCTTTCTCAATATTGCTGCCGTCTGCTTTATTGATAACAATTCCATCCGCCATTTCCATGATACCTCTCTTAATCCCCTGCAATTCATCACCAGTACCGGCCAGTTGGATCAGCAAAAAGAAATCCACCATAGAATGCACTGCCGTTTCGCTCTGCCCTACTCCAACCGTTTCAACAAAAATCTTATCAAAGCCCGCCGCCTCACAAAGTATGATCGTTTCACGAGTCTTACGAGCTACCCCTCCCAACGAACCTGCCGACGGACTAGGCCGTATAAAAGACTTCGGATGGACGGATAGTTTCTCCATGCGGGTCTTATCTCCCAAAATACTGCCTTTAGAACGCTCACTACTGGGATCAATAGCTAAAACAGCTAATTTTCCTCCCTTCTCAAGCACATGCAATCCAAATACATCAATAGATGTACTCTTGCCGGCACCGGGCACACCACTGATACCGATTCGCATAGAATTTCCGGAATAAGGCAAACACTTCTCTATCACTTCCTGGGCAATAGCCTGATGTTCCGGTTTTACACTCTCCACCAAAGTAACCGCCTGACTCAATACGGTCACATCACCTTTTACGATGCCTTCTACATATTCACCTACGGAAAACTCACGACGACGAGGTTTTTTACGTAGTTTCAAATAAGGATTCACAATAGATGGTTGCTCAATACCTTTGTTCACTGTCAATCCCTTATATTCTTCACTATTTTCAGGATGTTCCATAGCTATTTTTTTGAGGTTACTTTTACTTTTATAATTATCTTCGGATTGTTAGGATCATTGGTTATCATCAAGACACGCGGAGTACCCTTTACTTTCTTCAAATTTTGACCGAAAGCAGTAATCTTCAACTTGGTAGACGCACCCGGTTTCAAGACACGTTTCTTCAACTGGACCCCCAAAGCAGAATTAAACACCTGCAAATCAAGAATTTCCAGATTAGATTTTCCTACATTCTTAACAATAATCGTATGTGCTTTCTTTTCATCGCTTTTCAGTTCTCCCATCTGCAACTCTTTGGCAGAAAGATGAATGGCAGGCGGATTCAAGCGTTCCTGCTGGCTGATATGCGAGAAATCCGGCAATAATATGGCAGAAACCGGAATTTCATTTTCCTCTCCTACCTTATCTCCCGGAAAACGGGATAGATAAACAGAAGCTGTTGTCAAGCCCAATTTAGGCAGCTTATCCGTATCAAGAGTGATCTTGATTTTACCCGTACGTCCCCTTCCTAATTTTTCCGGAGTTGCAACAGCACTGAGGTAAGGAGGCAAATGCATCAGCACAGGGGTATATAGTTTATCTGACGTATTGGCAACCAACAATTCCATAGTCGGTTTATCACCTTTATTGGCATCCTCAAACTCTATTTCTTCCTTATCCAGACGAATAGCGCCAATTTGAAAAGGATGTGTGAAAGTGTAATTCTTAGGATCGGCTGTTACCTCTCCCCGGATAGCCAGATAGATAGGTTTATTCGAGGCATTGCAATAAATGCCTACGCTCTTCTGAAAACGTCCGATGGCTTTGGCGTCAAAAGTAGAACTGACAATCCCGGTCTTTCCCGGTGCAATCGGTTCTTTGGTCCAATCAGCAACCGTGCAGCCACAAGACGTTGTCACATTAGATATCACTAAAGGTTTATCTCCTTTATTAGTGATTTTAAAGGTTGCCGTCACCGGATTTTTCCATAAAATAGTTCCAAATTCATGCGTTGTCTTATCAAATAATGCTTTGGGTTGTGCCTGTACTCCCAAAGTCACTCCCATTAACAAACTTACTATCAGTATAATATGTTTCATACAATTATTTTATGCTTTTTAGATAGCAAAGATAGACAAAAAACATCCTTTACCCATTTTTTCAGCCTATAATTTATTTTATCTTATGAATAACCTTTATCTTTGTCCCGCATTAAAAATCAGATAAATTATGAAAATAGTAAAACATTACTGGTTCGTTGCCATTGCATTGATTACAATGATAAGTTTTTCTTATTTATAATTGAATATCCATCCGTTTCAGGCCGCTATTTTTATGGCACGGCTGAAGATGGTTTTGAAATAAGACTAGAATGGGTGGACGGCAGAAGCATAAGAAAAAAGTAAGTTAGCAAGCTAACTTACTTTTTATGAAATCACACAATTAATTCCAGACATCCCGTGTCTTTATTCCACCATCACCCGATATCCTCTCGTATGCCCTCCGAATTCCGGAGCATAAGCAGACTGAACAGTTGCAATTCCGGCCTGATATTCTCCTGTCCGGTTCACATACACCTGATACTCTATCACATAAGTTCCTTTTCTCATCTGATCGATAAAGAACTGAGTCGAAGCATCTTTGGTAGCCTGATAATATCCCAGCCCGTTACCCCAACGGAATCCCGAAACTGCCTGTAACGGTTCCATACAAGCTGCACGGTCATCCTTGATCTGAACAAAATCCATATCACGGTCAGCCTTCACAGTCAGGCGAACGGTAATCCTATCGCCAACCTTCAATGGAGCTGATTCATTCAAAGCCTCATCTCCTTTATATAATTGACGGCTGACAGACAATCCGTTTCCCTGCTCACCTATTTGATCCATACTTTCCAGATATTGGGCATAAACGGCTCCCCAACCCATTCCGGTTCCTTCTTTATCCACGCTTACTTTCTTGATATTCATCACATCACCGGACACCGTCTTCTTGATATAACCGATGGCATTATCTGCCGGAGTCCGGATCACTTCTTTACCTAAAGTAATCTCTACTCCTCCTGTATTTGCCAATAAATCCGAAGCTCCTGTAGCCATCAATGCATACACCGCATCAGCCGTGGCAATCGGCGTTTCCCAAGTCTGTGTCTGTTTCTGCTTCAACAGCCAGCGTTTCATTTCATCAATAGCTTTCGTATCTTTTGTTATACGCTGTATAGCTTCCATAGCAGCCACTTCAGTCGGAATTTTATAACTGAACCATGAATATCGGGCTTTAGGAGTATCAAAGTAACGCCCCATTTCATCCGTCACAACAGAATACTCCATCAATGACTGCATAAACAGCCTGGCTTCTGCCACCTTACCGGCCTGCTGCAAGATGATAGCTCCCAACGCCTTTCCATAAATCGTCAGTTCTTTTCCCTCACCGGACAACTTGTCTATGAAATACCGGTTCACCTTTTCATCAACCGGAGCCTTGCCATCCAAAGCACAGATATACAAATACCTGAGAACCTGCTCTGACGGACGGAGGCCGACGGCTCCTTTCTTTTCAGCTTCTTTCATTGACTTATACTCTTCGGCTGCCTGCTTGCCTAAATACTCGAACCCTTTTTGAATCATAGGCTGCATCCGGCTGTCAGCATCCTGATGAGTCAATACATTCAGCCGGACAAGCATTTCCATTACCTGAGTGGTTACATAGCGGCTGCCTTGCATACCTTTATACCAACTCCATGCGCCATCGGCATTTTGCAATTCTCCCAGTTTCTCTACAGAAACAGCCAGTTGGCTATTCATTGTATTCAGGTCAAACAAAGTGGCGATACGCTGTTTTTGTTCGGCTTCATTGGTAGCTTCTGTCAGCCAGGGAGTTTCAGCGAGCAGGATATTTTTCAGTTCCTGATTCTTTTGCAGATTGCTCATAAAAGTCTCCTTCGTGCCACCTTGAGCCTTCCAGCTATCAAAGACCTGCTTGATACGGGGATTTTCTTTGACTATAAACGCAGCCAATGAATGGGCATAATAAGCGGTAGCCCAGGAAAGCGCATCTTCATTCTGAGGATTAGCCACTACAGGCAAAGCCTGCACGGCATACCAAGCCGGATGGGCAGTAAATTCTACGGTCAACCGTTGTTCGGAAGCCGTTTTGCTATACTTGTTAAACAGGTTTTCCAAAGAGAAAGTATGCGCACCTTCCCCATTCACGTTCAGAGGAACGGTTTCCGTCACCCACTGTTTGTCTGTCAGAACGGGGATGTAACGCTGTTCTCCATCACTGAAGGTATCTCCATCCGCTACCATCCGGCATGCCATTACCGCATATTTGTCACTCACTTCAAAAGTAAAGTTCACATGCCCGGTTTCTCCTCCCTTCACATCAAACTTCTGTTTTTGTGAATAGAATACCTTTTCTGTTTCCGGATTGAACAATTCCATGCGGACAGTCCCTTTCACTCCCTTGTCCGACAGGTTCATCAGTGAAGCGGCAATATTCGCTTTATCTCCCACGCGGACAAAGCGGGGCATATTAGGCTGAAGCATAAACTCTTTGCTGGCAGTAGCGGTAGCTTCTATCTTTCCATAATCCACATTCCGGGTATGTGCCAAGCCCATAAACGTCCATCGGGTAAGGCTTTCGGGTAGTACAAAGGAAATACTGACTTCACCTTTTTCATTGGTGCGGAGCTGTGGGTAAAAGAATGCCGTTTCCGCAAAGTTTTCACGTATCTGTATATCACCCGTTTCTGCCAGTTCTTCAGAACTGCCCATTTCTACCTTTTCCTGTGCAGACGTTTCTACCATTTCTTCCTGGAGCACCATATCAGTAACAGCCTCCTGGTTCATCACAGCATTTGCGGCACTCCTGCCTCTAATCTTCAAAGCTCCTGCAAGAGTGGCACGAGGACTGCCTCCGTAACCTACCACCATAGCCTCCATTCTTCCTGTAGATGGAATGATCAATTCACTATATTCCAAAGGAACCGCACGGAGCCTCTTCAACGGGAAATCAACATACAAATAAGCATTCCGCATATAGGATGTATTCCAATAAGTCAAAGGAACCACATAATGAAAGTCCACTCCAAAGTCCAACTTATGTGCACTATAGATTTTATCCAGAGAAGCATCATACATAGTAGCCAGCATTTCAGCCTCAGCCGGGCTTCCATCCGGATAAAGTACCGTCAGTTTCCATTCCTCTTGCTGTCCAGGACGGAGTTTGTCACGGAACGTAGTCCATTTCAGCTGCAACTTCTTTTCAGGGGCCGGTTTCATAATCCGTGCATTATGACTGTAAAGTCTGCCATCTTTCACAAATGCCATACTTACCAGAATGCCGTCACCATATTCCTTCTTATAAGGGAAGCGGAAACTGACCACCGAGTCAGAAAGCTCTATACGTTTGCTTTCCAAGCGCTTATTTCCTGCAAATACATCATAAAGCAGATAGACATTCTTTTCGCTGCTACCTATATATACAGTAGCCGGAGATGCTGCATCAAATTCCAGACCATCCTGATAGAACCAATCCGTTATCACGAAAGGCGGACGCTTGTCGTTCAATGAAAACAGAAGGAAATTCTTAGATGCCGTACACTCTCTGCCCTGCGTATCCTTAGCCGAGAGCTTCAAACGATAATTGCCGGAAGGCAGGGCATAAATAGCCTCTGGAACAAAACTCTTGTTGGCTTCCACCGTACCGGTCAATACCTTTCTGCCTTCTTTTTCCTGACCGTCTTTCTGCTCCTCCATTTCGACTACCTGATAAGTAACCGGAGTATCTACCGGCTCACCCGAAAGATTCATGGCTGTCAGTTTTATTTCCAGCTTCTTTTCTTTCACCAAATTATCGGGCAGATTATCCATATTCAGCACCATTGAAGTGCTTCCTAAAGGCAATGACAAATTAGCTTGCTGTGTCTCACCTGCACCATCCGTCACATCCGCCTGTATGTTGTACGTATAATACCACAACGGAGATTCTCTCCTGTCCGAGTCTATTTCAAAATGCACCGGAACGCTGAACTTACCATCCGCATCGGTCATTGCCTCTCCCTCCCAACGGGCTGAACCTCTGCCCATAAACCGCCAGACCCAGGCATAGGAACGAGATATATTATAGTGTACCCTGGCATTCTGCACAGGCGCACCGGCAAAAGTCTTTGCCATACCCACCACTTCTATAGAGTCACCCACTTGATACTCCACTTTCACGGGCTCAAACGTGACATCAAAGGTGGGACGTTTATATTCTTCTACCTTAAAACTGACAGAAGTATCGGCCGCACGCAAGCTAAAATAACCGGTCAGGCAAGGAGAGGGCAAAACAAACTGTCCGCTGAACGAGCCAAAACCATTCGTCCGTACTTCCACTTTTCCTGTTTCATTATTATTCGCATCATATAGGGATACCGTATATTTTTTATCCGCAAGCACACGCGTAGAATCCTTTTCCATTTCATAAGCCAAGCCGGATACATATACGGTTTGACCGGGACGGTAAATGGAGCGGTCGGTAAATAATTGCAAAACTTCTTTCCTCTTGCTCTCTTTATAGTAATAATCGTTTTTCCAAAGATTCAAGATGGGCATCGCATTATCAGCCGCCGTATGTGCATTATACCAGTATTTGTTACTATTCAGGAAATCCAGTTTCAAAGTACCCTGTTTATCCGCCTGGTAGGTCTGTTGGGGAGAATAACCTCCCCCCTTCTCCGTATAAATGGTTACTTCCGCCTCAGAAACAGGCTGTCCGCTCACTGCATCTACCACCACCAGTTCCAACGTACCATCCGGCAGAGGACGATAAATGGTCTTTAAAGCGGTGACATTCATTAATGTTCCGTCCGAAACGCCCTTCTTCCCATCGGGCACTGCCTTTAAGAAATAAATTCCCGCTTGAGGAGCCTGTATGGTCAGGGTGGTATCGACATTCAAATAATCTGTAGTAGGTTTCAAAGAAAAATGCTCCTCGCGTTGCAAACGGGCATATTTACTTTCAAAATGGGTGGTTCTGTTCTGCAATACGGCAGAGGTAACGGGTAAATTCACCTTATATAACTGCAAGGTGATGCCGGTAAGGTTTTTATAATTTACTTTCACCGACTGCTGTTCACCCGGATAGGCCGTAGCTATTTCCAGTGAAAGGCTTGCATTCAGAATTTCCTTTTCTATATTCTTCAGTTGGTTGATACCTTCGTAACGGGGGTATCCGGCTATTCCTTCACGAACTATCCGCAAGCGCTCTACCTGATTATTTTGATACTGTAGGAATTGTGCCAAAGCCAGATAAGCTTCAGGGACTGTTTTCACAGCCGGATAAGTATGAATCCACTTCCGGAGTTCCTGTTGGCATACGTCATTCGAGAAGTTTCCGGAAAAATTGCGGTACAGGTAATTCAATGCGTCTATCCCGGTCAGTAACCAACCCTCACGCTCCGTTTCCGTATCGTATGCTTTCAGCAAGGACTGATAAGTCTGCATGACAGCTGCCGTCAGGTCACAATCAGAGACGGGAACAAACTGATAAGTAACAAACTGATCCATATCCGTCATATCCGCAGGCAGACTGTTTGTCTGATTTGCTTTAGCAGCCGCCTGCCACCTGTACTGCTGCATGATTTGTATGGCACGACGTGCCAGCAGGTTGTACAGATTATCACGAAAATACCGTTTACTAGCCTCTCCCACTCTCACCATAGGTCTCAATTTCTCGACCGGGATAAGTAATAACCGGTCTTTATCCTTGAGAGAGGCCTGCAAATAACCCAATCCTTTTTTTACGTCGGCAGGCATGGTCATTTCACCCAGAATGGAATACAATATAGCTTTGTCTTCCATACTGCCGGTTTGGGAAGCCCATTGTTCCAAACCATTCATATCTACCTTCAAGCTATCGGGAGTTAAAAGGGAACGGTACTGCATGGCAGTGAGATAGGCTTTCATCATTTGCGGTACATTCTGTTCCGCTTTTGCTTTATCGTAGATTTTCATTGCTTCGGAAATAACCGACTTGGGCAGATCCTTTCGTTCCAATACTTCCAGTTCTTTCCACAAATTGTCATAGGTTTGTGCCTGCATAGGAGCAAATACGCTCATTACCAGTAACACTATCAAAGATAAATAACGAATTTTCATATCTACAATCTTTTAGTTCGTACTAAGTCTTCTTTAACAAAGAAACGAAATAGATGTTTAAAGACTGCATACGTTTTAATTAAAATAACTAAAA
>PPYE01433079.1_pt1 | contig 18833 bp, 18 predicted proteins | sample 1559881 | NCBI WGS metagenome assembly PPYE01 (sample SAMN08240022, study PRJNA423297) | Human gut metagenome, whole genome shotgun sequencing project. | reverse complement strand
ACAAAAAAATGAGATAGGCAAACCCTTTCGGGAATGTCTATCTCATTTTTTTAGGCTATTTTGCAACAGCCCCTTTTGTCATGTACACATCAAAAAAACTCAAGGCGCCTTTCGATTCCCGCGCCCATCCGGTTTGTGGCAAGAAAAGAGGACGGTGCAGACCATTCGGCTGCGCCGTCCCCGTTTTCTTTTCCAAGATTAAAGTGTGAATAGGAACCGTCCCCTATTTTCCAGAATGTGAATAGGAACCGTCCCCTATTTTCTCCTTCAGCCCTTAGTGCCCAACGTGTTATCGTCACCATTGGAGGGATCCTGCGTCCAGTCATGGCTCTCGCTTACCGACCAGCTACCATTCTGTTCATCAAATCCGCTGGAACCAACTGCAGGGTCACCGGACGAAGAAGAACCACCAGAGTTGCCGGAATCACCGGACGGGGCAGGAGCAGCGGAACCACCAGAACTGCCGGAATCACCGGACGGAGCGGGAGCAGAGGAACCACCAGAAGCGGCGGCCTGCTGCTGGGCGGCCTGGGCAGCTGCCTGCTGCTGAGCGGCGGCCTTCTGAGCAGCGGCCTTCTGGTCGGCGGCCTTTACCGGGCAGGAAGAACTGGTGTGACCCGTCTTGCCACAATAGCTGCACTTGATGTTCTGTACAGTCAGCGAATAGTCTTCGCTGACATCCCCAACGGAAGCGGTAATCGTTGCGCTTCCAGCGGCCTTAGCCGCGACATTTCCAGAACTATCAACGGTGGCGATGCTCTCATCGGAAGAAGCCCAGGTCAGCGTCTGATCGCTTGCGTTCTTCGGGCTGACCGTGGCCTTAATCTGATGGGTGTTCCCTACCGTCAGAACGCCCTCGGTCTTGTCAAAGCTGATGCTTTCCACCGCCGTGGTGACCGTCACATGGGTCGTGGCAGTCAGGTTAATGGGCTGGGCGGAGGTTTCCGCCGTTGCGGTCTCGCCTGTAGCAACCGGGAAGGTCTGATTCAGGGTGATGGTGATGTCCGCTTCGCCGTTGCCAACCGCGGTCACCAGGCCGGTCTCGTCCACCGTGGCGACGTTTTCATCGCTGGATGTGTAGGCCAGCGCCACATCAGTGGCATCTTCCGGCGTAGCCATGGCGTTCAGATTAGCAGTGTTCTGGCCGTTCAGTACCAGATCTAGCTTATCAGGAACGGTGATTCCCTCCGCAGGAACCACGACAGTCACCAGACAACTGCTGCTGAGATTCACGTCAGACGCGCTGACCTTGATTTCGACCGTTCCCGCACTGATTGCGGTTACAAGGCCATCCCCATCGACAGTAGCTACTGCCTCATCGCTGGAAGTCCAGACCAGATCCAGCTTCTCAGCGGCTTCAGCAATCGCATCAGCCTCGGCCTCGTTCTCGGTGCCATAGGAGATCTCCAGCTGAAGGGTGTCGCCCTTGTTCATCGTTGCCGCCGAGGGCAGCCCCACCGAAGTGATATTCACGCCGCAGGCGCTCAACCCCATCGCCATTGCCGCCGCGCAGATCAGCGCAGCGATTCGACTTCGAATGTTCTTCATACTTACTCTCCTTTTTTCATCCCGGCCGCAGGTCTTGGTGAGGCCCTGCGGCCTTGATTTTTAACCGTTCAGGCTGGGGACGGGGCCGACCGCTTCGCGGCAGACCCGTCCCCGAGCCATTCTTGATTTTAAGTATATCACCTTTCACCAAAAAGTCCATATAAGGTCTTTGTTCGAGTTGGATTTATCCTACACTATAAAAAAGACTTTATAAGGACGGTGGATGCGCATGGATACCTTGGATGCAATATCGCAGCGCATCTATGATCTGTGTAAACAAAAAGATTTAAATATCAATTCACTGGCAAGAAAATCAGGTGTTCCGCCAACGACACTAAAAAACATTGTATATAAAAACTCTAAGAATCCTGGGATTATTACACTAAAGCTTTTGTGTGATGGCCTTGAAATATCATTATATGATTTTTTTGATTCTGACATTTTTAGACATTTAGAGCAAGAAGATATTAAATAAAAAGGACGAGAGCAGCCGTTAAATGCTTTCGTCCTTTTTATGATTAATCATTCAGCAAAAAAGCCTGTATAATCTTATCGCACCCATTTCCATCGCGGATAATGAAGCGACCCGGGATGGCGGGCAGCTTCGCGCCGTTGGCGTCATCCAGAATGACGATGGAGCTTTGAGCGTCAGCACAGTGGCCACAGATGCGACCATCCAACTGAGCCTTGAGCGCCCCCGGCACACTAGCGACATCGGGGCGCTGGGTCGCCACGATCAGATGGATACCAAGGGCGCGGCCAAGGCGACCGATGGATAGCAAATGACCAGTGATGGCCGCAATTTCTAATTTTTCGTCTTTGTCGCGGCCCGTGGAATCCAAAATCATGGAGGTTTCGTCTAAAACGACAACGATACGCGCAAGCTTATCATCATGGCTTGCATTGTACACATCAAGATGACCGCAGTGACTGCTGGCAAAGAGGTTGCGGCGGCGAATCAGCTCGGCAGACACAGCATTAAGCATGGTCAACAACTGAGCGTTGTCGGTGGCATAATGACCCTCAAGCTGATACTCGGTGGGGTAGTCAACTCCCTTGTAATCGGCCAGATAGATACTATAATCGTGCAGATGGAATTGGTTCAGGAGCAGAAGCAACAACTGGGTTTTTCCACAACCTGTCGCGGCTCCGATCAGCCAATGAGGAACTTTTGCCAGATCAATAATCAGAGGAATACCCGCGGCATTAACGCCCACCGATAATTCTGTAGATAGGTCAGGCAAGAGTGCATCAAGCCAGGGCACCAGATGGTTGAATGCACTGGAAGCCTTGACGGCTTCAATCTCAATGGTTTGGTTATCTTCCCCCTGATGGATGCCCAAGATACTGATATTAAGAGAACTTTCAATCAATGCCTGATCTTCCTGCCAGCGATCCAGCGGATAGCCTTTAATTTGAAATGCCAACTTCAAAATGCCATGATCACCATTTTGCCGATCAATCAAGAGCGGGGCTTCCCCAGCAAAGTTGACGATACCGGCGCGCGTTAGATCATCATAGATAGTCCAGCTTCTGGGAATATACCCACAGACCGGCACCGCGGCTAAACAGAGAATAAGCCAGATCGCGGTCCAGGCGGTGTACATTAATCCAGGAACAAGCTGCCACAATGGATTGCCAGAATAATACGGGAGAATCAGAATCAAGATGCCAAGCGTGATGAGCGCCACCATAATCAGGTACCGCTTCCGATATCCGGGATCGGTGATGATCCCCGCTGCTCCGCGGTGGGCCATGGCCAGTATATAGCGCCTCAGTGTTTTCTGGCGAAGCCTATATTTTTCATTTTCCATAGATATTAATCCTCCTTCTTGTCTTCTGAAGAAGACGATAATAGATACTGACGCGTCCACCGGAGCGTCTTTCCATCACGCACAAAAAAAGAGCCAAGGTCATCCAAATCGTCGTATGTACGAATATGCGTTAAGTATTGTTCTATATTGTTGCTTTCGTACGTTTTAATGGACTTAAAATCTTGAAGTGAAATCGGCGAAATAATAATGATGGTTGTGTAACACGCGACGGCATCCGAAAATCTGGCCGGAAGGGTACAGTAGTTACCGCTCATCAGTCGGCGAAGTTCCGGCCAGGGAAGCTGCCCGACAAACTCAAGCAGCACAACAGTTTTCTCGGCGCAGTAACTATCCCATGGATGCGAATAATCGCTTACCACATAGGTTTCCCTGTCCTCAGGGTACAGCGCATAAAGTTGCTTTGGCGGCAAATTTGCCAGCACAAAAACAACATTTAAATCACGGTACAACGTTCGATATTTCTGACTCATCAATGCAAAACGAGCTTTCCGCAGTTCTGCCGGACGTCGCCAAGAATATGGATATTTCACCATAATTTCGGCATCAGACATCCCTTCAATGATGGCTGCCATGATAAGCGAATCCAGGGAATCTCTGGCATTCTTTACATCTTTGGCTTGTTTTGATTCTTCTGGGGCGTCTCCCCATTGCCAATAATCGGCTTCGTCGTCCGGCAGCTTCTCGCCCAGTTTTTCAGGGTGGGTTTTATACCACAATCCAGATGGATCCTTGTTAATATATTTTATAATTGACAGAAGATTTTCCTGACAAGGCTGTAATGCAGCGTGAGGAAAATACTTGTGCACCTGACCGCCGGTCGCCATATTTGGAAACCGCACTACAAAATGATCGTGCCTTGAGTGCAAACCATTCTCGTCGGCTTGCAGACCTTGTTCTTTTCTGTGATTAACAAAAGATATTCTATTCTTTTCAATGAGAGGAGCTAAAATAGCGAGAATGGCCTCCTTTGAGGTATCCAACCCGTATTTTTCCGCTGAATTCTGCGTGATTAACCAGTTCCGCGCCTTGGTGGACAGAATTGACGCGCCAGCACCAGTAGTTATATCTATAATGCAACTTGTACTTTCGTCGCCGCCGAAATCTTTAGCACGAGGCATTATATCACCCCCTTCCTCTTCGCTATCTCAATAAGTTTTGGCATATCTCAATAAAGCTACTTTCCATTGAGATGATTTTTTGATGTACATGCGTTAAAAAGCTGCATATCTCAATATCTCAATAGTCGCCGTGAGTAATATTCCCCACCTGCGGCGGGGCCCCGCTCACGGCGGCCCGAAGGGTGATACAGATACAGGCCCGGGATGGGGCACTCTCCGGCACCCCTTCCCTGGGCCTGCTTCTGGTCAGCCATCGATGACACTAATGCCCGTGGCGGATGCCTTGAGGCCAATCGCATCAATACCGCGCTGGCCCTTAACATAGCTCGGATAAATCCGCAGATCAATTCCTTCAAATCGAACCAGATGGTCGATGGAATTCTGATCCAAGAGCTGTTTGCCAGGAATCCTCACGCCCAACTGTTCGCCTCCCAAACCGCTGCACGCTACAACGTAGGTGTAGCCGATCAGATCGGTAGTCCGCTTGCCATCGCGGTAAGCGTAAGCAGGATGAACGCCATAGAGACGCAGACGATCACCGAGGGTGGCTGGGTCAACAATAATCTGGGGGATTGTAGTCTTACTCAACTTCATAAAAAGCACCTCATTTGTTTTAATAACTTGCCGGTAGGCCTACCTACTGATTCCATTGTGACAGAGCCGGCGTTGTAAATCACACTACAATTTTCATTTGCAAAATGTTGCAAAGTAAATAATATGAAAGCAAAGGAGATGAATCTTCATGTACCTTCTACACAGCGATGGTCAAAAGTGCGTACTGTACAATCAAGATATATCAATGAAGTCGTTTCAAAAAGGTTCATTATCATTAATGGTATATAATATCTTGAACGACAAAACCTTGAGGATGGTGGACGAGTTTGGGTACGTCCAGCCGGGCTACTACCGCGGCACAGATGCAGGAAGCGGACGGACGCGGATTTGGCCAATCCCCGACACGGAATATTTGCAAAGGGTGCGGAAAAATCCGACCATGAGATTGCTCTTGACAATCTTCAATCCCAGTGCGGCCTGCTTGAAACTGATGTACCGACAAATTCAATACACGATCCAAGCTAATGAGCCGCTGAATGACAATTCTTTGATGTACTATGAAGCTTACGTAGCCAACGAAGTAATCGAGCGTCGCTATGATTACGGTGACGAGGAAGACATCCAGATCGTAGACCTTCCGTCGCTGATCGGATATGACCTACAGTTTTTGACAGACTACCGGATATGCAGTTATTGCAAGAAGTTATACAAGCCGAAGAAGCAGGAGCCATACTGCTGCAATACCTGCCGCTGTGAGTTGTCGCGGCATCGGTCCCCATGGAATGATGCTCAGATAATAGTTAAAAAGCAAATTAATCAAGAAATCGAAATGATTCAGAATCAAATTTATGAGGAAGGGCTACAGGCAGCAGAAAAAGAACTGCTGAAACGTACCTTGGACATTTACAATGCCTCCTACAATGATTGGCTGGATTTTTCGTCCGGTGGCCATCAGTCTGCTGCAGCCAGGGCTTATCAACTTGAAGATAAACAGTGTTCCTATACGGCATACCTACAAAACTGGTGGGTATACTTTTGCCGTATACAAAAAATTGAAATCTAAAAAGGAGGACGCCACAGCGTCCTCCTTTTTTATATTAAGCGGGGATTCTCGGGGCCCCTTTTTCAATTTGTCGAAGCAAATTCTGATCGAGCAGTTCAGCAACCCCTTCCATATCATCTTCGAGAGCATGGGCATACACCCCCAGAGAGATGCCAGCATGGGCGTGGCCCATCAAAACGTCAAGAATCCACAGAGGAATTAGCTTGTTGATACTTGCAAAGGTATGTCGGATTTCATAAGGTGTGACGTATGGTATGCCGTTGGTTTTGCAGTATACATTCCACCGATCCCGGTAACAGATAGAAGTTAATTCACCAAATATACGTTCGTGTGGATTGTTCGGGTTGTGACGATACTGCTGCTGCTGTTTCAGAAGATCCCGTGCGATCGTGGTTAAGGGGAGGTCCCGTTGCGCAAAATCGTTCTTGCCTGTAGTTACCTGACTTTTTGCCGTGATTGAACGACGGATGTGAATGCAATCGGCATCGATGTCTCCCCATTGGAGCCCCATGAGCTCCCCAGGTCGAAGGCCATAAAGAAGCTGAAAACGGTACGCATAAATCCAGTAGTCCTTACAGATGAACCCATCAAACAATGTTGTATCAATATTAAATAGTTTGTAGATATCACAGGCTCGCAGAACATTCTTCGGTTTGATTTTGGAAGATGCCGGAATTTTGGCCCGCTTGGTTGAAAGGTCCATGCGGATTTCCGAATCATACAGCCATCCACAGAAAGCGGACAGGTCTCCGCGAATATTCATCACCGTCTTTTTGCTCAGCCCTTTCGAGGCAGCGGTGGTGATGACCCTTTTCAAGTCCTGGTTTGAGAGCTGACCAATTCTGATTGAACCTATAACCGGGCGGATGTGGTTTTTGTATCTGTTTTCGATCGTGTAGATGTTGACGGTTTCCAAGGATTTATCAGCCAAAAATTTCTGGAAAAGCGGATGCACAAGGGTGGTTTCCAGTACATCCAGCGAGGTATCTTGCATATGCCAATCCAGCGCCTTTTGAGCGCATTCTTTGCGACCAGCATCGCCTTCTTTTTTTGAATAAAAAGATTTTTTGACGCCATTGACTTGGACATTTAACTTCCAGTACTTTCCATGCCGCCGCGCACGACTTGCATACAATTTTTTTAAAGACTTACCACCAATATCGCTCATAATGTATTCCTCATTTCCGTACTTCAACCGGCATGATGAAGCAAGAATAATAGTCCTCCGGCAACAAGTCAAGAAGTTGACCGATAGCCACTACTTCAGTAATTGTAAAGGAAGACTTTCCCTGCAGCTTGGCGCTCATTGCAGATGCTGAAATACCAATTTTTTTAGCAGTACTACAAAATGTCTCCCCGTGGGAGTATATCTTGCCAGTCAGTTCAGAATAAATCCGTCGCATAGTAAAACACCTCACCTTTGAAGTTGTCTACATTTTAGCGAAGGCCTTTTTGTAAATCACTTTACAAAAATTAATACCTCCCTTTCATACCAATTTCATTTTTGCAAATAAAAAAAGACTTTCCATTAATCCGAAAAAATGTCGGTATAATGTAAAGTCTTGGATTACGAGCAAATATTCTAACAAGTTCGATTCCCGTACGGGTCACCAAACAAGCCAAACTCGAACTTTTTGCTCTTTGAGCATGGGTTCGGGTTTGTTTTTTATTCAACGGTCATTTGCTAAGCAAAAGGGGCTGGACAGCGCAGAATAAACAATTGCGCTGCCCAGCCCCTTTTATAATCCTGTTTGGATGACCTTTTCAAACGTCTCCCACCCGATCTCCCCCAACTGATACTTGCTCAGCGCCATCTGTGCCTGCTTGCGCCAGGCGTTGTAGTCATCCCGCATTTTCTGGTTGCCAGGGGCGCGGGAGCAGCGCATCTGGTAGCGGTTGCGCATCTTGTTGTAGAGTTCCTTGGCTTTGTCGGCCTTCAGTTCCTCGGCATAGGCCAGCTTGGCGGCAATGTCCTTGCAGGTGGCGCCTGTTTCCGGGTCCAGCACCCGATCGCAATACTTGGCGCGGCTGGAAAAAGGAACAAACAGCCGGTGGCAGCTTTCACAGACGGCGACCGGCAGATTCTGGGCACACATCTGTACAAATTCCAAAAAGAGTAGCGCGGGCAGCGTATCGCTCGCGTAGAACGTGGCGGCAGAAATGCCGCCTTTTTTGTTGTCTATTGGCCGTTTGTAGCGAGTCTGGATATGGATGTCATCCTCCAGGTTGTGGTATTTCTGATAGGTTGAATCGCCATGTTCGGCCAGTTCTGCCAGCACCTCCGAAGGACTCTGGCCATGCTCTGTCCGGGGGCGGCCGTCCTCATCTACCAGCGTGGAGGCGATCAGGCTGCGAAAATCTTCTGCCGCCTGGGTAAGCTGCCGGAGAAGCTCCGCAAAGGACTCTAAAAACAACAGGGCGGTTTCACACAGGGAGGCGTCCTGGGCGTCCAACTCGATGAATACCTCCATCTGCTCCGTGTAAGCAGGAAAGCTGCGGCAGTAGCCTTCCAACAAGTCGCTGGTCAGCGCCAGGTTGCCGGTGTGGACGGCGCGCTGGAATAGTGAATTGGTGGACAAACGGCTGCCGCTGGGCTGCCTGTGGTTTACCTGGGAAAGCTGGCCGGTCATCCGGTCCAGTTCCCGCTTGAACCGTCGGAAGGTGGCCGAACAGTATCCTTCCAGCAGGTCGAACAAGGCCGGGGAAGTTGCCCGAACGGCCTCCGCCAACCCATGATAGAAGGAAGCCGCCTGGTAGTAGGCGCAGGTTCCCGGCTCGGCCAGGCTCTGTGCCATCGTGCGCCCGGCAGGGAAATCCATCCCCCTGAACCGGTCCAGCAAGCCGGTGGCCTGTTCCAGATAGGGAGCAAACTCCATATCCAGCAGTCCGAACACCAGTGATCCCAGCGGGAAGGTGTGCTGGGGCGTGTCGTAGCCCTGAATATACTCGGCTCGGCCATCAAAGAAAAGATACGTCTGGTAGTTCAAAATCCCTTCACCGCCCTGTGTTGGAGGAAATGTGGCTTGCAAACGGTGCTGTGTTTTGCCGTGTTGCGGTCTTTGTGCAGAAAAGCGTGTGAATCATCCGACATGAAAACAGTCTAACACATCTTGCGTTGATAGGCAAGGGACCGTATACTGAATGTGTCGGAAGAAACTATAACTAAATAATCAAACATCTTCCGAGAACAGAAGGAACGACCGAACAGTGACCCTGCCGGGGAAGCAGCGCAAAGATCGCAGCGATGTGGGAGCCTGCCAAGGCGGGAGAAAACGGCACAGCGCCAGCCGAGGAGGTTGCCTGCCGGACCTGAGGCGGCAACGGCGCAGAGAGGAGGAGAGACAGACCAAACCCGCAACCACCCATGACCCAAGGAGGTGCCAACTGAACCATGAACTTGTCCCCGCAGAGGAAAACTTGAACCGCATCGACAGTTTCCTGATGATCCCCGCCAGCCTGTTTGCAGAGGAACCCTACCGCAGCCTGCCCAGCGAGAGCAAGCTGCTGTATGGCCGCCTGTTGGGGCTGCTGCGGCTGTCGGCTCAGGATACCACCGGGCACTGGAAAGCCGGACACAGGCCCTGTGTCAGCCTCTCGCAGGCCAGCGTGGGACGGATGCTGCACTGCCACCGCGAGAAGGCAGCCGGGCTGTTTGCCGCGCTGGAAGCCTGCGGGTTGTTGCAGCTGGTGCCGGGGCAGCCAAACGGCAAGGCACGGCGGTATTACATGAATTTGCCCCGTCCAAAGGAGCCGAATGAGCTGTGACCGCTTGCCGGAAATCCCGGCATAACCCGCCGGAACATCCGGCAGCTACCCGCCGGAAATCCCGACACTGACCTGCCGGAAAAACCGGCACGATATAGATAGATTTATATTATATCTCTAAAAGATAGATAGAGACAGATTCCACCACCCGCGTTTTGGTAAAGGGCAGGCCGGGAAGGAAAACAGGCGAAAGGAATGTGCCGCTTCAAAGGCTGGTACAAAGATGTACCCACCCGGATAGAAAGCACAACTGTTCCAGCCTTGTCGGGGATGCTGCATAATCGGATGGTTGGCAGCGCCCCGTAAATCTCCTCCCGCCGCAGCGGGCCCACGGGCACTTTGCCGGCAACGCCGGAAAGTGTCATAGTGGGTCAGATACTTCCTTTATAAAAGGGAGTATCTGCGTACCCCGCGGACCCCGCCACAAAACCGTACCCAAGAAAGGAGCCGCCTATCAGCAAAATCAATCGAACCGTGGTGCGCAACGAACGCTACCGCAAAAACGCGATCTCGGTGCGGGAACGCCACAACGAACGCAAAAACGAAGTCTACTCCAACCCGGACGTACTGCTGGAACACAGCCACAACAATGTGATCTTCCAAGCCTGTGACGCCCCCACCTATGCGCAGAAGTTTGACCAGATGGTGGCGGATGGCATCGTCTCCACCCGCGGCCTCAAGCCGGACGCCTACGTCTTTGACGAGCTGGTGTTTGATGTGAACACCGACTATTTCGAGGCGCATGGCGGGTATGAGTACGCCAAACGGTTCTACGCCGAAGCCTACGAAGTGGCCAAGGAGATCGCGGGCGGGGAGCAGTACATCATCTCGGCGGTCATGCACGCCGATGAGCGCAACCGGGAAGCCAGTGACCGGCTGGGGCGGGATGTGTTCCACTACCACCTGCACGTCGTCTACCTGCCGGTGGTGGAAAAGCAGATTCGCTGGTCCAAGCGGTGCAAGGACCCTGCGCTGCGCGGCACCGTGCGGGAGACGGTCATGCAGGTTAGCCACAGCAAAAAGTGGCCGATGATCCCCCTGACCGATGAGCAGGGCCAGCCGGTGCTGAAAAAGAACGGCAAGCCACGGCTGGTGAGCTCTTACAGCCAACTGCAAACCAGGTTTTTCGAGCACATGCAGCAGGCCGGTTTTACCGACTTTGAGCGCGGCATACAGGGCAGCACTGCCCAACACCTGGACGTGCTGGAGTATAAGGTCCAGCAGGACCGGCAAGCGGTAACGATGCTGGCTGACCAGAAGAGGCAACTGCAAGGCCAGAAAAAGGAGCTTGTGTCCCAAATCAGGGCGATCTCCGGGTCGATCCGCGATGTGGCAGACATTGAGCAACGGGCCAAAACCAAAGGTGTGCTGGAAAAGCGGGTGGAACTGCCGCCGCAGGATTACCGAACCTTATGCGAGATGGCAAAAGCCAGCGGCAAACTGCTGGCCGAAAACCGCAGCCTGCGCAAGCAGTTGGAGCAAAGCAGAATGAGGGCCCAGGATTTGCGCCAGCGTCTGGAGCGGTGCGAGGCACAGCTGGCCGCACTGCGAGAGGAAACGTCCCTCTACCGCGAGGCAATGCGCACAGCGCCGCAGCAGGTGCAGACATTCCTGCTTGGCATCCAGCGCCACCAGCAGGCAGAACAGCAACTGAACCGGGCACAGCGCCGCCAGCGTGCCAGGGGCCAGGAACGATGAGACAAACCACAGCCAGGCAGCAGGGGCCAGCCCTGCAGAAAGGAGCCGCTACGGAGAATTTGCAGGAGAAGAACACGATGAGCAAGCAGCAACCGGCACCCGCCGCCCCGGAGCAGGACGGGGTGCCCCAGGCAGATTTGGAGCGGTTCGCCTGGTTCCTGCTGCCCAAAATCCAGGCATTTTACCAGTCGGAGGAGGGACAACGGCTGTTTGAGGAGTGGAAAGCGAAACAATAAGAAACCCGGAGCACACATTCAGTAAAGATTGTGCTCCGGGCTTTTATGAAAAAGGGAGAGAGGAAATGTCGGTTATGGTTCTGTACCCAGGCAGATGGTCCGCTGCGGGCAGGGATGGTCGGCGGTGTGGTAGGGCACCACCTGCTGGAAGGCATTGTGTTCTGCCAGGGCCTGGCGCTCCCGGTCGGTACAATGCACCGGCACGCGGGCAAACCGGGCCAGGCCCTGCCCCGCCAGCCGGGCAGCCCCGGAGCCTGGGTCCACAGCGCCGGTCAGCACGACACCGCCGGCTTTGGCAAAGGCTTCGGCCAAGGCAAGCGCCGCCGGCGTGCGCAGCTGCGGCCCGCTGAGAAAGCAGAACCCATGGGCAGGCGGCGTCGTTCCCAAGGAAAGCACCGATACCTCATGCAGCGCGGCGCGGGCTTCAGGGCGCACCCAGGTTTGGTCTGTGGCCAGCACCTGCGTTTGCTTGCAGAAGTGCGCATCGCCATAAAGCGGCGTTTGCGGCCAGCGGGCGTGCAGCAGCAAAAGCATCTCCTGCCCGCGGCCGTATTTGGGCACCGGGAACAGCACCGGCTGCCCGGCACTGGCCCAGGGCGACACCGCGTCAAGAAAATCCTGCCGCATGGCGCCGTCGCTGCGGGGGTCCGGGCCGTAGGCGCTGTCCAGCACCGCCAGGCGGGCAGCCTGGCCCCGCACCGGGTCCACCGCGTAGACAGGGCTGTGCTCGGTATAATCGCCGCTGAAAAACAGCCGCTCGCCCTCCAGCCCGAAGGCATACCACACGCTGCCGGCGCAATGCCCGGCCCGCCCCCAGCCAAGCTCCAGCCCGGCCGGGGGCGGATTATTTTCAAGGCACACCGTCGGAAACGGCAGCCGGCCTACCTGCGACAGCGTGGCGGACGTGGCCACCACCGTAGCGGAGCAGCCCAAACCCGCCAGCCAGGCAAGCGCGCCGGTGTGGTCGGCGTGGGAATGGGTTAAAAACACAAAGTCCAGCCCGCGGGCCTGGGCGGCCGTCAGCGCCGGGTAAGGGTCTTGCGCCCCGGCCAGACGCCCGCAGTCCACCAAAAAGGAGAGCGTCTCCCCCTCCACCAAAAAGCAGTTGCGGCCGTGCTCACCCACGCCGCCGGCAAAGGTCACCCGCATCAGGAGGCCTTCTTTCGGTTGGTGACGGTGTTGAGAATCAGCAGTGTTGTGGTGGTGATGGCCACGCAAAGCACCGCCATCGCCATGCCCAGCGACACGCTGCCCTGCTCAAATTCCCGGTTGATGTAGGTGGAGACCACCAGTACATTCGGCGGCGCGATCAAACTGGCAGTGACCAGTTCCCGGAAAGCGATGATAAAGATCATCATCCAGCCAGTCAAGATGCCCGGGGCGATCATCGGCAGCGTGATGCGGCGGAACACGTACCACGGGCTTCCGCCAAAGGTACGGCCGGCCTGGATCAGGTTATCGTTGATCTGGGTGAAGGAGGAGGTCACATACTGCACCGTATAGGGCAAGTACAGCACCACATAGGCCAGCACCATGATGCCCATTGTGTTGTACAGCGGCAGCACATCGTAGATGGCGTTCCAGAACAGCATGATGCCGATGACCAGCACGATGGCGGGCAGCATTTCGGGCAGCATACTGGCGCCCTCCACGATTTTTTTGAGCCGCCCCTTGCCGCGGCGCACCGCCATGACCACCACCGTGCCCAGCACCGAGCAGATGCAGGCTGAGGCGATGGCCAAAAAGATACTGTTGCCGATGGCGCCCAGGCTGCGGTCGGTGGTGAACAGCTCGGCGTAGTGCTCCAGCGTGAAGTTACCGGGGGCCAGGCCGTAGCCGCGCAGCTTGATGAGCGAGCTGGCGATGATGGAAAAATACGGGATGCCGATGGACACCACCAGCACCAGCGCCACCCACCCCCAGGCCGCGGCCAGACCGCCGCCGGACAGGTGGGTCTCGACCGGGCGGCTGCCCTTGCCGCTGACCAGCCGGTAGGAAGTGCGGTTGGTGATGGCGTTCTGGGCCAGCCACAGCGCCATGCAGATCAGGACCAGCACCGAGGACAGGCTGGCCGCCTTACCAAAGTCCACCGGCGCGGTGGTGGCGTAGCGGTGAATATCGGTAGTAAAGACATAGAATCCGATGCGCCGGCCAAGAGTATAGGGGGTGCCGTACTCCGACAGAGTCTTGACGAAGACGAGCAGAGCTGCGATGGCATAGTTGCCGGTGAGCAGCGGGGCGAAGATCTTGCGCAGCCGCAGGCCGAACCCGGCACCGAACACGGCGCCGCTCTCCTCCAGGCTGGCGGGGATGTTCAGGATGGCGTTTTTCAAGATCGTCATCATAAAGGGGAACACGTTCAGCGTCATGACCAGCACCAGCCCGCCGAAGGAGAAGAAGCCTTCCGAGATGCGGCCGGTGAAGGGGAACATCTGCTGGAACAGCCCGCGCCGCTGCATGAACAGGATCCAGCCCATCGACGCGATGTAGGGCGGGGTCATAAAGGGCACCATGAACACGATGTCCAGCCACTTGTGTTTTCCCAGTTGGCTGCGGGCCAGCAGGTAGGCGGTGGGCGCTGCGATGACGGTGGAAAGGGCCACTACGCAGACGCCGAGGAGCAGGGAATTCCAGATGGTTTGCAGGTTTTCAGGGTCGGCGATGATCGTCCAGGCGCGATACAGGTCGAGGCGGCCATCTATGATGACCGCCTCGGCGAATACCGAAACCAGGGGGCAGACGATCAAAAACGCCAGAACAAGCAGCAGCACCCACAAGATGGGGCTGACGCTCCGGGTCGTTGACTGTCGCATACTTCCTCCGGGTTCTATTTTGATTTTATTGGCAGATCTCGTTCAGCTTGGCAGCGGTCTCGTCAGCGACGGGCACCATCGCATCCCAGTCGGTGGGCAGCTGCGGGATGTCGGCCACGTTGGTGCGGTTGGAGCACTGGATGTCGGTGCGGCCGGGCAACAGGTAGGCGTCAGCCACCAGCTGTTGAGCCTCGTCGCTGAACAGGAAGTCCACAAAGGCCTTGGCGTTGTCCATATCCGGGGCGGTCTTCATGATCATGGCCGGGCGAGGGTTGATGACGGTGCCGCTGGCCGGGTAGTAGATGTTGATGGGCTCGCCGTCATCGATGGAAGAGTAGGCGTTGTAGTCCACGCCGGCGATCAGGATGCCCTTCTCACCGGTGGTGACAGCTTCCAGCGCGGCCGCATTGGCGCCGGGCACCGTCAGGCCGTTGTCCGCCCAGGACTGCATGATCTCCTCGCCGTTGTCCAGGCCGGTGACCAGGCCGGCCAGGAAGTCCTTGCAGGCGCCGGACTTTTCGGGGTCGGGGATCGCGATGTCGTCGGCATACTGACTGTCGGCCAGGTCGGCCCAGTCGGCGTTCAGTTCAGGGTAGATCGTGGTGTTGTAGATCACGCCCACGGCAGACGCGCTGTAACCGAACAGCATGCTGTCATCGTCGATCCAGCCGGGCTGGATTTTGTCGGCATTGGCGGGGGTGTAGCTGACGATCTTGTCGTCGGCTTTCATGGACAGGCCGTCCGACCAGGAAGCCAGAATGACCACGTCGGCCACCGGGTTGGCCTCCTCCGTTTCAAGACGGGCCAGAATCTCGCCGGTGGTGCCCTGGAACTGCTCCACCTGGATGCCGGTCTCTTCGGTGAAGGCGGCGGCCAGCTTGTCGGCCAGGCCGGCCGGGCTGGGCATATAGACAGTCACTTTGCCGGAACCGGTAGCGGTGGCCTCAGACGAAGCTTCCGACGTGGCGGTGGATTCGCTGGCCGCCTCCGAGGAGGAAGCCGGGGCGCTCTCGCTCGCCGTGGAGCTGCTTCCGCTGGTGGCTGTGCTGCCGCAGGCCGCCAGGCTCACCGTCATGCAGCCGGCAGCCAGCAGGGCCGCGGCGCGTTTCATGGTACTACGTTTCATTTTCCGTTCACTCCTTCTACTGTGATGATTTGCTTCGGGTCTATGTAAACTGAAAGTGTTTCGCCCACAGCCGCCTTGCGGCCACAGTGAAGCATCCAGGTCACATCGGGCTGATAGGTCAGCTGCACCTCATAGCAGTCACCCAGGTACTGCACGCTCTGCACCGGCAGTTTGTACTCGGTGCAGCCGGGCGCCGGGTCCACCGTCATGGCCTCGGGCCGGAACAGGCGGGTGGCGTCCAGCCAGTTGGATTTGCCCACAAAATGCGCCACAAACCGGGTGGCGGGGTGGTGGTAGATCTCCTCCGGCGTGTCATACTGCTGCACCACGCCGCCGTCCAGCACGGCGATCTTGTCGCTCATGCTCATGGCCTCGGTCTGGTCGTGGGTGACAAACACCGCCGTAAAGCCCAAGCGGGAGACAAGCTCCTTGAGCTCGTGGCGCATTTCCTCCCGCAGCAGGGCGTCCAGCGCCGAGAGCGGCTCGTCAAACAAAATGCAGCTCGGCTCGATGACGATGGCCCGGGCAAAAGCCACCCGCTGCTGCTGCCCGCCCGAGAGCTGGTGCGGATACCGCTGGGCCAGCTCCTCCAGGTGGACGCTGCGCAGCGCCTCCATTACTTTGTCGCGCAGCCCGTCGGTGCGGTTCTGCGCCCGCAAGCCGAAGGCGACATTCTCAAACACCGTCATGTGGGGCCACAGGGCAAAATCCTGGAACACAAAGCCAAGGCCCCGCTTTTCGGGCGGGGTGTCGATCTTTTTCTCTTTGGAAAAGATACAGCGGTCATCAAACCAAATTTCTCCGGTGTCGGGGGTCTCCAGCCCGGCGATCATGCGCAGCAGCGTGGTCTTTCCGCAGCCGGAGGAACCCAGCAGCGTGGTAAAGCTGCCGCTCTCCACCGTCAGGGTGGTGGGAGCGATGACCTGCTTGCTGCCAAACGACTTGGTAATGTTGGTCAGGCGGATTTCCATAAACTTCCTCGATTCAACCTTAAAATCGGCTTATATTCTACCCCCCTCCCCGCGTATTTTTCGACCATGTGCGCGTTATATTTTGGTAAAATTTGTGTAACGCGGTATCCACACTTGACGAATATGCCAATACTGATTATACTTGAATTATAAATCAAATTAAAAGGAAGGAACACTATGGACGTATCCATCGGCACCCGGCTGCGCGTGCTGCGCAAGGACGCGGGGCTGACCCAGGCCCAACTGGCGGCGTTGGCTGGCACCAACCAGGCTGCCATCAACCGGTATGAAACTGACAGGGCGGCAGCACCTTACCGTATCCTGGTCTGGTATGCGACCTATTTTAACGTATCGCTGGACTATATTTTTGGCCTGTGCGAGGACCCCCGCGGGCGGTATGTCTGCGTCACGCCGGAGGGGGCGCAGGAAGTGGTGCAGTGCAAGCCGGATTGGGGCGAGTTTGTCGAAGCCTGCTTCACGCCGGGCAGCGAGCTGAACCGCCGCCTGAAACAGATGATCCTCAACATGGGCGAGGAGGAAAAGCACAAGTAAGGAGGTGCGCGCCGTGAATGCCGTCATTTATGCCCGTTACAGCAGCGACAACCAGCGTGAGGAATCCATCGAAGGCCAACTGAGGGAGTGCAAGGAGTATGCCGACAAAAACGGCATCAACCTGATTGGCACGTACATTGACCGGGCGTTTTCTGCCAAGACCGACAGCCGCCCGCAGTTCCAGCAGATGATCCACGACAGCGCCACCCACACCTTTGAAGCGGTTCTGGTGTGGAAGCTGGACCGCTTTTCCCGCAACCGGTACGACTCGGCCCATTATAAGCGCATCCTCAAAAACAACCGGGTCCATGTGGTGTCGGTGACCGAGCCCATCTCCAACACGCCGGAAGGCATCATGCTGGAAAGCCTGCTGGAAGGCATGGCCGAGTATTATTCGGCCGACCTGGCCGAGAAGGTCAGCCGCGGCCACAAGGAAAATGCACTCAAGGCCAAGTTCAACGGCGGCCCGGTGCCGCTGGGCTACCGCATCGACAGCGAACAGCACTACCAGCTCGACCCAGCCACCGCACCGGTGGTGCAGGAGGCCTTCCGGCGGTATGCCGACGGGGAGAGTATCAAGGCCATTTGGACAGATTTTAACGGCCGTGGCATCCGAACCAGCCTGGGCAGGCCATTTACCAAAGGCAGTTTTCAAACCATGCTGAAAAACCGCCGGTATCTGGGCGAATACCGCTATAAAGATACAGTCATCCCGGACGCTATTCCGGCCATCATTGACCCGGAACTGTTTGAGCAGGTGCAGCGCCGCTGTGAACGCAACAAAAAGGCTCCGACGCATACAAAAACACAGGTCAACTTTATGCTGACGACCAAGGCGTTTTGCGGCAAATGCGGCGCGATGGTCAGTGGGGAAAGCGGCAAAAGTCATACGGGTACAGTCCACTATTACTATAAATGTGGAAACCACAAGCGAAATGGCCGCGCCGCCTGCGATTTGCAGGCCGTTCGCAAGGAGCCATTGGAGCTTTTTGTGGTAAAAGCCGCTGTTCAGAAAGTGCTCCAGCCGAAAGTGATGGACCGTCTGTGCGATTTGTTGCTGGCCTATCAAAAACAGGAAAATACCCTGCTTCCACTTTTGCAAAAACAGTTGCAGGAAGTAAAAAAGAAAATCGGAAATCTGATTGCGGCCATTGAACAGGGCATCTTGACGCCATCCACCAAACAACGAATGGATGAGCTGGAACAGCAGCGCCAGCAACTGGAAACCAGTATTTTGCAGGAGCAGATCGAAAAACCGCCCATCACACGGGAGCAAATTCTATTCTGGTTTGACCACTTCCGTCACGGTGATCCGAAAGACCCGGCGTTTCAACAACAGGTCATTGATTGCTTTGTCAATGCGGTGTACCTGTTTGACGACAAAATTGTCCTTGTCTTTAACTACAAAGAGGGTGACCAGCTGGTCACCCTCGAAGAAGTAAAAAGTTCGATTTTAGACGATAATGCTTCACCAAGGGGGCTGTTGCAAAACGAAAGTTGAGTAGCAGCCCCTTTTTCATGGCGATTTCTGTTGAAAACTCTATTCCGGAATG
>PPYE01233682.1_pt1 | contig 18846 bp, 20 predicted proteins | sample 1559881 | NCBI WGS metagenome assembly PPYE01 (sample SAMN08240022, study PRJNA423297) | Human gut metagenome, whole genome shotgun sequencing project. | reverse complement strand
CCCGTCCTGCCTGACTGCCGCAATGATCCGTTTCAGGTCATCATCCGACTCAGCGTCGCATACAAAGATCCGGCCCCCGTCAAGGGAAAAGGACTGGCTTCTTACGTCCGGCAGGTATTTTAACAGCACCGGTTCCTCATAAACCTGCTCTAGCAGCTTTACCAGGTTATCTTCCATTACCGGATTCTTGGGGTCCTTGGATAATTCTGTCTTACAGATTTCCACGCCGTTTAAACACTGCACCCCGTCCATGGTGGTCCTGCCCAAGGCGGGAAGGGCCGGGGCAAACACCACAAGCTCCGGGCAAAAAGCTTCATCCACTGCCTTTATTTCCTGGGCAATATTTCCTCTCATAGTGGAATCCACTTTCTTTATTATGTAGCGGAACTGTCCGAAATCCACCTGTTCTAATGAATGACGCACGATTTCATAGGCATGGCCGGGCAAGGCATTCCTGCTCTCCGTATCAATCACAATTGACTTTTGTGAATCCACCGGTTTTCCCGCAAACAGGACTTCCGTCGGATATCCTCTCCTTTTTAACTGCACTCCCGTATCATTTGCCCCTGTAAAATCATCCGCAATAATCAGATATCTCTCTTCCATTGGCTCCCAACTTTCCTTTATCGTTCACTTTTGAAACACATTAGTTTCCTCTGTCAGTTCCATAGTTTATTGTAATATAGGGGGGCTTTTCAATTCAAGGAAAATGTTGTATAATATGTTTAAAATTGTAACATTCGGAAGCTGTATTTTCCGGAGGAGGCAGAATGGGTGAAAAAGTCAGGATACTTGGAATTGCTCCCTATAAGGGATTGGTAACATTAATGAAACGGTACGCAGGCCAAAGGGATGATATCCAGCTGACAGCCATGCTGGGCAATGTGGAAACAGGACTTTCCCTGGCAAAGGAACATTACAGGAACTATGATATCACAAAAAAGGGTTCAGTACAACATAGCGCAAATACTGTATTTATGGGAAAAGTTCAGTCTTTACACGCTAACTAAATCTGTCAAAATCCCCTCAATTAGTAACAAATTAGGAACAGATTTCACAGTAGTCAGGGTTCCCCAAATAGATCCATCCGTTGCGCTTTTTCCGGTATGATTTCAGCAGGCCCCAACTGCCGGAAATCTCCACAATAGTGAAGGTTCCGATGCCCGTGTACTTGCCTGACAAGTTACTGTTATCTGCGGAACCGGGGCTTGTTCTGATATTCAGATCCGGGATGACAACCCTGACCAGAAAAGGAACAATGGGGAAGGGGGAAACGCTGGAACCGGTGAACCGGTCAAAAAATGTCTGACCGGATGCGGCCCGCTTTTCCTCTACAGCTACACTCTGATCCCCCGGCTGTTCATACTTATGCAGAACAATGTCTGACGCTTCCCTGACGGATGCGGCGCTGTTCAGTACGGTCATAACAGCTTTGTACCCCTGTAACTCCTGCCACATGAAAGCCAGTTGCATATTCAGATCACCGATGGAAGTACCAGCTGCCTTTGCATAGTCCAGCAGGGCCTTTTTCCGGCTCCAATACGTCCACTGTACCAAACCATAACCGGCCTTGTCTGTAACAAAATCAGGGTAAGCCCCAGCATCCACAACGGCGGTATAATCGGCATCCGAAATATTCAGCTTTTTGTTATAGCTGTTTTGCAGATTGCAAGGATCCAGCCCGCTTTCCTTTTCCAGATTCCCCATGATACCGGCCACGGCGTAATCATTCAGCCCTTTACTTTTCAGGAAGTTCCAGATCACGGCGGCATTGTCTACAGCTGCCGGTTCTGCTGGTACAGCTGCGGAACCCATAGCAGCCTTGATCGCTTTTCTGAATTCGTCCATAGTATACCCCATGTTCAGCTGATTCCATAAATGAACCGGATCGCCGTGATTGCTGGCAATCCCCCGTTTGTGTCCTTCTTCGTGGGAGAGAATAACCCCATCGGCCAGCGGATCAAACCTGAACCGTTCACACAGTTCAGCAAACAACTGAACGGCGCTTTCATATGTGCGCCTGACTGCGGCCCGTGCTTCCTCTACATTGGAACAGGTAAAACGTGCGCCGTCCGTGTATCTGATACAGGCCGGTTCACACATTTCAACACCGATATGCGTATTATTGCCGGATCCGTTTGGCCCGGATCCACAATGCCATCCCCGGTATTCCCACGGCAAAGTTTGGTAAACGTCCCCGGTATTTGCGTCAATGAACGCATGGACACACGCAGACTTGTCAGCACTGTTCCAGCTGTTCACAAATACCTGTGCGGAAGGCTGCGGGCAGCCCACGCTATGAAGCATTAAGCCGCCCTTTGTATTCTGCTGTGCTGCCTGATAGCAGCGGTTCCTTGTCAGGAAATGTTCAACAATCTTCACTGGTGATCACCTTCGCTTTCTGCTTTGCTTTTCAGCACTTCGATGGCCTTTGTGATAACTGCGGGAATGGGGATCCCCATAAGACCGGCATTTTCGATAATTGAAATAGTTTCGTTTGCGATAAATGCGATCACCACGGCATCCCTGATAAAGTTGGAACCCATGACCAGATCCAGCCGACACGCCACCAAAACCACAAGCAAGGTCACGCCTTTTCTGCAAAGACCTTTCCACCCTGCTGTACTTTCCAGTGCGCCGTTCTCTGTCTTTTCGCTGGCCTTAAATACCCCGGCAACGATCAGACCTGTCACATAATCAATTCCCATGAAGATCAGCAGCGTCACCAGTGCGGCATCCCAGCCCCCGAACAGGGAAGCGATCCAGCTTCCAACTACACCGATAAAAGTTAAAAGTTTCATTTTCATGTCTTTCCATCCTTTCTGCACACGAAAAAACACCCGTCTGACGCTCATATAACGTCATATAGGTGCTTTAACGTGTGTCTTTGATAATTTGTCCATGTAGCTGAAAAAATCAATCTGCGGCCAGTTCAGGCACTTCCATGTCAATCAGAACTTCCTTGACCTGTTCTTTCAGCTTTGCCGGAACATCACCATAGGTTTTCTTGCCTTTGATGATCAGCAGCGCATAAACGATTGCCATATTATCCACCCCCTTTCCCAGTATGAAATAAAGCAGGACTTCCAGCAGGATCATTTTGTGTCACCCGCCAGCAGCGCCTTGACTTCCTTCTGCAAACTTTTGGGAACGTCCTTGACCGTCTTTTTACCCTTGCGGATCAGGTCAGCATAAACCGTTGCCATCATGCTCATTATTCTGCACCCCCTATCATTTCAAAAACTTCTGTCAATGCCATCTGTGTGCTGGTCAGTTCTTCCGACATACTGGACAGATTCTTTTTCAGTGTGTCGTTTTCGCTTCCGATCAGCTGAATGTATTCGTCAGGTTCATATACAAATTCGTGATACTGGTACACGTCCCCGGCGTTCTCCATTCCCTCCTGCGGCTCCACCTTCTGTATATCCTTGTGGACATACACCGCATCCGGCATAACAACCACCGGAACGGCAAAGGCGGCGCTTCCCTGTCTGATTCCTAAATCTTTCATGCAGCTTTCACCAATCCTTTCTTTTCTAGCTTCTTTCTATATTTGTTGATTTTCACAACCTTATTCTTTTTCCCGTCAGCAATAACTTCTTCATAGTACCGCATCAGGGACGGCGCAACCGGTACAATATATTTTTCTTTCAGCCTGTAGCCGTTGCACATATCCAGCCATCCACAATATGAATTAGCTGAACAAAATTCTGAATAACTGATCAGAAGTCCGGCTTCCTGCTTTTTCTGAATCCGGCGCATTATATTTTTAAACTTTATACAGGTTCGTTTCCGTAACAGCGTGTGGCCGTGAAAGCAGCGGAACCCTATAAAATCAATACCACGGACATCTACAGGAAAGACTTGCCAGTTGTCTTTCAAAACAAGGTTCAGACGTGTTTCCAGATATTCACCCATCTTTCTTCTGACCTCATGCAGCTGTTCCTTGCTGTCCGATAATATGATAATGTCATCCATATACCGCACCACATACCTTTGATGCAGTTCTTCCTTCAAATAGTGGTCAAAATATGCCAGATAAAAATTCGCAAGGTATTGTGAAAGATAGGATCCAATCGGTACGCCAGTACCGGGAACACTGTCAACAATTTTATACAATAGTGAAAGCAGCCGCTGGTCTTTAATCTTGCGGGCCAGCAGCTGCTTCAAAATATCGTGATCTATACTAGGATAGAATTTTCTGACATCAATTTTTAGACAGTATTGTGTACCGGGTACATCTTCCAGATACCCATGAAGAAGATCAAGGGCCTTGCTGATCCCTCTGTCCTTTATGGATGCACAGGTATGAGTGCAAAACGTTTCCATGAAGATCGGTTCAATCTGTAGCATAATCGCCCATTGAATGATCCTGTCTGGAAAGTATGGAAGTTTTTCAAGTTCTCGTTCCTTGCCTTTGTCATTGATGATCGACACCGTGTATTCTGACACTTCGTAAGTATCATTCAGCAACATTTCCTGAATTTCTTTCAGGTACTTGTCAGGATCCTGATCAACCATCTTGACTTCTTTATAAAACAATTTATCTTTTCTGGCATTTCGGTGTGCTTCCCGTAGGTTTTCCATGGCGCAAATTTTATAAAAAATATCACCATGTCTTTTCATGCAACACCCCTGATGTTTTCCGTCCCCTGAACGTTCGCTTCTGCTACTAATACAGATAACGGGATTCTTTGTGTTTTGCCTAGTGGCAGGGTAGTGGAAGTTCACCGTGTTTAAAAAATATCTATTGTGGAAAACAATAGGTGACACCCGACATTCACATTCGATAACGAAAAAGTATTATTCACATTCAGTTGAAAAGTGCCTGCATTAAGAGCATTATTCCAATTACCACTGAAAATAGTAAGACAGGACGTATACAAATTAGTATAATCGTTTTTTTGTCTGTTTTTTAATGGCAATAAGTGAATGTAAAAATCAACTTTATGTCATGCTTTCACTACCCGGTTTTTAGTTATATTAAAAAGCCGCTTTTTAGGCGGCTTCTTCCTCTGTTTCCTTCGGTTCCTCTTTGTGCATGAACATCAGGCGACACCCGACAGGCACAACCGATAACGAAAAAGCATCATTCACATTCAGCCGAAAAGCGCCCGCAGAAAGAGCATAATTCCAAGCACCACCGAAAACAGCAAGACAGGACGCATACAAAATAGCATAATCGGTAAAATAGGTGCTGTCTGATCCTGATACGTCACGGGCTGTAAAACCTGCATCGCTGCCGCCCTGCGGTAACTTCATATAGTTCGCAATATTCGCTGTCACACCGCCGTTTCCGTTATTTTTATAGCCGGTTCCATTGGTGACAAAGTTCTTTGCAATATCGCAGGTCATCACGTTTCTGTTTGCGTCAGAAGTCAGGCCGTCAATAAATTCCCAATAATTCCCCCAAAAATCTTCAAGGCCCAAACATTTCACCTGATGTTCCTGATCGGTCATATAGGACGGGGCAGAAGTGCGGATCACTTCACTGTCAAAACCATACGCATTTGTACCGCCAGTATTAACACCAGCGCTGTGACTGCTTTTCACATATCCTGTTCCCACAGCCGCCTGACTGTTTAATGTGCCATGACTGATAATGAAAAGGCACTGCATCAGTTTCAAGCTGCCATATGTGCGCTGCTGATAGCCTGCGCCCCTTGCCCTGCACCATGTTCTGAACGTGTCAATGGTCTGTGATACGGTGACGGCTTTTCCTGAACTGGAATATGCTTTATTCCCGGAACAGTGGCCTTTATAAACACCAATATAGATCCGGTCACAATCGTTATAGCTGTCAAGGCTGAAAGCGTCATATTTGAACGCTGCGTTGTCCGGTTCGTTGGTCACGGACACTTTCAGCAGATTCTTTCCAGCGTTCACCCATTCAATACTGTAGCCCACCCTGTAGGGAATTTCCAGCATGACATCATTTCCCAGTGTGGTAATGTCTGCGGCTGTCCTGTCTGCTTTCTGTGTGTAATTATCAGGATTCAGGTAGTACAGCACTTCCCCATTTTTCAGGACACAGGGCCGCATATCCTTAAAAATCGGCATATCACGCCATGACGCAAAACTGTGTTCCATACCTTCCGCATCGTCCGCATAAGTGATCATTTTATCCGGTGCAGACTTTGAAAAATCAATCAGGGCAGAATACACAACCGCAAGCGTCATTGTGACACTGTAGGCATACATGGAAGGAACCGGATGGATCTTGACCGTGCCAGTTCTGGAACCGTCTGACGCACCGATCAAACACTCACCCATGAAATTACTGTCAAAGGTGATAGCAGCGACACCGCCCGCAAAAGTTCCCGTTCTGCTGTGGCTTCCACATACCATCGTGACCATCTTCCCGTTCAGCTTTTTGTCAGCCGTGGTCACGGTCAAGTGATACAGTTGCAGATCCACACTGTAGACACCCACACTTTCCCCTGACACATTCAGGGAAGCGCTGGCCGTGTTCGTACCATCGGAAACGGTCACTGTAATCGCCCCGGAAAAGGAAAAGCGGATCTTTGCTGTACCGTCATTTCCGATTGTCCCCGTTGCGCTGTCTGTACCGTTGGAAACGGTCACTGTACGTCCATATAAGCCCGTTTCAGCCGTTTTCACGTCTATACGGTTATATTCTCCCCTTGTGTCCAGTTCGGCGCTATATGTGGCGTAATTCGTGACCGTGACAGTGGTTTCAGCTGTGGCTCCTTCTTCCGTGGATGCGGATACCGTCAGATTGCCATTGATCAGTATGCCGGTTATCATACATTCACCAGTGTAAGACATGGAACCGGTCAGCGTGGTTTTTCCATCCGTCACTGATACAACACGCCCATACAGGGCCGGATCTGTGGTCAAAACCCTGATTGCCGCACCGCCTGACGCTGAATCTGTCCGGCGCTTGATCTCATTGATTGCATTAACAAAATTGTCTTTTGCTATGGTTTCAAGGTCTTTTGTATCGCCCAGCGGAAGATCCCCGCCCACCGCCTTGACCACATCTTCATGTGTCACGCTTTTAGTCCCGGAACCGTCCCCCATTTCCACGGCGTACCGGCTCCCAGCCGGTACGCTCTGCGCCTGTGGTAAATCAAAAAAAGTTTTTCCTTCATTCATTGTCGTGTTACCTCCTGTTTCATTTATTACAACCGCAGATCGGCCAGCCGATCAGCAGCGGTTTTCCTGTACTGTCTGTTATGAAATCATTCTGATCCGTTTTCAGCTTCGCCCGCACCATACCACTGATCAACATACTTTGTGTATCTTCCAACTGTGCGGTCAGTGCGTCAACCTGAATCTGTAGCTTTCCGGCTGGATCTTCGCCCAGCATCCCCTTGATATGTTCAAACCATTCAAGGAAAGCCGCTTCATTTGTAGACTTGAAAAGAATCAACTGCTGTGTGATTGCTAACAGGTCATTGTTTCCTTTCGTTTCAAGTTCAGTCAGATATTCAGACAGTTCAGCGGAATACTGATCATGAAGGTCTTTTCCTTGCTGTGAAAGCGTGGTGTAAAAGCTGTTCATAGTATTCAGCAAATTGTTATATGCGTCTGTGCTGTCCTGTTTCAGAGTGGCAATATACTGTGATATGTCATCCGTGAACGCTTTGAAAGCGTCAGCCGCCATCTGTGTGAACTCTTTATAGCTGGTGTTGGACTTGTCAACAAATTCTTCATAGAATTTATTCAGCTGTTCAAAGAAAACAGCTGTGTCAAGATGGTCAATCAGCTGCGTAATGTAGCCACAAACGGCGCTGTCTGGCCGTGTGTCTGTGATACTGCTTTGTGTGATCACTTTCTGCCCTGCGGTCAACCGGATATTTGCAAGGCATAATTCAAAATAGTCACCGGCTGCTGGCCGGATCAGTTCAGGCGGTACAGGGTTAGCCGCTTCTATACCGGTTTTTATTAAAATTTCAACCATTCTTTCCAGATAGTTGCACCGCATAACAACCCGGTCAATTCTGTTATACTGCTGTGGTGCTGATTCTATGGTTAAATGGTCAACTTCGTCATTGTAACAGAAGTGTCCCTTCACCATACCAAAACCCGGATCCAGTTCAAGGTTCAGGCCATTCCCCGCAGCCCGTACCCGGAAGCAGTTTGAAGGAAGGGCAAGAACCCCGTCACTGACTAAATTAGCAAAGAGAAGGGCGAACAGGTCAGACGTTTCAGCCCGATCAAAAATCGGCATCCCCTCATCGTCTATCCCTGTAATTTCTGAATCGAAATATCCAAACCTAAAAGCCATTTTTATGTTGTCTCCTTTCTGATAATCTTTTTAAAATCCGTTGCGCTGTCATTCCCAAAAATAACACTCAACGTTCTTTTGGAACCTTCCAACACTTCCTGAATTTCAGTGATCCGTTTTGAACATTCTATATTCACATCGCTGTACCTGTAAGTACACAGATCCCCTAAATCATAGTCAGTTCCGTAAATGAGATTAGCAGCAGGATCTACATCACTATCAATCTTTTCAATGCCCGCATAATCAGCCAGTTTTTCAAGACCACGCTGAAACAGCAGATCCCTGTATTGTGCATCCGTATAGTTTACATTGTCAGAATGTTGCTGCAAGTCCCTAGCATCAACCCACAGTTCCCGGCGTTCTTCGTCAGGACTTTGCCGGATGTCCACTTCAACCACTTTCCGGGCGGATCCTTCACCTTCTCCGGCCACATATGCCACATTTTTACAATCCGATTCATCCCGGTCATACTGTGCATTTTTTATATTCCTGAAACTGTCTGAAAAAATCGCCCAGCTGTTTTCTGTCTGTGTGTCCGTGCGGTCAAGGCCCTTCCAGACCTCATATGTCAGCGTATTTTCCAGATAATCAAAGACAAGGCGCTGTGACATTTCCTGTGTTTTCAGCGTGTCATATAAGCGATCCCCTACATTGTCCCCGGTATTCTGCAAGGCGATGGAAGTGCCGCCGCCTTGCAGCTGTCCCAGCTGAATGTGTTTGATCTTCCGGTCAGCGTTGGCCGGATTGATAATATACTGATCAATTACCCCACGGGCCAGCGCTTCCGGTGTCCCTGTCCGGTTAAAAGTGGGGTAGATCACGTTATTGTTCAGCAGGTGTTCAGCAAAAAAGCCTTTACAGTATGCCGTTTTCTGGCTTTTATCCCCACGCATGAAATTGACTTCCCGGATCACCCCCAATTCCGTGCGGTCATTCCTGTACAGATACCTGCCGCTGTTGATCAGGTCAAAATATTCAGCCGGTACATGAAGTTCAAATATACCGGGGCTGTAATACCTGCGATACCATAAAAGCGTATTGAATACCCGGATGGATCCCGTTGTCTGGAAGCTGCTGTCAAATATAATAAACTGCATAATCACACCCCCAAATATTTAGGCCGGTAATATAGATTCACGTCCAAATTTGTGTAATTTTCATCAGCGTCATATTCAAGGTAATTGTCCCCAACTTCCAGTTCAAAAGGTTCTGATCGCCGGTCAATGTGGTGGTAGAAGTTCACCCCGTTCAGTTCAATGACCTGATGGCGTGGGTTCGTATCTATCAGCAGAACATCACCGGCCACCATATCACACACAACCCGCATGAATTGACCAGTCTTTACGCTGGTGATTTTCGGATTCTTTACAGTTCCCCGTTTCGCTACAAACTGAATCTGAACGCCCGTTGAAACGTCCCCATCGTTGGCAAGCACAACTTCCTTGTGCAGCGTCCTGTAACCCATAATCATGCCGCCCAGCATCAGCCCCCTTGCTTTCTCCGGGTACTGGTTTTTATTTGTGGCCCGTCTTGCTAAAGAGTGCCACGGAAAATGAAACTGCTTTGTATAGTGGGCCATGTTCTTACCGAAATTATCAACATTCAGCATATAAGGATCCGGACATATCAGATCCACAATGATCCCCAGCCTTGTGTCAAGGTTCCGCTGCTCCGCAAACGTCCACCCTTCCAGTTCATATTCAATATTCCGGGAAATCCCCATATTTGTGATCAGGGCTTTCCCGGTATACTTAGGGTTAAAAAACTTAATGACCGCAGCCCGGTTTTCCGGGTTATTGCGGCCACTTTTGAACTTCGCTTCAATGTGAATAGGGCGCTTGCCTATTTTCTTACCGTCTACAGACACCCCATCCACCAGCGCATTGTCTGACGTGCTTATTTCCAGTTCGGAAGATTCAAGGCCGGAAACTTTGGTTATGTCAATATCAAGTCCCGGCCCCATCGCCAGCGTTCTGCCGTTACACGTCAATTCAATTTTTAATGTGTTAATTGTCATTACTTCACACCCCCGGCCATCTTCCTGAACGCTTCCCGCTGTGCCTTTGCTGTTTCTGCTGGTGTTGCTACAGGTACATGGTAGTTGTTTTCCTGTTCCTGATGATTGTCATTATAGACAGTGGTTCCCCCATTGTTCAGGGCCTTTGCATCCCCAAAACTTGAAGCGTTCAAAGAAACCTCATTCATGGAAGCGTCCACGGTTCCCTGCATAGCTGCCAGAAGTTCCCCGGCCTGTGCTTCCATTTCCCGCAACGTTTTAGGCATTGACTGTTTCACACCCTCTACAGTTCCGGGCATTAGCCAGCGTCCAAATTCATCACGGAACGCCTTTGAAGGGGAATTTATACCCAGTGCGTCCTTTGCGGCATCCAGCAAACTATTTGCAAGGCTTGAAACTTTATCTTTCAGCCAGTTCCAGCCTGAACTAATACCGTTCCAAATACCGCTGACTATATTACTTCCTACCTCTGCCATTTTGGAAGGTAAGCCGCTGACACCGTTGACCACGGCATCAAACAACCCTTTAGCAGCAGCGGCCCCTTTGGATGCCAGTTCGCTGCCCCACGCTACCACCTTTGAAACGACATTTGACAAGTGCGTTGCAACTTTTCCCGGTAGTTCTGACATAAGGGAAACGATGCTTGAAATCATGTTTGTAATTGCCGTTTTTGCACTGGAAAGCATCTGCTGTCCCCATGCTGTCACCTTTGTGACGGTATTGACTAACCACGTCCACACCTTACCCGGCAATTCAGACATAAGGGAAACAACGGAAGAAATCATATTGCTGATTGCTGTTTTCGCAGCGCTCAACATTTGCTGTCCCCACTGTGTAACCTTTGTTACTGTGTTGACTAACCACGTCCAGACTTTTCCCGGTAATTCAGAAATCAAGCTGACGATGGCTGAAATCATGCTGCTGATTGCGCTTTTTGCGGTATTCAGCATTTGTTGGCCCCATGCTGTTACTTTCGTAACTACATTGACAAGCCATGTCCAGACCTTCCCCGGAAGTTCAGACAGCAGGGAAATAATGCTGGAAATCATGCTTTGAATCGCATTTGTGGCCGTGGTCAACATCTGCTGTCCCCATTGAACAGTTTTTGTCACCACATTAACAAGCCATGTCCAGATTTTACCGGGCAGCTGTGCGATCAGGTTTACAGCCGTGTTCACCACGTTCTGAATTATGTTCTGAACGTTGCTGAACATTTGCTGGCCCCATGCTATGATCTTCTGGACTGTCTGATCCAGATATGCGGCCAGTTCTGCGGGCATACTTGCGATGCCATTGACTAGCCCCTGTACCAAATAATCACCCTGTTCAGCCATTACGGTTGAAGGGCTGTTAATACCGAAAAATGACTTGATCCCGTCCAGTATACCGGAACCCAGTTCACAAGCCGCATCCCATACTGCGCTGATTCCACCGATCAGGCCGTTCACAATTCCGGCTATAATATCCGGTACGGCTCCGGCGATACCTACCACAATTTCAGGAACCGCTTCAATAATCTGCCATAACAGATCCTTTGCTGCCGTGAATATCTGCGGGATGGCCTGTGCTAAACCTGTAGCAATCGCCGTTATGATCTGCGGAAGGTTTTCAGCAATCGCCACCACAATATCAGGGATCGCTTCAATAATCGCCATCAGCAGCGTGATGGCTGCTTCTAACAGCTGCGGAAGCGCACCCACAAGCCCATTGACAAGCGCTGTTATGATCTGCGGCAAATTATTCACGATTGCCTGAATGATCGTGGGAATAGCGTCAATGATACCCATTAACAGCTGAATTGCTCCGTCAACGATCAGCGGTATGTTCTGCGTGAAAAAGTCAATGATTGTGGTTATCAGGTCAGGCAGCGCTTGCAGTAATTTTTCTATGATAACGGGCAGCGCATCCAGTATTGCCATGAATAACTGAATAGCACCTTCCAGCAGAACGGGGATCCCGTCAACCAGACCTTGCACCAGCCCCATGACCAGCTGCAAGGCAGCATCCACCAGTGCCGGAAGATTTTCAACCAGCGCCAGCGCTATGTCTGACACAATGACCGCCGCCTGATATATCAGTGTGGGAAGTGCGCCAGCAATCCCTTCTGCCAGTGCTACAATAATATCAGCACCGGCCTGTAGAATATCCGGCATCCAGTCAACAATACATTCCACAATGTCAGTGATCGCCGTGGAAGCTGCCTGAACCATCTGCGGCGCACCCGCAGCAATCCCTTCTGCCAGCTTGCCGATCAGGACTATGGCTGTTGTCCATATCTCACCGACACAGGACATCAGGCCAGTGACAAGTGACGTGATCAGGCTTGCGCCTGATTCCCCGATCCCCGGCGCACTTTTCAGGCCGTCACAAAAGGACATGACCAGACTGACGGCGGCTTCAATGACCGTTGGGGCCGCTTCCGCTATCCGCTGGACTATCTGCGCCAGAACGTTACCGAACGCACCCACAAGGCCCTGAAAGCCGCCCTCATTGAACGCATCCTGTAACTGCTGAACCATCCCCTGTGCTTCTTTTACAACGTCCTTTGCCGTGTCCTGCATGGTTTCATACAGGGAAACGCCTAAACCTTCAAGGCCGGATTGCAGAATAGTGATCTGCCCCTGTAAATTGTCCTGCATGATTTCAGCCATTTCAGCCTTCCTGACCGCCCAGCATAGCGGCATAGCTGGCTTTTTCGTCCTCTGTAAGACCAGAAAAGCCTTTCCGCATATCGCCCACAATTTCAGACAGCGGTTTCATTTTGCCGGAACTGTCCGTTATGGACAGACCCAGCGCATCCATCGCAGCCTGTGATTCCTTTGTGGGCTTTGCAAGCCTTGTCATAATGGAACGCAGGGAAGTACCGGCCTGTGAACCCTTAATACCGGCGTTTGCCATAAGCCCGATGGCCGTGGCCGTATCTTCCGCAGAATAGCCCAGTGAACCGGCCAGCGGCGCAACATATTTGAATGTTTCACCCATAAGCCCCACATTCGTGTTTGCGTTGCTGGAAGCTGCCGCCAGTATATCAGCAAAGTGTGTTGAATCGGATGCAGACATACCAAACGCTGTCAGGGCATCCGTCACAATGTCGGAAGTAGTGGCAAGATCTTCACCGGAAGCGGCGGCAAGGTTCATAATACCTTCAATGCCGCCTAACATTTCTTCTGTTTTCCAGCCGGCCATCGCCATGTAGTTCATAGCTTCGGCTGATTCCGTGGCGCTGAACTTCGTCTTTGCGCCCATCTCTTTGGCTTTTTCTTTTAATTGTTCAAGGGCTTCACCGGAAGCACCGGACACGGCCTGAACCTCTGACATCCCCGCTTCAAAGTCTGAACCTACTTTGATCGCAGCCCCGCCCAGTGCGGTGACAGCAGTAGCGGCCCCGCCCAGCACTTTACTGGTGACTGATAACCCCTTTTGTGCAGCGCCCCCTATTCCGTCAAGACCTTTTTGAAAGCCTGAACTGTCTATTTTCGTATCAAAATTTAATGTTCCGTCATTACCTGCCATTTACAAAACCTCACTTGATCAGCTGTGAAATGTCACCCCCGTTCGCAAGGATGGCTTCCATTTCCTTTTCAAGCCTTATTTGTTCAGCAGGTTCAGGGATCTTGTAGATCCGTTTCATGCGCTGATAGAACTTTTTCTTTTCCTTTGGCATCTTCGCTGGTATTTCCATAGTGCGGTACGCCATGATCTTGCAGAAAAGAACCGTTTCCGGCAATCCTAAAAATAAGGCTCGAAATTGCCACCAATGAAGTCTGTTCTTTGTCAGGTCAATTCCATATGCTTCAATAAACGCAGCGTAAATATAACCGGCATCATGCTCATAAGAAAACGGCGGATCCTTCCCGGAAGCGTCCCCTTCCGTTTCAGATCTCGCCGTTTCGTCAGCACCGCAGCGGTAAAACCACATGATCCCGTTCAATGCTTCCTGTACCGTGTTCATATCGTCCAGCAGCGGAAAAACAGCATCCCCATAGTACAGTTTCAGAACCGTGTTCAGCTTTTCATCATCCGGCATGGCCGGATCACTCAAAGTCTGTTCAAAAAGAATACCTGTTCTGTAATCTGTATCTATGGGGATCCGGGTATTCGCCACCATGACGGTACAAGGCAAGTCATCCATTAAGACATTCATGTGCGGTTAGGCTGGTTTTTCTGCTTCTTCTGGTGTCCCTGCATAGACTGGAAACTGTTCTGACGCTGCGTGTATTTGTTGGAAAAATCGTTGAACTGTTTCTTTTCAGCCCTCTGCACTTCTTCGATTTTGGCCACCGCTTCCAGATGCACCATAACATTTTTACTACCCTGAAAGATACTGTCAGCAGTACCTTCACCGAACGCTGTATCAAAAAATGTTTCAATCGTCTGGTTCATCGCTTTGTACTTTGCCGCAACCATGCCCTGCATAGTTTTACTTGCATTGATTCCTTCCCGCATTGTATAAATAGCCGGTTCAAACACTTCCATGAAATCCGCATCCATGAAATCCGCCTGCAAAGTTACTCCATTGATTTCTATATTCATTTTCTTCATCCTTTCAATCACCACAGCATATAAAAACAGCGCAAGGCCGTGGTGATACCCTGCGCTGTCCTGAACGTCCACTGTCATATAGATCAGTTGTCGTTTTCAGCAGTTGTCTGTATGGTTTTTGTGTTACTCTGTAGGTGCTTCGGGTTCTCCGTCAAGATCAAACTTTCCTTTGAACTCCCCTTCTGTGAAAGTCATGCTTACGGTGTCAAACTTACCAAAAACCGGATCGCCTACAGCGTGGAGAGTACCGGAAGCGTTGATCTTCTGTCCCCCGTCCCCGGTGAAATCGCTGACTTCATTTGACACGATAAACTGACGGGCCGTGTATTCAGCCGCCGTCTTTGACGGTGTACCGATGGGGTTAAAAAGTTCAACCCGTACATAGGTATGCTGTGCAGCTTCCCCGGTGTGGTGATCCCGTCCGTCCTTCCACAAAGTATAAAGCGCTTTCTGTGCGGGAATAGCGTCAAATTCATAAGGAAATTCTGTTTCATACCCTATGATGTCGGCGCTGGACGTGGTTTGATTGATATAGGTGGTGTTGTCGCTCTGTGCGCCGGGGCTTTCGTCTAACTTCGTAAAGCCGATCCCGCACAGTTCCATCTTTCCGTTTACTTCCAGATAGTCAGCGATCATGTTACGGATCAGCGCACTTTTGCCGCCCGTAAAAAGCTGTAAATCAAAATTTTTCATTTTTTCGGTGCCTCCTTGAAATATTGTAGTTGCAGCTGAACCTGATAGAAAGCATTTTCCATCGTTGCGTCCAGCATGAACCCCGGTGTCAGAACGGTCAGGGCTTGCGCTTCACACCCTTCCGGCATTTCAGGAAGGTTCCCGATCATGCTTTGTTCTTCCACCCAGTTGCAGAAATCTTCATAAAAACTTTCATTCTGTATTGCCAGAATCCGATCCATTGAATAGGCTTCCCGGCTGTTGAAATTGAACTGATACTGTCTGACGCTGGAACCGTCAACATAAGTCCGTACAACCGGGGAAGTCATCCCCGTTTCAAGCGCATATTCCACGGGTCCACTTCCCAACGCATCCACCCGGAAAACTCCGTCTTTCAGAAGGGGACACTGTAAAAAATAATCTGTCAGCCCTTCAATGATTGACTTGACCAAACTTTTACCCCCTTTCCGCAGCCCTCTGAATGTCTGCTTTGTGCGCTGTTTTCATGCGTTCAAACCATTTAGCGCCCCGGCGTGAATCATAAGACCGTGACTGTGCCGTTTGGTAATACTGAAAACGTGCGTATGGTGTCGCATATTGAACATTTCCGCTGCCGATCACGGTTCCGATTGTCCCGGAACGTGTCAGTGTCCCAGTACGGAAGGGGATCAGCGGCGCACAGTACCGCAGCACTTCACTGTCAACAATTTTCTGTTTTCTGCTGAACATGGCGCTGCGGTTCCGTCCAAACGTACTTGACCAGCATAATTTGACGCTGCCGCCCACGAAATTGATCACCCGGTTCACCGGTGTGACAATGTTGTGTATATCCATTATTTACCCCCGATCCGCCAGTGTCTTGTGTACAGGCTGCCCCCTGACGTGTCATCGGCGTATTCCGTGACACGGATCAGGTCAAGCCCCTGTTCCTTTGCGTATGCAGATATTTCATCCTCACCCAGCAGGGGACTGTCACCGGCATATTCACCCCGGACAACCAGATCCCCCTTCTGTATTGTCCAGTATTTTGCTGCTTCTTCATTGTCCAGCTTTGCATAGTTCAGATCCCGCATATATTCCCGGTTATCCTGAACCACGGCGATCAGGGGAACCCTGATTTTATACTGAACATCGTCACTCCACACCCCATTGTCGGCCACTTTGGATCCTTTCCCTTCGACATAGGAAACACCCCTGATCACCGTGGGGGTATAGATTTTTCTTCGTGTCGCTTTATCCGTCCTGCCATTAAAGACAGTCACAGCATCCACATTTGTGATCATGTTTACACCCCGCTTTCCGTGAAAGCCAGCCAGTAGGAAGCAGCCGGATCCGGATCACCTGATACATACAGCGTTTTACATAGTCATCCGCTGTCTCCCCGTCTTTACGGGCCACAACAAACGACACGGAAAGACCGTCTTTGCTTTCAGACTTGACATTCCCACCTTCCGCTGTTTCCCTGACTGCCATATAATAGGCATCCGCAGCAGCACAGACAGCGCCCTTTATAGCGTCAGCCTGTGCCGTATCTGCGAAAATATCACCGTTCAGGTACGTCAGATACCGGATGTACGTTTCAGCTTCCTGTTCAGCTTTTTGGAAAGCCCCTTCTGACAGGACTGAACCACTGAACACGCTGGAATAATATTCAAAATCAACGTACATTTCCGATCCCCCTTATGCTTCGTTCTGCTGCTCCAAAAACTCCGCAATAATTTCAGCTTTCAGTTCTTTGGTGATAACGTAATCCTTTGCAGCTGCCAGCGCCTTGATGTCATCCACCTTCATGCGGGAAAGCTGCGCTTCTGTATAAGGCCCATCGCCCTGTCCGTCATCCGCTGAATATGCCGCAACGGAAGCGCCGGATGCAGCGCTTGTCAGGATAGCGAACGGGCAGCGCTTTGTCTTATCGGGAACCATAGCATTGATGGGGTTCGGGATTTCCCAGCCCAAACGCATGACGGCCCGCAGCGCCACCATGTCATTCTGCATCAGGTTATACAGGATGTCACCCGTTGCCGGATCCTGAATCACACCCTGATCAAAAATCTTGAAAGTAATGTCCTGACGGATGCTGTATGCCAGCTGTGAAAAGTCCCCGGAAATCATCAGGGCCTTGCTTCTGTCAAAGGCTCCGTTGCGGGGGAAGTTCATCGGGGAACCGTCCAGTGTGTAGGTCGTGCCGGTCTGCATATCAGACTTGAACACGGGCTGTCCCGTGGTGTCTTTCAGGCCCCGCAGCTTTGCCCGCATGGTAATGTCAGCCATGTGGCCGTTCACAAAATAGCTGCTTTCCTCAACCTTTGCGATCACGCCACCTTCACCCAAAATAGAATCATACAGATCGGATCCCAGTGTTACAACAGCCCCGGCGCTTGTGGCCGTGGTCACAACGTCATCCCGCCATGTCTGCGGTTTATCCTGACCGAACAGAATAGCGCCGTCAATCTTCTGGCCGAACGCTTCGATCAGGCGGGGCCGTACTTCTCCCCAAATATCATAGTCAGCATCGTCAAGGACAGCTTCGGAAATCGGTACAATGACCGCAATTTCTTCTGCATAGATCACCTTTTTATCCCATGCCATCGTTGTCAGCTTCTTCTTTGCGGATCCGCCCTCACCGTTGACAAAGTACGCCACCGGAAGCAGGTCAAGCACGGGCATTTTATACTGCGCCGCCGTCATGTTTGCCAGCCTGCGGCCACGCTGTAACACAGTGGACTGTTCAACCACGCCCTGAATGATGTCGTGGCTTTCCTGTACCGGGATCAATGCTTCTGCGTTGCTTCTGGTGATAGCAGTACCACCGGTAAACAGCTGTAAATTAAAAAGTTTCTTGTTTCTGTTCATGTTCCTGTTCTCCCTTCTTTATCTTCCAAACGCTGAACGAATGGAAGCGTTGATTGAATCATTGACTGTCTGGCCTGTGCCGGAACCGCCGTCAGGCTTGCCGGTGGAAACAACCTTCATCCCCTGTCCCGTAAAACGGGGATTCTCTTTCAGGAAAGCGTCAGCCGCTTTCTTGAAGTCGGTCTTGTCATCCACCTGTTTGCTGACTTTGAAAAGCACATAGTCCAGATCGTCAGGCTTCACGCCTTTGTCACGCAGGTAGTTGGTGTTCTTCATTTCTTCCACCTGTGCCAGCGCCGCATCCCGTTCTTTTTCCACGGCGGTGACATTGGGCTGCTGTGCAGCCTTTTTTGCCCTGAAATCAGCAAGGGCAGCAGTAACTTCATCCTCGCTCATTCCCTGACGCTTGAAGAAATCGGCCAGCGCCGCCTTTTCTGCCCGGTCAGCCCGTGCCTGTGCGATCTGTTCGGCCTGTTCATAACTGTAAGTTGCACCCCCGGCATTGTTC
>PPYE01662273.1_pt1 | contig 18865 bp, 19 predicted proteins | sample 1559881 | NCBI WGS metagenome assembly PPYE01 (sample SAMN08240022, study PRJNA423297) | Human gut metagenome, whole genome shotgun sequencing project. | reverse complement strand
GATCAGACTGATGCCTGATCACGGCTTCTTTGCTTTTATTTCGATATCATTGAACAAGGAGGTTTCAGAATTGAAAACCGGTGGATACACCATGGCGTTGTATCTCATTGACTGGTTGGGGCCCAGCTCCGAGGTAATAGGTTGGCTGGTCGAATCAGTTGGAAGGTCTTTGCAATATGACGACCGAAAAACCGCTCTGGAGTGGTGCGGTCAGATCCTGGCCGCTCTCAGGGATTATACAGGCGGGATAGATTCCCCTCCAGAAGATGCTCTCGCGGCTGTCAGAAAAATATCCAGAAGTTTGGCCCGTTATGTGGATCGTCTTGATCATGGCTATAAGGAGTGTGAGCAATGGACTTGATATGTCGAATGCGAGCGGAATTTGAACGTAGTGATCATCCGCAAAAATCCATCGAAGAACTTCGGCGGATCGTTGTTGGTGTCGCGGAGGATGGACCGGCCCGGGAGGGCATCCTGTTTTCGGCATCATTTTTGGCAGCTCTGGCCGACTACACAAATCCACAGGGGCTTCCGCTACTAAACGAATATATGGAGGTCAAAGAAGCCCTTGATCTTACCTTAGAGCAGGTTCGGCAGAATATGGAGGCGGCCTGGACATTGTGGCGGGCCGCAGTGGATAAAAGAAAGGAGCCGTTATAACAACATGGCAGCAACGGACATGAAAGAAATGAGCCGATGGGCGGCGGAGGACTGGGCGGCTTTTGGCCTGTCCCTGTGGGAACTGCATGGCAATATCATGGCTGATCCCGCCTACATCGACGCTGGTGTGGATATTTTGGTTGGACTGCGGACCGCAATTCCGCACGTCAATCTGGAACTGCGCAAATATTGTGCGGACACAGCTGATGTCATCGCAGACCTATGCTGTGAGCGGATACGCAGCCTTGCCGATGATTGCCGCTGGGACGCACGGCAGGTAATTCCACAACACTCTGCAACATCTGGCTCAGGTGATGACTCGCCGGACGAAGGGGATAGCCCAGACTTGCCGCCGGAGTGGTTTGATGTGCTGGGCGATGATGATGACTAAAGAGAGGTGTCCGAAAAACATTTGGTTTCCGTTACATACGCGGGGCCCCATTTTAGGGGCCCCAAAGGAGGTGAAATACTCGGATTTTGTAATGGAAAAAGGAGTTGGGATTTCTGTTACACATGAAGAAACTGTCCACGGCTATGCCAGATGCTCAACGGCGGAAACTCGCCAAGATATCAACCGTCAGGTTCGTGAACTAACCCGTGCTGGCGCAGAGCATATTTGGATTGAGTATGAACACGGTGATGCCGCCAACAAAGAACAACAATCACTCATGTTTTCGGCATCAAAACCCGGAGACACCATAGTTACTTTAGAGGTATCCCGGCTATGTCGCTCTACGCGGCAACTCTGCGAGATTATTGACACAGTCCGGGACAGGCGGCTACGTCTTATTATTGTGGGCTCCATTACCATGGATTGTCGGAATGGAACCATGGACCCTATGACGGAGGCGTTCATGCAGATATCCGGCGTTTTCGCTCAACTTGAACTTTCACTGATACGGGCTCGAGTGAAGTCTGGCATGGAAAATGCTCGAACCAAGGGCAAGCGAATAGGTAGGCCACCAGTGACCACTGCCACCATCCCGGACAGCTTTTTTCGGTATTTTTCGCGCTATCAAAGCGGTCAAATCAACCTCTCTGAACTGGCCCGCCTGTGCCAAATCAGCAGGCCAACGGTGTACAGATATATAGCAACCATAGAGAGGGCGGAAAAGGGGTGAACCGGTCGAGACCGGTCACCCTTTTTCTGTTCTTCTATCCTTTTTTCGTTTTTCTCCCCCAGTTACAATATGACGGGAATCATTTTGGGTGCCCATGAGGTACATAATCGCCCCGAAATCGGGTATTGTGAGCGGACGCAGACTGCGGCCCATTTTAGGACTTTTGTGCCATAATACCATCCTAATAAACTCGCAATTTTTTCATAAGAACTTCATAATAAGATTACATAAAGATTATATTAGGTTCATAATAGAATTCTAACACCCAAGAGCCAAGAGGACGTCTCCCGGCTCTTGGGTGCTTTTCGTACAGAGGTGCTCAACGCATCACTTTGTCCAGTAGCGCCTGATACCCGTCGACTACGTCATAGACCACATCTCCGCTGCTGATGGCTTTGAAGTGCTCTCTGGCACAGTCGATCTTTGCCTGTTCAATGGGAGTTATGTGGTTAAAGTTCATGGAATCCAAAGATCCCTTCGTTTCTGCCACAAAATAGATGTGCTTCACAGAGCCCTCGTAGAAGGCGATGGCCCAGTCCGGGTTGTAATGCCCTACCGGCGTGGAGATGTAGAATCCATTCGGCAGCTTCACATAGACGGCCACCTCGGAGCGGATCTCCAATTCTTTGGCAAAGTCCCGTTCGTTGCTGGAGTCATAGAGAATATGGTCATAGAGGTGCTTTTCCGCCTTCATGGCGTTGGCGTCCAGCCGCCCCTTGAGCGTGGGCTCGGTAAACACATTCGTGTCGTAGCGGTCATCCAGGACGTGGTAGGTGATGTGCTGGATGATGGCAGTGGCCTTCTCGTCGTTGATCAGAGCGGCGGCTTTCAGGATAAATTCCTCCGGGTTCTCCCGGAACTGGTTGAACACCGCAGGTTCGATCCCCGTCAGAATGGCGATCACCGCCCGGCGGGTCAGGCCGGTTTCGTCCACCAGTTTACCCACCAGATCATACTTTACGGCGCTGTTGGCGTGGACCTGCTTATCCTGGGAATAGGTCTCAGACCTCTTCTTGGAGAAGGAACTGCCCTCCAGCAGGGATTCCTTGGACCTGACCTCCTCCATGGAGCCGCTCTCCACCTTGAAGTAGATCCTGGGAACGCGCAGATTTTTATCAAGGGACTGGATAGCTTTCTGGATCAGCTCCTGGGTGTCGAAGTCCACCACATAGACGGACTTGCTGTTGATCCGGGACCAGAGGGCCTTGAACTCCGGCATGGCCAGTTTGTCAGGGTCCACCTGCAGCTCCACATTGTTGCTCCGGGCATTCTCCGGCTTCATGGCGCTGTCACTGTACACGGAGTCCAGGATCGCCAGGACGGAGTCGGCGCAGTCGGCGGCCTCCGGTGCGATTTTCAACTGCCGGTCAGCCTTGTCTGCAAAGTATTTATCCGTCAGCGCACCCTTGCGGTCCACATAGCCGTTGATAATCAGGTCATAGCAGATGGCCTGGGCCAGAGCGGCGTCCACCACCTGCTCATTGCCGGAGGCGTCCCGGAGGACCTTGCCCTGGAACAGTTCCGGGGTGACCGCCTTGGGCCGGTCCGCCACAGCCTCCGCCATCTCGGATTGGAGTCCCTTGGCGAAGCTGTCGTAGCTCTCGCTGGCGATGACGGTGAGAATGTTGATGTTGTGGACCTCATTCCCCAGCACATTGGCGTCCATGCGCTCCCCGTCCTGGTTGACGCACAGGCGCAGGCCCCGGCCCACCTCCTGGCGCTTGCGGACCTCGCTGCTGCTCTGCTTCAGGGTACAGATCTGGAACACGTTGGGGTTGTCCCAGCCCTCCCGCAGGGCGGAGTGGGAGAAGATGAACCGCACGGGGGACCTCTTCGGGTCCCGGTCCAGCAGAAGCTCCTTGTTCTTCATGATCAGGTCGTAGGCGTCCCGGTCATCGGAGGTCCGCTCCTTCCTGTCGCCCAGCTTGCTGTCGGTCATGTGGCCCTTCTTATCCACGGAAAAATAGCCGGCGTGGGTGTCTTCGGCCTTGATGGACTTCAAGTATTGGAGATACTCGTCCTCCCCGATCCCCAATTGCATGGTGGAGAGGATGTCGTTATACTCCTCCTCAAACATCTCCGCGAAGATGCCGTTATGAGGCTGTCCGGCGGCGTCATACTGTTTATAGTGGGCCACCTCGTCGATGAAGAACAGGGACAGGACTTTGATGCCCTTGTAGAACAACTGCCGCTCCCGCTCGATATGGGAGAGGATGGTCTCCCGGATCTGGATGCGGCGGAGCTGCTCCTCGCTGACCTTGCCCACCACATCCCCGGCGTAGAGCTTCACGCCGTTGAGAAATTCCAGGGAGTCATCCCGACCGTCAATGGCCTTCACCACGAAGCCGTTTTTGTACTCCTCCAGTTTTGTGACCTCGCCGGAGTTGTCGTAGAGATTGTAGCCGATGCCCACCTTCCGGGAGATTTTTCGCAGGCCGGACTTCCCCATGTAGTCAAACTGGATGGTGGCGGTGGGGTCTGCCTTGGAGAGGTTGATCCCCTCCAGGTATACATAGCCGTCGGTGGCGGTGGAGCCGCTCTCGGTGATGCCCTTGACGGCGATCTTTTTCACCAGCTTCTTGTTATAGGCCTCCATGGCGTCCAGCCGGTAGACCATGTTGTAGATGCTGTCGGAGCGGTGGGTGGCGGAGTAGCGTAGCGTGAAGAGGGGGTTGAACTCCTTCAGCCGCTCCCTGGTCTGCTTGCCCTCCACCGACTGGGGCTCGTCGATGATCAGGATGGGGTTGGTTTTGGCGATGATGTCGATGGGGCGGCGGGAGCGGAACTCGTCCAGCTTCATGTAAATGCGCCGGGCGTCCTTGCCCCGGGCGTTGAAAGCCTGGGAGTTGATGATCATCACGTTGATGGAGCTGTCGGAGGCAAAGCGGTCGATCTCCGTCAGCTGGGCGGAGTTGTAGATGAAGAAGCGGATCTTCTTGCCATACTCCTCCGCGAAATGCTCCTGTGTCACCTGAAAGGACTTGTACACGCCCTCCCGGATGGCCACGCTGGGCACCACCACGATGAACTTGCTCCAGCCGTAGTGCTTGTTCAGCTCATACATGGTTTTGATGTAGGTGTAGGTCTTGCCCACGCCGGTCTCCATCTCGATGGTGAGATTGTACCGCCCCTCCAGCCGGGGAGAGGGGGCAATCTGGTTGGCCCGCTGGATCTTGTTCAGATGTTCCAGCACCACCTGGTCGCTGAGCTCCGGGACGATGGGCTCGTTACGCCAACCGGTGAAACTCATCTCCTCCAGGGTAAGCTGATGGGTGTCGGAGCCCCGATCCATCAGATAGGTGGGGGTCAGGTAGGGCTGCCCGGCGAACACATCCACCACGGCCTTGGCGGCGTCAGCCTGAAATTTTTGGTGTTTGAATTGGAGTTTCATGAATGATTCTCCTTATGCCGTTTGTGTATATATGCTGAATTTCTTTCTATGTACTGGACCCTATTATTTTCAAACTTTTCTTCGATTTCGGCGCTTATCTCTCCGGAGCTTGGTCTCTCCACCAAATCTACATTGTAGTGAGTGAACATTCCACGAATGGACGCATTTGCCAAGGCAGAAATAAATCTTCGATCTATGGCAGGCGGCTGTTTCTCAAAGCAGTACCGCCAATCTACAAAGGCGTTTGAAGATAAAAGGAACTCGTCAAAAAATATATCAGGGTCGCTATATTCCGGCGCCTTTTCAATAAGAAAACCAAGAATTTCATCCCTAAATTTTTGGGGCAACATTTGAAAAAGGATCAACAAATTATGTTCTTTTTCATAATCAACCCCATTTTTTGCCAAGATTGCCTTTAGACTTAACTCAATTGAAAACGCGCCATTCACCAAGACAGGCGCTGTGTATCGGGGAATATCCATCATAAGGTTTTGCTGCTCAAGCACAATAAAAGCATTATAAAATGCCTTTGCCTGAAAGACCAAGATATCCGAATTCATCAAATCACCTTCACCCTGGTATCCGGGGCCAGGAGTTTGAAGATCTCCCCCACGTTGATCTTCTCCGGGCTGGTGGCGAAGCTGCTGTCCCGGAACACGGCCCGGAGAGGCTTCCGGCGGGCGATCTCCCGGACGACGGCCTCTGGCACGTCCTTGTCGAAGCAGGCGATCAGGTCGCCGTCGTTGTAGGTGTGGACGGTGCAGCCCTCCACCTGCTCGGAGCGGTAGGGCATGGACAGGGGCAGGCCCCACTCCAGCAGGCAGCCGAACAGCAGATCCAGGTCGGTGCGGTCGGGCTTGATGTTGGACTCCATGTGCTGGAGCATGTCCTGGTTGTACTCCTGGGCGGAGTAGTAGACAGGCTCCATGTTGGTGTCGTCCAGCTTCAGGACGCGGAAGCCGATGTCCAGGTCGTCGGCCATTTTCTGTTTGGTTTCTTTGACTTCTGGAGAATCCGGCCATTCAGAATAGTGAAATCCCTGAATAGTGCCCTGCTCACTCTTATATTTGTGCATCTCCCGGATGCCAATCCCCTCAGCCAGCAGGGCTTCTCTGGCCTTATCCCCTGCCCGGCGGATGCGCTCTATTCCCACATCGCAAAGGGTCTCATACTGCGGCGAGGGGCTCTTTTCCGGCAACTGGACCAAAATGAATTTGCGATGTCCGCCGTCCTGGGCGTTCTTGCGCATGACGGCATGGGCGGTAGTGGCGGAACCGGAGAAGAAATCCATTACAATGGAATTCTGGTCCGTGGCGATGGTCAGCATTCGGTCCAAAAGGCGCACAGGCTTTGGTGTATCAAAGGGCGCGGAACCGTCAAATAAGGCTTTGAGTTCTTTCTTTGCCTCGTCTGTGTGACCGACTTCCTCATAAGGCCAGAAATTTGTGGGCAACTTACCGACAACTTTATCAATATATGTTTTTCTACGGATACCACCTTTTCCATTTTGTGTAAAATAAAATCTCGGCCATTGGCCACGCTCCAAAACGCTTTGAGCTTGGGCTTGAGCGACTTCAAGGGGTTTTGCTAAAACAAGGCCCTTCACATCTTTTCTGACATCTTCTGGTAAAATGCCGCAAATTTCTGCTCTCTTTTTTGCATCATTCAAATCTTTCAGCACATATTCCGTTCATTCACTCATAATTTCCAACATAGTATCTTGCTGATACCGCCAATGAGCTCCGGTGTATGGATATATCATCTCACCTGTAAACGGATGCTGGATTGCATAAACCATGCCTTGATGTGTTGACGCATCTGCTGCAAATGCATCACTACTTGTCCAAGGCATACTATCATTATCCGGATTTTTGTATTTTGTGTCCATATTTGCGGTTCGGGGCAGATAATTCGGCATCCAAGAAGTTTGTTTGCTAAACACAACGATGTGTTCTACTTCACTAACAATACCCTTGGAATCGTTTCGAGGGGAATATGTTCTCTGCCAGGAAACATCTGCTACGAAGTTACTTTCTCCAAACACTTCTCTGCACATTTGCAGGAGGTTGGCGCACTCGTTATCATCAATGGAAATGAAAATAACCCCATCGTCCGCCAGCATATTTCTCGCCAGCATCAGCCGCGGGTACATCATGCTGCACCAGTCGGAGTGGAACCGGGGGTTGCTCTCGGAGTTCTCCGCAAACTGCTTGTTGCCCTCCTCGTCAAACAGGCCGATCTGCTGGTCGTACTCCTGCTTGTCCATCTCAAAGCGGTCGTTGTAGATGAAGTCGTGGCCGGTGTTGTAGGGCGGGTCGATGTAGATCATCTTCACCTTACCCAGGTAGCTCTCCTGGAGGAGCTTCAGCACCTCCAGGTTGTCCCCCTCGATGTACAGGTTTTCGGTGGTGTCCCAGTTCTTGCTCTCTTCGGGGCAGGGGCGCAGGGTCCTGCGGATGGGCTTGTTGGCCTCTACGATGGAGGCCTTCTTGCCCACCCAGGTGAACTCATAGCACTCGTCGCCCTCCAGCACCTCACCAGAGAGCATCTGCCGCAGCAGCTCGAAGTTGACGGCCTTTTTCACCCCACCCTTGCCGTCCGGGCCCTCGGTGACGCACCCGGGGAACAGGGCGGCAATTTTGTCTATGTTCTGCGCCGTCAGGTCCGGCGTCTCCATGCGTAATTTATCCATTCGGTTTATCCTCCTTCATCGCAAGTTTGCCAAAGTGGCAAATCGGATACTTCAAAAATTCCTCTTGTGCTATGGGCGGAAATTCGTCAAAGCACTTTTGGGCCTCTTTATCAGCATCCATGAGTAAGTATGCTCCACATCTTATTGCTGGCGGATAGTTGCTTTCTGTGAGTTTTGCAAGATCCACAATCTCACTCACAGAAAGTGTTCTGCGACGCTTAGTAATTTGGAGCTTATTGAGAAGTAGGATCTCTGGGTCAATCATAGATTCGATATTCCTTAGCCAGTCACATATCTTTTCTGCCAAGTCAAGTAACCTATCGTTGTGTTCCGTCTGTTCATCGTATGCGCCAATCATATCAAGAACTAAAAAGTTAACCTTCGTGCAGTATTCAGGGGAAGGTGGTGTTTGGGATATGTCTGAGTAAACCCTTTCATAATCCATATTAGAGATATGAACCAACCCTTTTTTATCAAGCAGTACAAACTGCGATGTCTGAATAGGTTTTTTCAAATCAACATCGTCTTCTGTGAAAAGTGCAATCTGATGCAATTTGAAGAAACTATCTATGCTATACATACCGTCTGAGTGCCTGTTTGCCCAAATCCAAATCACAAGATTTGCAATTTTGAATGCACCATAGACCTGCTCCTCTTCTATATTGGGAAAACCTATTTTCCGGTTGTATAGCACTGCTCCTGTGAAATTTCTTAGATTTTTCTTGTCATTTTCAGACAAATCTTTTAGGCACAGTTCTTCGGTCACTCCTAAATAATCCAACATTTTCTTTACATCTTTACAGTATTCAAGAGTTCTCTTTCTCTCTTGCAAATCTGATAGCGATGCACCATTAAGTGGGAGAGTCACTCCATCCAGTGTTAATTCCCCTTGTTCAGCCAATTCTAAAAAGAATTCCGTTTCGATGATAAAATCGGACAGAGTATCCGGCTTGTCTGTATGCACTGTAATACGGTTGTCCTCTGCCATTATGCTAATACTGATCCCTTTGCCAATGCGAATGATGGGCTTTCCATTCTCATACATTACCCGATAAGCGGGAAAGAAACGTCGCCCTTTTACTCGAACTTCTCCATTCACAGGCTTTGACACAATCGCCTTTGTGACCTTGTCAATAGGCACATCAATATTCAACCCCTTAACCTTTGCATACAGATAGAAGTCATGCGTGGACAGGAACTTAGGGAGATCATTCCAAGTTAATCCAATACCCGATGCGGTAAAAGTCAAGGAAGTAATCTCTGCACCGTTTGCTTCCAACGATTCAAAAGTAGGAATGTCTTTACCGATGAATCCCATTTGTTTATGTACATTGTCTGTGAACTGCATAAAAATGCTGGAAATCTCGTTTGCCTCAGAAGGAAAGAGATTCAAATGAATTGTGATAGTTTTTTGTTTTCCGGAACCTTTGATTATCTTGTCAAGATCAACGACAAGCATTGTCTTATAGAATATTCTTGAATTACCCGAATTCAAATCAATGCTTATAAGGAAGAAAACGCAACCTCCATCTTTGTAATAATTCTTCAAATCCGCAACACTACACGAAAAAGACGCAGTATCAGATACAATAACCTTCTCTGTCCCCTTAATCTGAATTGGAACACGACCAGCGAGGTTATCTTTTCTCGTTTCTTCAGATTTATAAACAAAAACAGTCCCGTCCCATGATGGTGTTTTATCATTCGCGTCGATATACGAATCAAGTATTGGGCATCTTAACAATGCGGCTTTTAAGGCTGTAGTTGCCGCTTCTTCAATCCTCTTTGTGTTTACACTTGGCACACTGCAACCTCCTTATCAAGTCATCTGCTTAAACTCAATTTGTAATTTCTTCAACTCTGCATTCAGCTCCACCTGCCGGTTGAGCTGTTTTTCCTTTCTGATCTTGTTCTCCAGCGCCGTGATCTGCTTCTGGAGCTGCTGCCGCTGGAGGTCCCGCTCCACAGAATCCTGCAGGGCCTCGCCGCCCCTGGGCGCAAGGCTGTCCCCGGCCACTTGCCGGAAAAGTTCTCATACACCGCGTCCACGGTATTGTCCAATATCTGCATAGCGGCCTCCTTCAACGGTCTGAAGATGTGGCGTCAGTCTTCCTCTTGCTCCGATATTTCTGCGAAAACCCAATATACCTTCCGCTTTTGATCCTGGCGTCGCCGGGCTTTTCCGCATCCTTTGGAATGGCCCAACTGCGCCCGAGGCGCTCAGCTCCGGAGATGCGGCCAGAGGAGCAGAGGGTTTGAATCCGGCGGGAACTGATTCCCCACTTCTCTGCCGCTTCCGCAATCGACATATAATCCATCAGGAACCTCCTAATCGGCGGCACAAATTTCTCTTAAATCTGATAATACACGATTTTGCGAACAATATCAGCAGGAATCCACCAGATTTTCCATGCACAAATAGAAAGAAGCGATCCCTAAGGACCGCTTCTTTCTGTGATCAGATGTAGACGTATTTGATTGTCCTGCTATGTATGGGCCCTAAGTTGTGTTGTCCATCCTTTCTGTAGATTTTCACCTGGTGTCGACAATCCTTGTGAAGTTAATTTATCATATACATTCAACTCGCAAGATATCACGAAAACGGCAGGTAAAATAAAATTTTTGCAGTTATCTGCTCAACGGGGACACATCCAAAACGGCGGCTATCAAACGAGTTGCTTCTATTGTCCCCTAAACAGAACACATAACCATCAGGTACATCAGCGATCCAGTCACCAGTCCCTTGAATATAGTCATAGTATGCACCGTTGACAGTCAGAACGTCATTTTCTGCCATTAGAGAATCCCCTGGCAGGCCGATGAGGCGTTTCGCATATAAGATGCTGTTATCTTCATCCGAGGAAAATATTACAATAGCCCCGCGTTCTGGGAGTGGGTCTTCATTATGGATATCCTTGGCAATGCAGAGCGTGCCTGTTTCAAATGTAGGGCTCATGCTACAGCCCACAATACAGACTGGGCGGAACCCAAGGAAGATAGATATGGCCAAAAAGCAGATTATGAAGTAGCCGGTATAATCCAAGAAATGATTTGAAAAATCACCGATTCGCTTTGGTAACGAGTGATAAGTGTTCGTATTTTTGTCCTCCTTCATCAGAAAAGCCAAGCGCCAGTTGCAGACCATTTCTGATCACCAACTGGCGCTTTGTATTATATTTATAATAACACACTTTGCGGAAATCAGCAACTATTTTTCAAGAGAATTGGCATAAGCTATACTTGGAATATGCATTCTACATTTGTTGTTACTGTGACAATACAGCAAAGTCCGAAATATGAGGCTTTGGAAATACAAAGGGCGACTGAATATATGTAAGGCCGTAATCCTGGGGAATCGTAATCGGGTTTACTCCCAAATCAGCCAGGATATTCAGGTAACGGCGATAGGTATTGTAACAAATCTTGCTCTTGGCCGTATCCATATCGTTTTGAGCAATCTCACGCAAAAAATCAATCAGATGTCTTTTTGTTGTTTTAGTAAGATTCGAAGATGAAACTATGTGTTCTGCTGCGTCCAACGTATAAAAATCGCCCTTTGGAAACATACCATACATCTTCTGCAAGTAATGGCGCTCAGTTTCTGCATTGATCCAATTTTTAACGGAGCGGGCGACACCCCGTTTAGCCATATACTTCAAATGCCCTTTCTTTATCTGCAGTTCCATACGAACTATATCTCGCTCATAGTTTTTTGATAGATTCTTACTATTCCCAGAAGCGAAAAACTTGACTGACCGCTCCGTATTTTTGTCATAGACATTGACCGTTTTGCTTTTGCTCCGGCTGTATATGGATGTCTTGTACTTTACACCCCGGACAGTGTAAATAGCCCGCGTTGGGCACTTTTGTAATAAGTCAAATAGGATAAGGCGCGTGTCTTCGTCTTCAATACGGCTATTATAGCAATAGTCAACCCGACTCACTGTCATGTCATCCAAAGAAAAGTTTCCGTAACTCAGAAGATGGTCTAACAGGCGTACAATCACCCGAAGCTGTTGGCTGGATGTGTTTTCTGTTCTCAAGAATTTTAACGCATCCACCTTGATTGTGTACAGATAGGATAACACTTCTCCATTATAGCAAACTGCAAGTGGACGCCAGCGGATAGACATCCCCTCTCCCATATAAGCAAAATGCTTTTGGACCTGGCTAAACCGTAAAACTTCGTCACTCATAGCATCAACAATACGCGTAAGGACGAACGTATGCACAGTTCAATTCCCCCTTTTTGAAAAAGTCCCCCTAATATTTATGGGGTGATATAGCAGCGATTTCGCTGCTTGAATTTATGGTATTCTTTTTTCTGCGGACCTATCAGGAGACGCCGGGATCCACGAGTGAAAGACGTGATAACGAAGGGTAAAATAAAATCGCCGGGCTCAATTCAATGAGTCCAGCGATCCTATGTATAACGAATCAAGTCGCTTTCTTACTGCGCCTTGCAGACTGTTTCCGGCTTTTGGGAACCGGCTTAACACACCAATATCTGGAGCATGTCTTTTTGTCTGGAGAAAAAATATCATAGTAACTGCAGTATACCGTATCGCCACGGCACTTGCTATGTCTGCAACGTTCACAGTCACACGATATAGGTCCAGGTTTCTTTACACGAATGATAGTATTCGTTTGAGTCCCCATACTGCCTTTTGCCACGGCGGATTCCTCCTCGTTTTTGTATGTGCTGTATGATTTTGACCGCCTTGCTTGTCCAGCACCACGGATTCTAAGTAGCAGGACTGACCGGCGATTCTTAATATTATCATATGCACATGATTTAACAGTATCAGAAGAAGGGCGCACAACGATCCACAGGGAGAAGCCAGCCTTCAAAAGATATCCGATCCTGCTTATTTGCTAATACCTTGCTAATATGACCCTATAAAACAGGGAAATATTCAGGGGGAACCGGCGGGAAAGACGGCCATATTATGGACATAAATATAGCAAAATCAATTCGTTTTTCGTGACATTTTCAACTAATTTAAGGTGCTTCGGGACCAATGGGGAAAGCGAGAGAAGTACTCCTAAGCGGTAGGTCACCAGTTAGAGTCTGGTCGGGGGTGCCATGCAAAGGACACCTGCAAAGCAGGTGTCCTTTGTGCTTGCTGCGAACTTCTGTTCTGTCTCCTCGGCACGAGCGGACAGCCATACTCCGCAGGCATTGCTCACGATTCGGCATAAGCATTTTACAGGACTCCCCTTCTCCGATAAAATAAAAGAAATGGCTCCCTTTTGTCAGGCCGCGGACTTCACCGGCCGGAGCCGCTGAGGAGGGACATGTTATGGAATACCGGAAACTTCCCCACGGGGAGGAACAGATCAGCATTTTGGGCCTGGGGTCCAGCTCCATCGGCATGGCCGGGGAGAGGGAGATCCAAGCCACGGTGGAACTGGCCCTGGAGCGGGGCGTCAACTTCTTTGACCTGGCCTCGGCGGATGCGGCCCCCTTCCCCGTCTATGGGAAGGCCATGGCCGGGGTCCGGAACAAGGTCTATTTCCAGATCCACTTCGGCGCCGATTACCACAGCGGGAGCTACGGCTGGACCACAGACCTGGACGCCATCAAGCGTTCCATCGACTGGCAGCTCACCGCCCTCAAGACCGACTACATCGACTTTGGCTTTCTCCACTGCCTGGACGAGGAGTCCGACCTGGAGCAGGTGGCAGATGGAGGCGTGCTGGACTACATCCAGCAGCTCCAGCGGGAGGGGACGGTGCGGCACATCGGCCTGAGCTCCCACACCCCCCGCGTGGTGAACCGGGTGCTGGACCTGGGGATTCTGGACCTGCTCATGTTCAGCATCAACCCAGGCTATGACTACCACCACGGGGACTACGCCATCGGCGGGGCGGAGGAGCGCGCCGCCCTCTACCGCCGGTGCCAGGCGGAGGGGGTAGGCATCTCGGTGATGAAGGCCTTCAGCGGCGGACAGCTGCTGGACGCCCGCACCTCTCCCTTCGGCCGGGCCCTCACCGAATACCAGTGCATCCAGTACGCCCTGGACAAGCCCGGCGTCCTCACCGTCCTGCCCGGCGTGCGGAACCGGAAGGACCTGGACCGGCTGCTGGGGTTCCTGGACGCCTCTCCGGAGGAGCGGGACTACTCGGTGCTGGGGGCCTTCACCCCCGTGGACGCCTCCGGGGTGTGCGTCTACTGCAACCACTGCCAGCCCTGCCCGGCGGGACTGGATGTGGGCCTCATCAACAAATACTACGACCTGGCCCGGGCGGGAGACCAGCTGGCCCGGGACCACTACGCCCATCTGGACAAGCACGCCGGGGACTGCATCCAGTGCGGCCACTGCGACCGCCGCTGTCCCTTCCACGTGACCCAGACCGGGCGGATGCAGGAGATTCAATCCTATTTTGGCCGGTAACGACTTACCCCAAACACAAAACGGCTCCGTGGGTGCACGGAGCCGTTTTTTATGTTTTTGGAGCGGAACACTGGGCCGCCTCTGTCTCATCCAGGGCCCGCAGCCGGTTAAGCGCCGCCCCGATGTCCCCCTGGATGCAGATGGCGCGGCTCCGGATCTCCCCGGGGGCGCAGGCCGCCTCCCGGTTGATGCAGACGTAGACCGCCTTTGGGTCCCGCTGGGTCATCCGCCAGAAGGGATATTTGATGATGACCGGGGTGTTGCCCCCCACCCCCAGCTCCAGATAGAGCACCCGCTTCCCCTGGCAGCGGCGGAGGAAGGCCTCATAGCGCCGGGCGGCGGCGTGCCAGCCCTCGTCCTCCACAAAGGTGTCGTCCGCACGCAGATTCATGGTCATGGGCCGGCCGCAGACGGGGCAGTAGGGCACCAGCCCGGCGGGCACCCGCATGTCCCTCTGCTCCTCCAGCATCCGGCGCACCGTCTCCTGGTTGTCGTAGGTCTTGGCGTGGCAGGGCTTGGAGCACTGCCACAGGCCGTAGTCCCCCTGGGTGTAGAAGATGCGGCTCTTGTCAAAGCCCGAGCGCTGGAACTGGTGGTCCACGTTGGTGGTGAGCACAAAGTAGTCCCTCTCCCCCACCAGGTCCAGCAGGTCCCGGTACACCGGCTTGGGCGGGTCCACATACCGGTTGTACCAGATGTGCCGGCTCCACCAGGCCCAGTACTCCTCCAGGCTGTCAAGTCAAAGGCCAGTCTCAGCTCCCCGATCCGGTCCCAGGAGGCCGCGGTAGATTTCTGCGTCAAGATCCTTGAAAACATTGAAGATCACCTTTCGGATGGAAGTCTTTTGGCGGAGGCACTCCCTGACGGTGTCCACCGCAATCTGGGCGGCCTCCCGGTTGGGGAAGTGGAACTCCCCGGTGGAGATACAGCAGAAGGCCACGCTGTGCAGGCCGCGCTCCTCTGCCAGCTCCAGGCAGGCGCGGTAGCAGGAGGCCAGCTCCTCCCGGTCCCGCCGGGTCACCCGCCCCTGAACAATGGGCCCCACCGTGTGGAGCACATGCCGGGCCGGGAGGTTATAGCCCCCGGTGAGCTTGGCCCGGCCGTTGGGCTCCGGGTGCCCCTGGGCCTCCATGAGGCGGAAGCACTCGTCCCGGAGCTGGAGGCCCGCCGCCGAGTGGATGGCGTTGTCGATGCACCCGTGGCAGGGGTGGAAGCACCCCAGCAGGGCGGAGTTGGCCGCGTTGACGATAGCGTCCGCCCGCAGCCGGGTGATGTCCCCCTGCCAGAGGACCAGGCGTGGGTCGGCCTGGGTAGGGACCAGGGTCTCCCCGTCCACCACCCCCTTCTCCGCCGTCTCGGCGGAGAGAAGGGCGTCCTGGGCCGCCAGAAAGTCCGGGTCCAGGGGCATGGGGGGCCGCAGATTCATCAGACTGCGCAGGAGCCGCCGCTGGGCCCCCTCCTCCCTGGGGAACTGCTCCCCCTGGGCCCGGTACTCGGGCATCTCCGCCAGCAGGGTCCCGTTGAGGATTTGGAGCTGTTCCAGCCGGCTCATGGCGCTCCCCCCTCTCCCAGCTTCTCCACCGCCTGCACCGGGCAGATGCGGAAGCAGTTCCCACAGTGGAGGCATCTGCTCTCGTCGATCACCCGGGGGATTTCCCCGCTGATGCAGCCGGAGGGGCACACGCTGCGGCACCCCTGACAGCCGATGCACTTCTCTCCCCGGATGCGGTAGCCGGTCTCATGGACGGCCGCCCCGCCGAAGGAGAACCGCTGCCGGAAGGGGGGCTGCTGGGATAGGTCGAAATACTCCCCCTCCCCCTGGTAGATCTGAAATACCTCCAGGGCCTCCCGGCTGCGCTGGGTGGGGTAGATCCTGGCCATATAGGGATTGCGCTCAAAGATCTCCTCCAGCCGCTCCCTCCCGATGTTTTTCACCCCGCCCCGCAGGGAGATGGCCAGAGAGGACAGGGTGTCCTGACCCTTCATCCCGGTGATGGCCGCGAAGGGGCGGGCGGTGAGCCGCTCATAGAAGGACTTGCCCCGGGCGGTGAGGAAATAGAGGCCGCCCTCGTCGGAGCGCATCAGGTCAATGACGCAGGTCTGAGGGAGCCCCTGCTCATCCAGGGTGGCAAAGACCACCGAGTGGATGTCGGCTTGCAGAGTGTGAAGAATGTCTTGGGTTGTCATGTTCGCTCATCTCCGAAGAGTTTTCACAGGGCGCGGGGCGCTCCGAAGGGAACAATCCCTCCGAAGCGCCCGGTTGGGGCGTGGTTACAGGCTGTACTCCTGGGGCGGGTTGCCGGAGAAGTCGGCGATCACCCCGTGGGCGCCCCCCAGATAGAACACCTCGAAGATGGGGTTGTCGGCGGTCTGGTACTGGCCCTTTACAATGGGGTTCTGCATGCACATCTCCTTGACCGCCATATTGTTCTCAAACACGGCCTTCCCGCTGAGCCGAATCCAGGCGTAGGTGGGGCTGGACACTGAGATCTCGATGTGGGGATTGGCCTGCATGTCCTTGTAGACCTCCTTGGTGCTGTTGGTGCAGAACCACAGCTTTCCGTCCCGCTCCCCGGCGAACATGAAGGGGCGGCACTTGGCCTTGCCGTCCCGGCCCACGGTGGCCAGGTACTGGACCGGATTCTCATTCAAAAATTTCACGACTTCGTTCATGATAAACTGCCTCCTAAAGTTTTTGCAAAAAGGTGGATTGCCTCTTGTTGCCCAAATTGTAGCGCGGTTTTCCCCCTTTGAACAGTACGCACAATCTTGTGGTATAGTTACCAGAACGTAACTTTTGGACGGTTACCAGCTGGAAACTTTTGCGCCGCCCAAGGCTTTGCGGGCCCGGGCGGCGCAGAAAAAATTTTTTGAGATGATAGAGACGGCACAGCGCCTTGACGCGGTAAGGAGGCTTAGGATATAATCAAGCTATACATCCCAATCAGAACCTATGGACCAAGGAGGGACTCAAATGTCAACTGCGGCCAAAGAACTCCCCGCCTGCCCGGTGGAGACCACCCTCACCCTCATCAGCGACAAGTGGAAGGTGCTGATCCTCCGGGACCTGATGCCGGGGACCAAGCGGTTCGGCGAATTGAAGAAGTCCATCGGAACCGTGAGCCAGAAGGTGCTCACCGCCCAGCTGCGGCAGATGGAGGAGAGCGGCCTGCTCACACGGAAGGTGTACCCCGAGGTCCCGCCCCGGGTGGAGTACACCCTGACCGAGCTGGGCTACAGCCTGAAGCCCATTCTGGACGCCATGTGGAACTGGGGGGAGGCCTACAAGGCCCGCAGCGGGCAGGACCACGCCTGAGCCCGCCCCAGAGGCAGGACGCCCCATCCCGCCCGAGTCTATATCCAAGAAACACATACCAGCCAGCACAAGGGAGGTAACCCCATGGCCCAGCAGCATACCATTCAGGTGATCGCCCACATCCGCAGCGACTTCCACACCAAGTTCGGCATTCCCCGGCAGAGCGGCCTGGTGGACGCCCTGCGGGCCACCGTGGTCTTTGAGCCGGAGTACCGCAATCCAGACGCCCTGCGGGGGCTGGAGGGGTTCAGCCACATCTGGCTGATCTGGCAGTTCTCCCAGGCGGTGCGGGAGGACTGGTCCCCCACGGTGCGGCCCCCGCGCCTGGGGGGCAACACCCGCATGGGGGTGTTTGCCACCCGCTCCCCCTTCCGGCCCAACCCCATCGGCCTGTCCTGCGTGGCCCTGGAGGGGATTCAGCGCCACCCGGAGTACGGCCCGGTGCTGCTGGTGCGGGGGGCCGACCTGATGGACGGCACCCCCATCTATGACATCAAGCCCTATCTCCCCTATGCCGACTGCCGCCCGGAGGCGGCGGGGGGCTTTGCCAGCCAGCCCAAGGAGCCCACCCTCCAGGTGGAGATTGCCCCGGAGCTTCTGGCCCAGGTGCCCGAGGAGCTGCGGGAGGCCCTGCTGGGGGTGCTGGCCCAGGACCCCCGCCCCCAGTACCAGCACCGGCCGGACCGGGTCTACGGCCTGGAGTTCGGCCCCCTGGAGGTGAAGTTCACCGTGGAGGGGGAGCTTCTAACGGTGCGCCAGGTCCAGAACAGGCGGCGCGGATAGCCGCCGGAGGAGAGGGAAGCCGCGCTCCATCCCTCCCATCGCGGCGGGCGCCGCTCTCTCCTACTTCCCCGCCCAGACTCAGGCGGGGCCTGTTCCTCAGAGGTATTTTCACAGACTCTTTTCACATATGAAGAGGCCGTCCGCGCTGCGGACGGCCTCTTTTCGCCCGCTCCTTGGGCGGACATGGCCTGATTACTCTTTGACCCCCAAATTTTCTCCCCGCTCCGGCGGGGTGTCCAGGTCCTCCAGCTCCCGGAGGGAGCCCGCCTGAACCTTGACGCAGGCCGGCCCCAGCTCCCGCAGGATGGGCCGCCCCCCCTGGTCCCCGGTGAGAGCGCACAGCTTTGGGAGCAGCGTCCCGGAGAAAAAGGTGGGACTGCCCACCCGCTCCCCAAAGGCAGCGGTGCCCCCCGGCACACCGGGCCGGGCCGCGTCCACCAGCCGCAGGAGGGTATCCGCCTCCAGCCAGGGCTGATCGGCCACGGCGAAAAAGAGGAAGTCCTC
>PPYE01643773.1_pt1 | contig 18873 bp, 10 predicted proteins | sample 1559881 | NCBI WGS metagenome assembly PPYE01 (sample SAMN08240022, study PRJNA423297) | Human gut metagenome, whole genome shotgun sequencing project. | reverse complement strand
TCAGGCTGATATTTGACCATATAAAAAGTGCCTCACAATCATTAGACTCTTTGTCTAACTATTATGAAGCACTTCAAAATATAAGTCGAAGGGTATTTTTTTAGTTAATATTTGATCTATGGGAAGCATCGTTAAGGTGTTCAGCTCTTAATTAATGGTACTGTACCGTCCGAGTTTCCATAGTGTTTAAACCAAGGTTAATCATTCGGTAACCACGTGGCAGATCACCATAACAGTTATATCCGGAAACATTTCCATAGACTAAGTGGGTATTCATAAAAATACCATCGAAATTATTATCATGATCATGACCACAAAAAATACCAGCAACATGATCATTGTTTATGATGTGACTAAATAAGCCGGTGTTAAGTTCTCCGGAGCAGATACGCGGATTGGTTTCCCAAAAATTACCAGCAATAATATGCTTTCCAGCCTGTTGATACTCGGGTAAAGGAATGTGTAGGAATACAAGATCATTAGTTTTTCCATATTTCTCCGAGTAATATTTATGTGTTTGCTCATACCAATCAATTTGATTTAATGAAATCCAATCATAACCTTTGATATCGTCTCGAGATGGGTAGTCTCCAGAATCAAAGACATAGAGTACGTTAGTTAAAATATTCTTATTGAAGATCTCAAGGGTATAACAGGCTTTGTTAGTGATATTTTCTATGAAATAGTGTGTTTGTTTTGCACGATGATAGAACTGGTTTTCTAGCTGTAACAAGTTCGCGCGAGTCAGTGTTTCTTCAGAATCATGATTTCCATAGGTAATAGCAATCGGATAATCATGGTGATTAAAAAGATCAACTAACCGTTGATAACCACGCTGAGGATTTGTTACACCATCAGACCAAAGTAAATCACCGGTGATCATAATAAGATTTGGTTTGATCTGAGAAACTGCCGTTTCGATTGCTTGAAATGTATGTTCATCATCGGCATTAAATGGATACTCACCGATATGAATATCAGTTAACTGCATAATAGAAAAATTTTGTTGAACCATTGATAATTTATTTGTCATAACGTTTCCTCCGACATTTGCTTATTCTTAATATAATAAGTTATTGAATTCAATAGCTTGTTGATAAATACATACTCGCTGGATAAGTTATCAAAAATTATAATTAATTGGGTAGTGTTTTGATAGTTCCACAGTCGATAATGGTTGTTGGGATTAGCCAACGTCTAGATGTTACTTTTTCTTTTTGAATGGTTTTCGTTAAGAGTTCAACAGCCTTCTGACCGATGGCCTCTTCGTTCTGAGCAAGATGAGTGTAGTTTGAAGATAAGAATGATGAATTATTTGAGTCAAAACCGAATAAGGAAACATCGTTAGGAATAACAAGACCTAATTCTGATACGGCCTGTTGCACAAGACCAATAATATATGTATCCAAAGACACAATACAAGTTGCTTTTACGTTTTTGATAAATTCTTTTATAGCATCGATATCTATTCGCAGTAGTGATAAGTCTTTAGAAAGGTACGTACTTTTAATAATTCGGGCAATATGATCTGAAACCAAAGGTATAGATGTTTCCCAAAAGGAGTTAGTAAATGCATCGATTCGTTTTTCTAGTGTAGAATTTACAACTTTTTCATAACCGATAAGCGCAATATTTTGTTGACCATGTTCAATTAAAAAACCGGCGCTTTCTAATGCGCCTTCATAATGATCAGAACTAACCAACAGACTATCGATACCGTTTAATTCCTTATCGAGAATAACTATTGGAAAATTATCGTAAATGCGCTTGATTAAATTTGAATCATAAAAATTATGTTGAACGGGTTCAATTAGTAGCCCATCAACGGGCATATTAATTAGCTCATCAACCAATTTACTTTCTGTTGATTGGCTTTCTTTAGAAAATTTAACAATAAGTTGATAGTTTCTCTTTTCTGCTTCCGTGATAATTGATTGAAGAAGTACCTTACCATAGCTATCCGTAATTCCAGGAAGAATTAATCCGAGGAACTTTTTAGGGAGTTTTCTATTAGTTGCATCAACTACTAAAGTCCCAACGCCAGATTTACGATCAACGATACCATCATCTGCAAGGAGATTGACAGCTTTTTGAACCGTAATTCTACTCACGCCGTAGGTTATAGTAAGCTCTTTTTCGGTTGGGATCATTTGGCCAATTTTATAAAATCCAGAGCTGATTTTATCTTTCAAGTCATTATAAATATAAATATAGAGTGGTTTTTGCATTGGGACTACTTCTTTCATAATATGATATCAAAATTATATCATAAAAAATAAAATAAAAAAATGCTATTGTAAGCGTTGACATGTGCTTTACGTTGGTTATAATAGGCATATAAGCAATTACACAATTGTATTAAAAAATAAAATGACTTCGCAAATGTATCATTTATGCTTTTGCGATGCTGTGGAGGGCTTTAGTGATGAAGAAATGGGGAATTGCTCTAACTGGAGTTATGCTCGCTTCTGTTGCGTTACTTCTAGGAGGGTGTGGAAATAAATCAGCATCAACATCAAAAGGTTCGGATTCGAATACGATTACATTAATGGCACCAGATAATAGTGATGTTCATCCAAAGAGAAAGAATCTTTGGATGTGGAAACAATATCAAAAGAAAACCGGTGTCAAGGTCAACTGGGAAGAAGTAAAGGACTGGGATCAGAAGAAACAATTAGTTCTTAATAGAAAGACTTTACCAGAAGCTTTCTATCAATTGGGTTGGTCAAACGAAGAACTTACTAAGTATGGGCAGCAAGGCCTTTTTCAGCCATTGGAAAAATTAATTCCTAAGTATGCACCAAATCTTAACAAACTAATGAAAAAAGATCCAAGTATTGCAAAGGCGTTAACAACACCGGATGGTCATATCTATGCGTTACCATATATGTGCACTGATCCAATGGGCGGTGGTCGTGCATTTAAATTATACTTCAACACACAGTGGTTAAAGAAACTCGGCTTGAAGGCTCCAACTAATACTACTGAATTAGAACACGTTCTTGAAGAATTTGTTACTAAGGATCCAAATGGTAATGGCAAAGCCGATGAACAAGGATTTTATATGGATTCCGGTCAATTTAGTGCCTTTGAATTGATGATCAAAGCAGCATATGGTATGAACACTGCTGGACGTACAGCAATGGAAAATAATTTCTACATCGATAATAACAATAAAGCACAATATACTTTTACATCAAATAATATGAAGAAGGCTTGGGAATATGAAGCTAATTTATATAAAAAAGGTTTGATTGCAAAAACAGCATTTGCTGGTGTTGATTACGACAAATGGATTGCCGATTCTGAAAAAGATGTTGTTGGCTGTTTCTCGTGGGTTGGACGTGACTTTATTAGTCCAAAAGTAATGAATAACTATACTCCTGTTACTATTTTAAACGGGCCTGACGGCAAGGATGGTACATTAGTGACTCAATCACCAATTATGGGCCAAAGTGCGTTTGTTATTACTAAAGATGCAAAGAATCCTAAGAAATTACTTAAATGGGTTGACTATTGGTACAGTAAGGCTGGTTCAGAAATGGGCTTCTACGGTAAAGAAGGTGTCACTTATCATGTTGTGGATGGTAAGAAGGTTTACCTCGATAAGATTTTAAACTATGCTAAGGGGCCACAACTCGGGGCTTATCAATATGTTGATCAAGTATATGGTGGTTTCTATCCATACCTCGAAATTCCAGAGGCTGACAAGATTACTGCTTATGGACGTCCTGCTGAACCATATACAGATAATCCAACAGAACATTTGCCAAAACAAATTTTACCAAACTTTATGGCAACAGCCGATGAATCTGCTGAGTTATCGACAACTTCAACAGATATGCAAAAGTACGTTGATCAAGCACGTGTTAAGTTTGTAACTGGTAAGTGGGATGTTGATAAGAACTGGAATAACTATGTGAGTCAAATGAAGAAGATCGGCCTAGATCAATGGGTTAAAATTAAGAATAAACAGTACCAACGTTACGAAAAGGAATAAAATGCGTTTTTGGTGGCCTGAGGTATGTCCCTTGGGCTATCTTTATATCTAAAAGGTTCGTTGTACGTATTTCTAAGGAGGTAATAGTATGGATAGTACAGTCAAAATTAGCAAAAAAATGCGGCATGCTAAGCAATGGAACTATATTAAACGCCATAAGTCTTTATATCTTATGATGCTGGTACCACTGATTTTCGTATTAATTTGGAATTATTGGCCCATGTATGGGGTTATTATCGCCTTTAAGGATTATTCTCCAGCATATGGTATTTGGGGAAGCCCATGGGTTGGCCTTAAACATTTTACTAGATTCTTCAAGTCGTATTTCTTTGGAAATGTTATTGGTAATACATTGCGCATCAGTATTTATAGCCTGTTGATTTCAGTGCCACTACCAATTATTTTAGCGCTGATGTTTAACGAAATCCGAACGAAGTGGATTAAATCAACGATGCAAACGATCTCATATATTCCAAACTTTATCTCCGTTGTTATTATTGTCGGTATGATTAATTTCTTCTTTGGATCACAAAATGGCGTTATTAACAACCTTATTGAAATGTTTGGCGGAAAAGCAATTAACTTTCTGGGATCAGCGACTGCCTTCCCACATTTATACGTTTGGTCAGGTATTTGGCAAGGTGTTGGTTGGGGAACTTTGATTTATACCGCAGCAATGTCGGGTATTCCTCAAGATCAATATGAAGCCGCCTATATGGAAGGTGCAACAAGATTTCAACGTATTTGGAATATTACAATTCCTGGTATCATGCCTACTATCGTTATTTCAGCAATTTTGGCAACTGGTGGTATTATGGCCGTCGGTTTTGATAAGACTTTCTTAATGCAGAATGCTTCAAATCTTTCAACTTCTGAAGTTCTTTCCACCTACACATATAAAATTGGTCTTGTTAACGGTGAATATAGTTTCTCTGCCGCAGTAGGATTATTCAGTAACATAATTAATTTCATTTTCCTTTGGGTAGTTAACAAATTCGCACAACATGTCGGCGAGACAAGTTTGTGGTAGGAGGGGTCTTTAAATGTTAAAAGCAATGTACAAACCAACTAAGAGCGATAAAGTTTTTGATATTGTCAATATGTGTATATTGATAGTTTTTACTTTGATAATTTTATATCCAGTTCTTTTCGTCGTGAATGCTTCATTTAGCGATCCAGGTAAAATTTTTGATACGCCATTATTACTTTGGCCTCGTGGTTTTTCTTTAGATGGATATACGGAAATTTTAAAAAACAAGGACATTGTTGTTGGTTTTAAAAATGCCATTCTGTATACGGGTTTAGGAACACTTGTGAACTTAATTGTAACAACGTTAGGTGCGTATCCGCTTTCTCGAAAGGAGTTTGTGGGTAAGGGGTTTTTCACAATTGTTTTTACGATTACAATGTTTTTCAACGGTGGTTTGATTCCAACATATTTAGTTAACCAACAATTAGGAATCATTAATACAATTTGGGTAATGATTTTACCAGGCGCACTTAGTGTCTACAATATGATTTTAATGCGTTCTTACTTCCAGCAAAATATTCCAGCTGAATTGATTGAGAGTGCATATGTAGATGGTGCTAACGATTTACAATTATTGTGGAAAGTTGTTTTACCATTATCAACACCAATTATTGCAGTTATGGCAATGTTTTATGGCGTTGGTAGATGGAATGACTACTTCACAGCGATGATCTATTTAGCTGATCGTTCTAAGTTTCCACTTCAATTGATCTTACGAGAAATACTGGTTCAGGGTCAGTTTGGCGATACTAGTACAGCCGTTGTTAGTAGTGCTAATGCACAAGCAATGTTATTAAAACTAACATTAAAATATAGTGTCGTTGTTGTTTCAACGTTACCAGTATTATTGTTCTATCCAATAGTTGCTAAATACTTTGAGAAAGGAATTATGGTCGGAGCCATTAAAGGGTGATATAAATGTTTGTCGAAAAAACTATGGCAGTTGTTAACGATATTTACTATATGATGAAACTTAATTTATTATGGATTCTTTTTACAATTATAGGCGGGATCATTTTTGGAATCGTACCGGCTACATTGACGGTATTTAACTGCATTCGCAATCGATTAAAGAATCAATATGATGGCGGAATATATGTTGAGTTTAAACAGTTCTACTGGCAAATATTTAAGAAGAGTATACCTTTAACAGCTGGCTTTTTAATGATCAGTGGAGTCCTATTATTATGTACTGCATTATTAAACGGAGTTGGACAAACGAATGTTCTGATTCAAATTTCTATGCGCTTAATTCGATTACTGATTGTATTGACCGTACTTTTCTTTTTCCCAGTCTATGTTCATTTCGATCTACGTGGATTTAAAGTATGGTTGCAACCATTATTCTTTTTATTTATTTGCCCACTTCAAGTTGTTATTAGTATTGCTGTTATTGCGATTAGTGCCTTGCTATACATGATAAATCCATTGTTACTATTTTTCTTGGGAATTAGTTTACCGGCCTATTTCATTATGGGAATGATGCTGAGAAAATTTAATAAGTTACAAGAAAAAATTCCATATATGAGTGAAGCCTAATCGACTTTTTTATTCATGAAAGGTAATTCTATTAATTATGTCATTTATACGTGAACACGCAACAGAATTGACGGGCTATCAGGAGTCTGAACCTTGGAATCCAGAAATTGATGTCAATATTGACTTTGTGATGGTGTATGGCAACGATCCAACTTTGTCTGAACGCATTGAGGAATATCGGAATCGTGGGTATAAGGTTCATTTAATGACCGGAATGGCTTGGGGTAACTACCAAGACTACCTTTATGGACGCTGGGATGGGCATTCTCATTGGGATGAAGCACAGCAGCGTGCTAACGGTGAAATTGTGGGTCATGGAAAGGATATTCCTTACATGGTTCCAACCGTTTCCTTTGCAAACTATATCAGTGAAACGTTGAGAATAGCTATTGATTCTGGTGTTGAGGCAATTCATCTAGAAGAACCTGAATTTTGGGATTTTTCGGGCTATTCTCAAGCCTTTAAAAATGAATATGAAATTTATTATCGTGAGCCGTGGCAAGACCCACAAGAAAGTTTGACCGCTCATTATCGATCTGCTCAGCTCAAAGCATACTTATATGCTCGAACTATTCGACGGGTTGCGGACTCGGTGAAAGAATATTCGTATCGAAAGTTTGGTAAAGCAGTTCGAGTTTATATTCCCACGCATAGTTTAATTAATTATACACAGTGGAAGATTATGAGCCCTGAGGGAATGCTGAATGATATTCCATCATTAGACGGGTTTATCGCTCAAGTTTGGACTGGCACTAGCCGCACCAAAAATGTCTATCGGGGGGAACTTGCCGAGAGAACTTTTGAGACTGCTTATTGTGAGTACTCAGTTATGCAAGAGTTAGTTAATGGTTCAAATAGGCAAATGTGGTTCCTTGCTGATCCAATTGAGGATAATCCACGCTATAGCTGGCCAGATTATCAGCAAAGTTATTCGGAAACGGTGATTGCGTCCTTGCTACATCCTCAAGTGCATCATTATGAAATCTGTCCATGGCCAAATCGTGTCTTTAACGCTAATTATCCTAAGGGTGATCACGGTGTACCGATACCTGATCAGTATAAGACACTACTTAATAATATGTTTCAGACATTAGGAAATATGGATCAAGAAAGTTACTTTTACGATCATAATAATGATATTCATCTTGGTATTGCATTGAGTGATACGGGAATGTATCAACGTAGTTATCCAACTACGATCTCAGATACGAATTATGATGTTCTTTCAAAATCTAAACAAGAATTTTATTCTTCGGACGCGTTTCCAATGTTTTATGGATTATCCATGGGATTGGTTAAACGTGGGTTACCGATACGATGTGTTCAAATAGATAATGTTTTACGTACACCAAATTATCTAGATGGTCTAAAATATTTAGTTTTAAGTTACGATTTTATGAAACCGTTAACTCCAGCAATTAATAGTGAAATTGCGGCATGGGTTCAAAATGGTGGAACTTTGATTTATGTTGGTAATGATCAGGATCCGTACAATAGAATTCCAGCGTGGTGGAATAACAATGGAGAAACGCGACGGACTCCATTACGACACCTTCTAGATATGCTTGATATAGGTGTACTTGCAGAAGGTACTAGTGAAGTTGGTAGAGGTCATGTGCTTAATTTACGAGTCAATCCAGCCGAGATTTGTGCAAGTATTGATTTAGAGAATGAATATATTTCACTGATAACCAGTGCTATTGAACTAAATCAAGATACATGGCAAAAACAGAACTATTTACAATTACATCGTGGATCCTATGTTGTTAGTTCTGTAATGAAGGAAAGCACTGATAAAAAATTAAAATTATCAGGACATTTTGTTAATTTATTGGAATCAGATTTTTCGTATCAAGAGGATGTTGTTCTTGAGCCTGGCGAGAATAGTCTATTATACGATTTAGACAAGCTTGACGTTGAGAATATACAAATTATTGGAACCACTGGTCGTATTCTTAATGCCGATACCAATGATAATGTAATGAATATTGAAGTAAAGACAACTGGTGGTGTTAATTCGTACTTAGCAATAGCAAACGCAGCAAAAGTGAAGATGGTAAATGCTACTGATGAATTTTCCGCGGATGTTAAGTGTATTGTCAGACGCTTTGATCACGAGTATATGACCGTTAATTACCAGGGAACAGGATCATTAATTAGGTTTTATTTATTTAAATAGCAACGGAGGAATAGCTATGGATATCTCAAGAATTGATACTCGCCACGGGACTAGTAATACATTTGAATTGTCACGAGGTAATTGTTTTCCATTTACCGGAGTTCCATTTGGGATGAATTATTTTTCGATTGAAACTACAGATGATAATTGGTGGTTTCATCCAGAAGCCAAACATTATCGTGGCTTCAGATTAACACATCAACCAACAATGTGGGCTGGTACAAAAGGTGATTTTTGTTCAGTAAGAATTTTACCAGTCGCAAATGCCACCTTGGGGTTGACAGATGTTGCTTATGATCCTGAACAATCACAATTTCATCCGAATAAACTAGAAATTTTTCAAAAAGATGATCGAATGAAATCGTGTATTATTCCGACTGATTATGGTTGTACAATGTCAATTAAAACGCCACAATCTCAAACTGGGATTGTATTGAGTTTTCCAACTGAAGGTGTCATTACAAGTTCAAATAATCATATTATTGAGGGCTATTCGCTACAACTTCATACTCATGGTAGTGAACCACTAAAACTGTATTTTCATATTTCAGTTAACAAAGCAATTGTTTCCTCAGAAGAGATCCAAGATGGCTTTACACAAATTATATTTGAAGGACCTGGAGAAGTACAACTTACACTGGGCACGTCATTTATCTCTATGGAATATGCTAAACGCAATATGCCGGTTAAGGACAATGCAGAATTACTGGCTAGTGTGACAAAACGTTGGCAGGATAAGCTAGAAAAAATTGAGATAACGGATCATGATTTGGAAAAGGTAAAAACCTTTTATCAAAATCTATACCGAGCTTTTCTTTATCCACAACGATTATATGAGTTAGATGATCAGGGCAATCCAGTTCATCGTGACACCTATGCTGATGAAGTCAGACCGGGTTACCTGTATATGAACAACGGTTTTTGGGACACAGGGCGTACCGTTTATCCGCTATATTCATTAATTGAAACCGAAGAGTATCAAAAAATATTAGAAGGTTTCTTGAATAGCTACCGTGAAAGTGGTTATCTTCCTAAGTGGTTATCACCTGAAGACTCCGGTGGAATGCCAGGGAATTGGATCGACGCTGTGATTGCAGATGCGGCGGTTAAGGGAATCCGTACAGACTTGATGCCTGAATTCTTAACGGGCATGATACATTCTGCTGAGGTGCAAGATCCCAAGCGTGTTCAAGGACGATCTTATTGTCAAGAATATTTAGATAATCAGTATGTTCCTAAAGAAATGCTTGAGTCAGTTAATCATACGTTGGATTATAGTTATAGTGATTTTTGTATTTCTGTTGTTGCTGATCAATTAAATAATTCAGTAGCAAGTCATAAATATCGTGAGCGAGGATACTGGTATAAAAACCTATTTTCTAAAGACGATGGTTTCATGGTGGCACGCGATCGTTCTGGCAAGTTTAAAGATGATTTTAGCCCAATTTCATGGGGTGGAGATTATACAGAGGGCGCCTCTTGGCAATCGACTTTTGCCGTTCCACATGACATTCAAGGGTTGATAGATTTATATGGCGGTGATAAGGCATTTGAAAATGTGATTGTAAAACTCGGTAATACACCTCCGGACTATACAGTTGAAGGGTATGGTCATGTCATTCATGAAATGGCCGAAATGGAAGTTAATGGATTTGGACAAATCAATGTTGGTAACCAGCCAAGTTTTCACTTGCCATATTTATATACGTTTATCAAAAAGGCATATTTTGCTCAACCACTATTAAAACAGGCACTAACAAGATTGTTTAATTCTGGATGGCAAGGATATCCGGGCGATGAAGATAACGGTAGTATGTCCTCATGGTATATTTTTAACTCATTAGGATTTTATCCATTCTGTCCTGGTACAGGTGAGTATTTGATTGGAATGCCAATTTTTGATGAGGCAATTGTACATTTATCGAACGGTAAAACAGTTGACTTAACAACAACATCCAATTATCCACAGCAACAATTCATTGATAGTATGCAAGTTGATGGGCAACATTATAAGAAATGTTTTATTACACATCAAGAATTATCTCAGGGCATAGCAATCAATTTTGATTTAGGTATGGTTCCAAATCCAGAATGTTTTGATTATCAGGAGTTACCATACAGCTTAACTAAAAATTAGTTTGGGAGGGTATCTTAGTTAATGAATAATCGAATTCCATCAGTTCCATTAATCGTACATGATCCATATTTTTCAATTTGGTCACCCGCAGATCATCTGAACGATACCGGTACAGTGAGCTGGACCGGTAAGCAAATGCCAATTCACGGATTTATCGAAATTGATGATTCAAAATATACCTTCTTAGGAAATGCAGATCAATTTAAGAAAATTCAACAAATTGAGCAAACCATTAAGCCGACACAAACGATTTCTGTGTTTGCAACAGACAACGTTGGGCTTACAGTGACTTTTACTCAACATTTTGATTTAAAGGATTTACAGAGCATTTCTGAACCGATAACGTATATTAGTTTAACTGTCAAATCGTTAGATGGACAAAAGCATCATGTGAAAGTAACGGTTCAATTTGATGGCGCATTGACATATGAAAGTTTAGCCGAGTCTCGACTTGTTACTAAAAAATTAGAAGTTAATTCGACTCAAGAAATTTTTATCGGTAAGGCTAAGCAAACGCCATTAAATTCCTCAGGCGATTTAATTGATATTGATTGGGGTTATCTTTATTTAGCGGTAAGAAATAAGGCTAATCAACAAGTGACATCATATCAAGATTGGAACCGGCAGGGTATTAAAGCTGAATTCGATTTGTCAACAGATACCCAGAATGAGACGCAGTTGTTGGTTGCTTATGATGACTTGCAGTCGATTAACTATTTTGGCCATGCACAGAATGCTTATTGGAAGCAGGAGCAACCATCACTCAGTTCATTACTTGATTTACGCCTTGGTGAGTTTGCAGATATTATACTTGATTGTGATCGTATTAATAATGAAATTTGCGAACGTGCACATGAAATTGGCGGTGCTGAATATGAACTAATTTGTTCAGCGGCTTATCGTCAAGCGATTACAGCACATAAGCTGATTCGCGATGAGAATAATCAAATTATTTTCTTATCGAAAGAATGTAATTCTAATGGTTGCATTGGAACTGTCGATGTTAGTTATCCATCAATTCCTCTATTCTTGGCTTTCCAGCCTGAATTAGTTGCTGGTATGATGCGACCAATTTTTAGATTTGCTAAACTACCAGTCTGGCCATATGATTTTGCACCACATGATGTCGGTCGCTATCCATATGCAACCGGTCAAGTTTATGGATTTAATAATCCCGAACATAATGATGATAGTACTAATATTCAGGAACGTGATACATTGGGTATGTATTATCAATTTCCAGCCAATGCAGACTTATATGAGTTTAAATCTCAAATGCCAGTTGAAGAATGTGGCGATATGATCATTATGGCAAGTTTAGTTGGGTTGCTCAGCAATTTAGAATTTGTAGAAGAGAATTATGAGCAGCTAATTCAATGGAGTCAGTTCTTAATTGATAATGGGCAGGATCCGGATAATCAATTATGTACTGATGACTTTGCAGGACACTTAGCACACAACGTTAATTTATCGTTGAAAGCGATTGTTGCATTGGCAGCGTTAGGAAAAGTATTACAAAAAACGCAATATTCAGATAAGGGTCATGAATTAAGCACGCAAGCGAAAAAAATGGCTAGTATTTGGCAAGATACTGCGAAATCAGCTACTGATACTAAACTAGCCTTTGATCAGGATGGCACATGGGCGTTGAAATACAATTTAGTTTGGGATGAGATTCTACAACTTAATTTATTTGATGAGAGTATTAAACGTAATGAAATTAAACGTTATCTTTCTGAGCTAAATGATTATGGTACACCCTTGGATAATCGGGCTGACTATACGAAAGTTGATTGGTTGATGTGGGTTGCTTCATTGGCAGAGTCAAGAAGCGATTTCGATCAATTCACCGATTCTGTCGTAAAATTCTTAAATGAAACACCGGATCGTCAACCATTTTCTGATTGGTATGAAACAAAGACTGGTAAGATGGTGGCATTCAAGAATCGTAGCGTTATTGGCGGAGTCTTTATGCCATTGTTAAGGTCTAGTGGGCTTTTTGAATAATTAGTTCACATAATATTGGGCTAGTCAATGCAAAAGGGGTAAATCAATTATGCCATTTGTGAAGCATGCTGATATAGGATAGGACAGCAAAGTATTGACAAACTGTTTATAAGTAACAGCGAAAAATAAATTGCCAATAATATTTATCCACTGTCAGATCTACAACAGAATGCAATATTCAATTATTGGTTGTTGGGGCATATCTTACTGATGTTAGTATCGATGGTTATTTATATAGTCAAAATTAATTTTATCGTAAGTCAGTAATATTGAATTATTAATATAATAAACAGTGAAATTATGATTTACATGATTCATGGGTATTATGCTGCATGCTTTAGCGGCATTGTGTCTCTACATGATAACAGGAAATCGAAGTATATCAAGTGATGCTTAGCGGGTATGTGGTGACGTTATTACAACTGGATGGAATTGTGGCGGCCTTGCCTGAAAAAGATTTCAAATAAAGTATAAGAACATGCCCGTTAATGAATCATTAATGGTTTTAACGTTACAATTGCATCAACATGACGCTACTCCGCGGCTCTTAGCTTAATAGATTTCATTGGGTACACTACACACTGTTTGATCCGTTAACAAAATTTGTAAATGATGGTATCAACGGTACTGGCGATATGAAAGTTGATACTTGGAGATTTACCTATACTCAAGAATCATATCTTGGATCATCAGTTGAGTTTTATAAAGTTATTAAAGGTTCGCGATACTTGACTAGAGCACTGAAATATGCCAAGGGTTCAATTAAAAAGTCTTCTACTAAAAGCATTTTGGCCGATTAAGTTGAAAGTAGTGATGTTGGGTTATTCAAAGATATTTTATACCGGTACTTTGTATAGCTCTATAAACAAAATGGTGCTGAATTTATCTGAGCATTTATTGTAAGCGCTGTATAAGTGCTGATTAATCATGATATTGTCAGTCAAACGTTGATATTTGATTGAAATTGAGAGAAATATGATTCGAAGAATAAAATTATGCTTTCCGATAAAACAAGTGTTGGGAGAGCACTTGAAGTAGCTTCAACAATTGAGTATTAACTTTGAGGTGGCTAATTGCTAATGGTAGTTAGCGATTAGTTGCCTTTATTTTTTTGAGAAGGCATTGTCAACTAGTGATTGTGGGAAGGAGATATTGACGGTGAGAAAAATCCAACCAAGAACACGATTTTTTAATTACGCTGATCTGACTAACGCTTTAAACTATCAAGAAGAAAAATCGCCGTACTATCATTCGTTAAATGGTGATTGGCAATTTATTTATCTTCAATCTCCACGGGAGATACCAACAGAGTTTTTGAATGGTAATTATGATCGGTTACAGTGGGATACCATTAAAGTACCTGGTCAAATGGAACTGCAAGGATACGGGAAACCAAATTATACAAACTTTGATTTCCCGATTCCAATTGAACCACCTCGTGTTCCTGCTGAGAATCCAACCGGATTATATTATCGAACTTTTGAACATCATGCGCAATTATCACGTCAAGTTTTACGTTTTGACGGTGTTGATTCAGAGTTTAAAGTCTGGATTAATGGAGAATTATTGGGTGATGGTCATGGTAGTCGTTTAATGACTGAGTTTGATGTTACCGATATGTTAAAAGACGGTGTGAATACAATTGCCGTTGAAGTTAATAAGTGGTCACAATGGAGTTATTTAGAAGACCAAGATATGTGGTGGCTAAGTGGCATCTTCCGTGATGTTACCTTGTTGGAAGAAGATTTAATCAATGATATTAAAATCACACCACAGTATGCAAACAAGCAATGGCAAGTCGAAATGGTAGTTGGTAAAGAGACCAAAAATGAGAATATCACCGTAGAAATTTATGATGGCGATCAATTATATACGCAAATAACATCTACGGAAACGACGATGATTATTCCTATGCCTGACGGAATCGAATGGAATAATGAGTTGCCACATCTTTACACATTGGTTTTGAGAGACCGCAAAGACGTTTTAACGTCAGTACGTTTTGGCCTGCGTCGCGTTGAAATGATTGACGATCAAATCTGCCTAAATGGTATTCCAGTGTTGTTTAACGGTGTTAATCGTCATGAGTTTAATCCTGAGACCGGGCGAACGTTAACCAAAAAATACGTCCGTTCTGAACTAGAACAAATTAAGTCCTATCACATTAATGCCATTAGAACTTCTCATTATCCAAATATGCCCTATTTCTATGACGTTTGTGATGAATTGGGAATTATGGTAATTGATGAATGCGATTTAGAAACACACGGTCTTGGAGAGGCGGGTATGCCTGCACAAGACTCGTATTGGCGCTCTGAATTTGTTGAACGCGGGTTACGAATGGTTCATCGTGATTTTAATCATCCCTCTGTCTTAATCTGGTCATTAGGTAATGAAAGTGACTTTGGCGAAAACTTTGTGGTAATGGCCCGGGCGATGCGCAAACTTGATCCTAGCCGTCTAATTCACTATGAAGGTGATCGTGATACTGAAGTCGCCGATATGTATAGCACAATGTATACGGGAATAGACGAATTGCGTGATCGTGCTTCAAAAAAGACGCACTTAAAACCACAAATTCTTTGTGAATATGGGCATGCTATGGGTAACGGCCCGGGCAGCTTGCAAGATTATCAGGATCTTTTCAAATTGTATAAAGGCCTTCAAGGCGGTTTTATTTGGGAATGGAAAGATCATGGTATTCTACAAAACACACATGAAGGTCCAAAATATGTATGGGGTGGTGCTTTTGGAGAACACGTAAATGATGCAACATTCTGTATTGATGGTCTTGTTCGACCAGATCGACAACCATCGCCGGGATTGCTCGAGTACGCCCAGGTCATTCAACCATTTGAATTCTATGCCATTCAGGATGCTGTTGTCGTTAAGAGTCTATACCGTTATCGAACACTAAAAAATATTGTTTTGAAATGGAAAGTTACAACTGATAGTCGTGTCTTGGCTCAAGGGGATCATACGATTGTGGAGCTTGATCCAAATCAGCTTTCAGAAGTGATTAATTTAAATGTTACGGCTGAAATTTTAGGTGAGGCGTTTCTTGATCTCGAATTAGTAACAACCGAACCACTAGAGATTTTTGCGGCAAACAGTATTATTGCCAAACAACAGGTTGCTTACCGACAGACTATCAATAAGACAACCGAACCAGTTATTGTACAAGATACTCCAGCGATATGTACGCTAAGTAGCGGTCGCAGTGAATTAGTTTTGGATCGTGGTACGGGGAATATCATCCGTCTTGTTCAAGACAATCAAAATATTTTAGCACAATCGATTAAATTCAATCTTTATCGTGATCCAATCAGCAATGATATGAATGTTGTTGAAAAAAGAAAACAGAAGCGAATTGCAGATTTATTTTATTATTGCGAAGATCTCCATGTTACGTCGGGTGATGGAATCGCAATGGTCTCACTGCGACAAAGAGTATCGCCGCCAGTAGTTGATTGGGGCATTGAATTAGAAATAAAACTTTGGTTTAGTGCTAAAGGGGTGACAATTCAAACCTCTGGTCAATTCGATGGTGATAAACCGGAACAAGTACCAAGGTTGGGTTATGAATTACCGTTAACCGAAAAAGTGCAACAGATCAGTTGGTATGGTCGTGGCAGCGGTGAGAGTTATCCTGATAGTTTTGATGCTAATCCAGTAGGAAATTATGTGGTAAATCGCACTGAATGGGAATTTCCGTACGTCGTACCTCAAGAAACAGGTAATCGTATGGATGTACGTAATGCTCAAATTGAGTTGAGTTCAGGTACCGGGTTAAAAATTAAAGGTGCACCAACAGTTAACTTAAATATTGTTTCCAATCCTGAAGCAATAGAAACATATGATATTTTACGAATTGACACAAAGGTTCAGGCATTAGGCAGTAATTCATGTGGGCCAGTACCTTTGGAACGCTATCAATTGAAGACAATTCCATTTGAGTATCTATTTTCACTTTCATGGTAAACTAAAAATTTTATCCTAATTTATTAGAAATTATAAGGAGATTCTTATGTTTTCAACACAGAAAGTTAAGCAGCAGTTAAACTACCTTAAAGGTTATGTTTACGCTAATTTTGAAACAGTTACAGATATGCAATTATGGCATGATATGCGTGAATCGCGTTTAGAAGTTCCTAGTGCTGAGGTAGATTGGCAAGCCGTTGCCGTCGGCGATGCTTGGTCGGGGCGCGATCAATATTATTGGCTCCAATTCCAATTAAACGTTCCAGAACTACAACCTGAACAGAAATATGTGCTGCATTTAGATTTAGGGCGCACTGGCGGTGGCAATAACTCTGGTTTTGAAGGTCTGGTTTATTTAGACGGTGAAATTCGACAAGCTGTCGATAGCAATCATAAGGATTTATATTTAGATCAAGCTGATCAGAATAAAACGATCAAAGTTCAAATTATGATGTGGACTGGCCTTGAAGGCGGCGGTCCGCAACAAATTCAACATTATACGTTGGACACAGCTAGCGCGGGAATTTTAAACGAGACGATTCGGGATGCTTATCGTTATTTGAAGTTAATTAACGAAACGATGGCTGAATTGGACGAAGCTGAACCATTACTCTATGAATATCAGAAGCTCATGAATCGTAGCTTACGTAAATTCCTTTGGGGTAGTCAAACTTATGCAGAAATTACCGAAGTTTGTCATGAAGTGATGGCAGATATTAAGGACTTTATCGCTCAGCACGCTAACGAGAAGAAAGGCTTTAATATTTCGGCGATTGGCCATACACACATTGACGTTGCTTGGCTATGGCGTCTCCAACATACTCGTGAAAAAACAGCACGTTCTTTTTCAACAGTGCTGGAATTAATGAAGGAATATCCAGATTACAAGTTCTTCCATAGCACTCCGCAAGGCTATGAATATGTTAAAGAAGATCATCCTGAACTGTACACACAAATTAAGCAACGGGTTGCAGAAGGACGTTGGGAACCAGATGGTGGCACTTGGCTGGAACCAGATGCTAACATTCCATCTGGTGAATCTTTCACGCGACAATTCTTGTATGGTTCGCAATATTTTGCTAAAGAATTTGGAGCAAAGCAAACAGTTTTATGGTTACCAGACGTTTTTGGCTATTCATGGGCCTTACCACAAATCATGAAGGGCTTCGGCATTGATAATTTCATGACCACTAAAATTAGCTGGAATGATACGAACCGAATGCCGCATGATACGTTTGTTTGGGAAGGTATTGATGGTAGTAAGGTGCTGACGCATTTTGTAACCACAACTAGCGATACTGAATATCACAACAAGCATAATTGGTCTTACACTTATAATGGTGAGATTACGCCAAGTACGGTCATGGGTTCTTACTATGTTTACGCAGATAAGGCCTTGAATAACGATTTGCTCTTGTCTTATGGTTTCGGCGATGGCGGTGGCGGTCCTCAACGTGAAATGATTGAAAATATTGAGATGATTAATGAATTGCCAGGCTTACCAACGATTGAGAATACTCGCGTTGATGATTACTTCGTGCAATTACGTAAAAACTTAAAAGCCAGTGAATTACCAATTCCAACATGGAATGGTGAACTTTATTTGGAATTCCATCGGGGAACTTACACCTCGCAAGCGCGAGTTAAGAAGGAAAATCGTGAACTTGAATTCCAATTGCGTAATTTAGAGATGCGTTACACACAGGCGATGGTTGAACAAGGTGTTGACTATCCTCAGGAACAAATCAACAAGCTGTGGGAAATGGTATTACGTAATCAATTCCATGATATTTTACCAGGATCGTCAATTCATGAAGTCTATCAAGATAATGAAAAGGAATATCAGGAAGGTTTTGCAGAAATTTCCGCATTAAATGTCACTCTAGATACCAAGGAGTTAATTACGGATCCGGAGTATCAAGCCGTACGTAATTACAATGCTTGGGAATCCACTGAATTAGTGCATCTTAATAATCAAGCTGCTGGTCAATATGTTGACG
>PPYE01320963.1_pt1 | contig 18878 bp, 15 predicted proteins | sample 1559881 | NCBI WGS metagenome assembly PPYE01 (sample SAMN08240022, study PRJNA423297) | Human gut metagenome, whole genome shotgun sequencing project. | reverse complement strand
AAGAACGTCCGCATCCGACACGGAGGCCAACTCTTACAAACACCCATTAAGAAATTGCACTTCTATCTTGAATGTTTATGTTGCTTAATTGCCTAAAGAGTCCACCAACACTTACGACTATTGGGTTTACCCAAAGAAAACTGTGGATGGGACTCCTGATGACATTTATATTACTGATTCACTTACTGCCAAAGCCATTAAAGTGTTAGCGAATGGAGGTAAGGTATTGATCACCGCCGCCGACAAGATACATTATGGCAGCGATGTGAAGCAGACTTATTTACCCGTATTTTGGAACACAAGTTGGTTCAAAATGCGGCCACCTCATACTACTGGTGCGTACGTTGATAAGAAGCATCCGCTATTCAAAGAATTCCCCACCGATGATTGGAGCAATCTCAACTGGTGGGAGTTGCTCAACAAAGCACAAGTAATGAACCTCGCTGAACTCCCCAAAGACTATCAGTCACCCATACAACCTATCGACACGTGGCATATTAGTCGCAAACTAGGTATGCTTATTGAGGCGAATATACTAAAAGGCAAATTGCTAATGACGACAATGGATATCACCTCAAACCTTAAAAAAAGACCAGTAGCAAGACAGATGCGCAAGGCTATCATCGCTTATATGCTATCCGATAGTTTCGTCCCGACATTGACACTTGAGACTCGAACCATAGTTAACTTTTTCACAAAGTCAGCACCGAAGGTAAACATGTTTACCAATGAATCTCCTGACGAGCTTAAGCCAAAACAGAAATGATATTTTAAAAGTTTACTCCTATTGAGCTTCCGCCGGCCTATAGATATTTATCATGTTTTTTGCATCACTCCTCTTCACCCTATCAGCTTCAGCAGATAGGCGCATTTTTCAGAGTTGCCGAGTGTTTTGCCCTTGTCGCAAGAGAGTTTCACGCAGTCGTGCCATTCTCTTTTCTCGGTGATCCGGCAGCGGGTGAGTTTCACGACGATATTCATGGGCTTGGCATTCTCCACATCGCAAGTGAGAAACGTGCCCATACCGTAGGAATCTTTCATGCGCCCGCCCACGTATCGGTGTATCTCGATGGCCCGCTCGATGTTGAGTCCGTTGGAAAACACCACCTGCTTGGTCTTCGGATCGATGCCCAATGACTCGTATTTTTCAATGATTTTCTCTGTCTGTTCCTCCTCTATGCCACTGTCCACACGCAGTCCGTTGAACATCATGGCCATGCGCTTGGACAGATTACTGAAGAACACACGGTCGCCGAAGCAGTCGTAGAGATAGATGCCGTTGTCGCCATCATAGACATCGCTGAACTTGCGCATCACATTGAAATTGCACTCGAAAATGCCGCTCACGTTCTCTTCGAACTCTATGAGCTGGTGGCTCATCGTGCCGATGGGCACAAGATCGTACTTCATCGCGAAGTAGACATTGCTCGTACCGATGAACTTTCCCGTCCAAGGATGGAACATCCCCCCATCGTCTTCATATCCTCCCTGCTCGTCAATGGCCTTCATCGTGGCCATCACCATATCGTGGTGGTCGAACGAAAGGCGGCGGCGCGTGCCCATGTCGGCCAAGAACAGCTCGTTAGAGAGTATCCTGCGCGTCTTCTCCACACAACGCTCACGCTCGCGGTCAAGGTCGTAGCGGTCGAGGTCGCCCTGCAATCCGTGCATCAGTTCGGACACGATGGAGAGTATCGGCATCTCCCACATGATGGTGGAATACCACTTGCCGCGTACGGAAATGTGCAGATGGCCCTCCTCGTCCTGCTCCACCGACACTTCGTGGGGATTGAACCGGTAGCCGCGCAGGAAAGTGAAATACCACTCGGGCAGGTAGTACATCCGCCGTTTCATGAACTGCACCTCCTCGTCAGTGATCATCACGCGGGGCATCATGCCCAACTGCTCCTTGACGAGTTCGCCAAACCCCTTGGGATAGACGGTGTTGTTGCGGTCGAAAAACGTGTATTCCACTTCGGCTCGTGGATACTTTTGTAGCACGTAATACTGGCAACTGAACGTGTAGGCGTCGTTGTCGGTGAGATGATAGATGATCTGTTGCATGACTGTTGGTTTATGGTTTGGCCGGTTTCCGGCTGTCTGTTCTTGCCCGTAAAGGGACAACGCTTCCGTCCGGAATGCCGCAGTCGGCATGGGAGATGGCAGACCGGGGAGCCTATCGAGTGCAAATATACGAAAAATACCGGTGCGGGAATGCTGTCCGGGCTATATTTTTACATCGGGCCCCGTCTGCACCCGGTTGGCGCAATCCCACAATCGTGCGGCCCCGGCCATTTTCGCCACGTTTTATTTTGCCATTATGGCAGAATTGCTTACTTTTGCATGAGATAAGAAAGAAGTAAAAGAAAACAAGCAAGATACATGGAACAGACCCTTCTGATTTACAATACGCTCAGTCGGAGCAAGGAAAGATTTGAGCCGTTGCACGCCCCCAATGTGGGCATGTATGTGTGCGGACCCACCGTGTATGGCGACCCGCACTTGGGACATGCCCGCCCGGCCATCACGTTTGACATCCTTTTCCGCTATCTGAAACACTTGGGCTACAAGGTGCGCTACGTGCGCAACATCACCGATGTGGGACACATGGAGCACGATGCCGACGACGGCGACGACAAAATAGAGAAGAAGGCACGGCTGGAGCAACTCGAACCAATGGAGGTGGCGCAATACTACACCAACCGTTATCACACGGCCATGAACGCACTCAACGTGCTGCCACCGAGCATCGAGCCGCAGGCCACGGGCCACATCATCGAGCAGGAGGAGCTGGTAAAGCAGATTTTGGACAACGGCTACGCCTACGAGAGCAACGGTTCCATCTATTTCGACATCGAGAAGTACAACAAAGACCATAAATACGGCATCCTCTCGGGACGCTCGTTGGAGAATATCGTCAACGAGAGCCGTTCGCTGGCAGGCGTAGGCGAGAAGCGCCATCAGGCCGACTTCGCCCTGTGGAAGCGCGCCATGCCCGAACACATCATGCGATGGCCGAGTCCGTGGAGTGACGGTTTCCCCGGTTGGCACTGCGAATGTACGGCAATGGGACGCAAATATCTCGGCACCCACTTCGACATCCACGGTGGCGGCATGGACTTGGTGTTCCCGCACCACGAGTGTGAGATAGCGCAGGCCGTGGCTTCGCAGGGCGACCAGATGGTGCGCTACTGGATGCACAACAACATGATCACCATCAACGGGCAAAAGATGGGCAAGAGCCTGGGCAACTTCATCACGCTGGAGCAGTTCTTCACCGGTTCTCACGACAGTCTGGAGCAGGCCTATTCGCCCATGACCATCCGCTTCTTCATCCTCTCGGCCCACTATCGCAGCACGGTGGATTTCTCCAACGATGCCCTCAAGGCGAGCGAAAAGGGACTGGAAAGACTGATGAACGGTCTCAGCGATCTCGACCGCGTGCCCGTTTCCGACACCTGCGACGAAGCCACCGACCAATTTGTGAAACAGCTGCGCCAACGCTGCTACGATGCCATGAACGATGACTTCCAAACCCAACTGGTCATCAGCTACCTCTTCGAGGCCTGCCACGTGGTGAACACGCTGCTCGACCACAAAGCACATATCTGCGCTGACTGCCTGAAGGAACTTGCCGAGACGATGCGTCTCTTCGCCTTCGATCTGCTCGGACTGAAGCCCGAGAAAGGCGATAACAACGAGGCGCGGGAAGAGGCCTACGGCAAGGTAGTGGACATGGTGCTCTCGTTGCGGGCCAAAGCCAAAGCCGACAAGGACTGGACGACAAGCGACAAGATTCGCGACGCGTTGGCAGATGCCGGATTCGAGGTGAAAGACACAAAAGACGGAGTGACGTGGAGACTGAATAGGTGAAGAAAAGAAAAGCCTCACCCCCGGCCCCTCTCCGAAGAGAGAGGGGGAGTGAAAAGCCCATAGAACTTTCTTATCCTTGAAAGGTCTATGGGCTTTTTACTTTGATTTACACGAATTCTTAACTCCTCATTCCCAACTTCTCACTCCTAACTTCTTACTCCCTAAATGTATTCCATAAGGATGTCCCACACGGCGATGATGTGGCAGATACTGCCGCCTAGCACAAAGAAGTGGAACACGGTGTGCATGAACCGCCGCTTGTTGATGCTGTAAAACACCGCACCGGTGATATAACACACCCCCTCGGCCACTATCCACACGAAAGCGGCCGTGGAGAGAGCGTCTATCAGCGGTTTGAAAGCCACGAGCACACTCAGGCCCATGCCCACGAAAGCCAGCGTCTCAAGGTTGCTGTGATCCTTGAGACGGGCAAAACTCATCACCGTGCCGGCGATGGCACAAGCCCAAATGAAGCAGAAAAGACTCCACCCCCAATAGCCCTCGTCGCGCAAAACAATGAGCGTGATGGGGGAATAGGAGCCGGCAATGTGCCAATAGATGGCGGCATGATCCCACTTGCGCAACCGCTCTTTCCACCGCGACCAGGCCGAAAGGGCATGATAGGCCGTGGAGGCGATATAGGACATGAGCATACCGAAAAGATAGAGTATCACACCTGCCGTGGCCCAACCGTTGCCGCGGGTAAAGCACCAGTAGAGGAAAAGCGTGCCGAAGACCACGCCCAAGGCTATGCCTCCGGCATGTGACCACGAGTTCCAAAGCTCTTCACGATGGTTGAAATGTATCTTCAAACGCATACACCTTAATTTATATAATGGGTTGCCCTTCGCCGCCACGAAGATACTCTTTTTTTCCGAACCGCACGGCTTAAGCAATGAAAACAACTACAAAAATATGTTTAAAGGCCCTTGTGTTCGCGCACAAACGTTGATTTAAATCAAGAAAGTGGCACTATTACACTAATAAAAGTGAATAAAATTTGCCGGGTCGGGAATTAGCTCTATCTTTGCAAACGTAAACGACAAGTAAACGGAACGATTGAAGGTCGCTTCATCAGAAATATCCGCCGAACGTCATCTCATAATACAGATTGTTTAAGTTAGTAATAATAGATTTAGGTTTTTAGTTTATTTAGGTAAAGATTGTCAGGTATTAGGTAAGGTAAAAGATTCAATCAGCGATAACAAATAGGTTTTAGTTAAGGTTAGAAAAGATTGTAAGGTAACATTGATGTAAAAGGGGAACGCCGTGCTCTCCGAACTTGCAAAAGAGCCACACTTGAAAGCTGAAAGGGCCACAGTTGCAGCGCAACTGTGGCCCTTTTGCAAGTCCATTTGGGCCCTTCCAGCCCCGTTTTCGGGCTCAAATCCGTGTCAACAAAATTCAAGTAACTGACTGTCAGTGCTTTAAAAACATCGCCAAATTCTCTCATTTGCATCTAAGTGGGTTGCCCGTTGCAGATATCGCAAGCAGAGAGGCCGAAAACGAACAAATAATTTGACAATTATCTTTTCTGGAGATCTCCTTTTCAATAAATGCAGTTTATGAGCATTCCAATAATCTATACTCCGTTTGTTAAATATCTGACAAGTAAAGACGAATGTCATATCCCCGCTAATATCAACCGCTCCTTGAAGCTTAATACGCACTGTGTTCGCGCACAAAACCTTGATTTAAGTCAAGAAAGAGGTGGAAATGTGCTAAAAAACATATCAAGTCGCTTGCCGAATGAGAAAATAAGCATACCTTTGCATCGTCAAAAGGTTATTAGAATTTAGGTTTAAGATTGTTAGTAAAGGTATTAGTTAAGGTAATTAAGATTGTACAAGGACAACGGTATTAGATTAAGGTAAGAGAAAGATTGTTTTGACGGACGACAGATTTAGAGATTGTTAGAGAGCATAAAGATCAAGTAGATTGTTTAGGAAGAGTAGTAGTTCGTTCATAGGTTTGAGAAATTTGAGAAATCAGATGAAAGTGCGCAGCCCGAAAGGCCGCGCACTTTTCGTTTTCAAAATGGTTGCCTCCCCTATCGGCAGGCAACAAGAATCTGGACAAGGCCTCATCGCCGCAAACCATTGGTAAACAGAGTATAATTTTTGGGGAAGCCGGGGGCGTTTCTGTGAATTATTCTTTCTTTAGGCACAAGGTCGCAAAAATAATGCTACTTTTATTTCCGTCAAAAACCATTTGCGCCATGTGGAAAGTCTATGCGTTATTGTCGGCCCTGTTTGCAGCACTGACTGCAATCTGCGCCAAGGTGGGTGTGAAGAACATCAATTCGGATTTAGCAACGGCCATCCGGACTTCCGTCATCCTGATACTGACATGGGGAATCGTGTTTTTCGGAAAACACCAGACAGAAGTCAGGGAGATAAGCCATCACACTTGGCTTTTCCTGATTCTGTCCGGTGTTGCTACGGGGCTGTCGTGGTTGTTCTATTTCAAGGCCATTCAGATAGGAGATGTCTCCAGAGTGGCCCCATCGACAAGTTGAGCGTTGTCTTCACCATCATCCTTGCCTTCCTCTTCCTCCACGAGAGAGTCGGTCTGCAAGTCGTTATCGGGGCTATCCTCATCGCCGCCGGCAGCATTCTGATGCTTTCAAGATGACGGTCTGCCCCACCGTCGCCCATCCGCTCTGTCATTTCTCTCTCAAATAGAGGTTGGTATATTGGTAATAGGCCTCGGCTTTCATGACGAGAGCCTGCTGTGGTTTGCGGGTCAATGTCTCCTCAAAGGTGCCGTCGGCAACCGGAGCCACGTCATATTGGGTAATCTTCCTCACCGGCGAAAGCACCGTGAGGCAGTCGTTTTCCAAATATCCCAAATCCTGATAGGTGGCCATAAAAGCCCGTGGATGAAATGAAGACGAGAGAATGTCCTGCCCGGCAAAGCGCACCCGGCACCGCAGATGGAGCAGGGAGAGCAGTGTGGGCATCACGTCGATCTGCGAACACACCTTACCGACCGACTCAGGAGCTATGCGCCCGGGGCTGTAGACAAGACAAGGTATGTGATATCTGTCCAAAGGCAATGATGTCTTTCCGGCACTGGAAGCGCAATGGTCGGCGATGACGACAAACACCGTGTTGTGGAACCAAGGCTTGCGGGAGGCATCGCGGATGAACTTGCCGATGGCATAGTCGGTGTATTTCACCGCCGCCTCACGCGTGTTTTTGTCACCGTTTACCTTGATTCTGCCATCGGGATAGGTGTAGGGACGGTGGTTGCTGGTCGTCATGATGTGGGCAAAAAAAGGTTTGCCACCCTTGGCATCGGCATCAAAGACCTTCAGACTCTTGTTGAACATGTCTTCATCGCACACGCCCCAGATGTTGGCAAAGGTGGTTTCCTGCGGACGAATCGATGACCGGTCGATGACCTCATAGCCGTTGTGGGAGAAGAAATCGCCCATGTTGTCAAAATAGCTGTCGCCTCCGTACAGGAATTGCACCCGGTAGCCCTGCTTCTTGAGCACACTCCCCACGGAAAGGTCGCCCATGCGGTTGTTCTTTTGTTTGATGATGCTCTCCCCGGCACTCGGCGGCACACAGAGCGAAAGGGCCTCAAGACCACGCACCGTGCGATTGCCGTTGGCATAGAGCCGGTCGAAGACAAGGCTCTCCTCCATCAGTCGGTCGAGGTGGGGCGTGAGATGTTCCGTGTTGCCATATCTCGACAGGAAGTCGGCACTCAGGCTCTCCACCGTGATGAGCACGATGTTGCAGCGTTGGGGCTGAAGCGAATCACCGATGACTTTTCCGCCTTTCCCATCCAGTCCGGCCAACCGGCGATACAAGGCTTTGCACTTTTGCGCAGGGAGCATCGTGTAGAACCGGTCATACTCCAAACGGTTGCTTCGGAACGCTATCACGAAATCGCAGGCCCCGTTTTGCTCCAGTTGGGTGACATACTGATTCCGACTCGACAGCGAGTGGGTGAACACCGTCATCCCGTAACCGATGGCACAGGCCACCAGATAGATGCCCAAGTGGACGGCGAGCAGTCCGGGGCCGTAAAGCCTGTCCAACTTGAACCGCTCCTTTCTTGACTGCCGGCAAATGATGCCCACCGAAAGGAGCAGGAGCACAAGGCACAGTGGCACAATGGCGTAGGACTCCATGATGTTGCCGATGACCTCATGAGTGTAGACCAGATAATCCACGGCGATGAAATTGAATCTGACTCCGAACTCCTGCCAGAACAGATACTCGCCGGCAGAGACCACCAACAGCAAAAACACATAGACAGCCCACGCAAAGTAAAGCGATGCACGCCGCCACGCCATGCGTATTCGCGGGAGAAAATAACGGAGAGAGAAACTCAGCAGCTTCCATCCTAAAAAGAGCTGTCCTATCTTCGGTGCACCACCGCCATACTGGTGGAACAGGGATTGCGGCCAAAGTGAGTAGAGAAAGGCCGCTATCAGCAGGGCCTCGATGGCAAGGCCCGTTTTCCGGCCATACTTCCATTCGTTCAGTCCGAGGTAGAGGATGGCGATAGGAATGGTGAGCAAAACGCCCATGCCAAAATCGGAAAAAACGCCGATGCCCAGACACCGAACCACTTCCCGGAAGGTGAGTCCCCCGTCGGAAGGTGTCGACAGCATGAGAACCATGCGGAGCAAGAAGCCGATGATAACATACAATTTCAGGAACTTGCACATCATAAGGAACCCGGGATTCCGATACTGCACATCATTTCCTTGAAAGAATTTGATTTCCATTTGTTTAATTTTTACTTGACACGCAAAAGTACGAATAATTCCCGTATTACTCTTCCATAAAAGAAAGAAATCTCTTCCTGCACCGAGACAAAGCGGCGACAGCCGTTAAATGGACAGAAATCCACAGAAAGTTTTATGGGATGAGCATGTCCGATTTAGAGAAATTTGAGCTATCTTTGTCCCACCGCTATTTTAACTGATATCATGGTTATCCGAAAAATCAATCTACAGAAGCAATCATCCGATAAGTTTACACGCTCAACCGGAGATGACGATGAGAAAGAAAAACCGGAACAGCAATCTATTGAGAGCCGACTGAGAAGCGGCGACGAGGAAGCTTACCGACTGCTTTTCAAGCAACACTATGCCGTGTTGTGTCACATCGCCGACCTCTATGTGCATGACAGGTTTACGGCAGAGGGCATCGTGGGAGATGTCATCTTCCATCTTTGGGAGGCGAGAGAACATCTCATCATCAGGAGTTCCCTGCGCAGCTATCTGGCGAGGAGCGTAAGAAACAAGTGTCTGGACCATATCAAATCGAAACACAACAAGACCGAACAGCCCCTATCGGCCACTCCCGAGGCCGAAGCGGCATACGGCAACCAGCGGGTCACCAACGGCAACCCACTGGGCGACTTGCTTTCCCGAGAACTGGAAAATGAAATCATGACGGTTGTAGACAATTTGCCGGAAGAGTGCCGGGAGGTTTTTCGGCTGAGCAGGTTTGAAAACAAGAAAAGCCGGGAGATTGCCGAGGAACTCGGCATTTCGGTCAACACCGTGAAATACCACCTCAAGAACGCTATCAAAACCTTACGCGAGCGGCTGAAAGACCATCTCCCGGCAGTGGTCATCGGGCTACTGAGCCTGTTAATTAACTAAAAACATCCTGCATGTCACTATCCCGGCAGGAGCGTAAAATCGTCTAACCCATAAACAAGCAACGATAATGGAACATAAAGATATAGAAGAACTGATCGTAGACTATCTGGACGGCGAACTGGACGAGGAGGGGAAAAAACAACTCCTGCACTGGTGCAACGAGTCGGAGGAAAACCGGAAAAGACTCCGCGAATGGGAAGAACTGTGGGCTTCGGCCGTCACACGCGGACAACTGGACGGCTATGATTGGCACAAGGCATACGACAAGTTTGCCGAACGGGTAGCCGATCAAGACACAAGCAGCAACCGTCGGCCACACCTCTACAAATGGGTGGCGGGCATAGCCGCCTCGCTACTGGTGCTGTTTACTGCCGCCTATGTCTCCTATCAGAAGGGGCAAAAAGACCTGGCCACAGACTTTTCCGACATATTCATCACCACTCCCGAAGGCTCCAACACAAGCGTGACGTTGCCCGACGGCACATCTGTCGTGCTGAATGCCGGCTCAAAGCTGTCCTATTCACAAGGCTTCGGCATCAAGGACCGCACGGTGAGCATCACGGGAGAGGGCTATTTCACTGTGGCAAAAGATTCCCGCAAACCTTTCACGGTGACCTCGGGCAGCATGAGGGTGAAAGTGCTCGGCACCAAATTCAACTATCGGGATTATCCGACGGATGGTTTTGCCGAAGTAGTGCTTGATGAAGGTAAGGTGAACATAACCGACTTCCCCGGACAAAGGCAGGGCGTGACACTTATCCCCCACCAGCGTGCTGCACTCGACAAGCGGTTGGGCAAACTCACCGTGAGCAATGTCGACCCGGCAATACGGCACACATGGACCGATGGCGTTTTGTCGTTCGCAGGGCAGTCGCTGGGTGTCATTGCCCTGACGCTGGAGAGAAGCTATCATGTGACTATCACATTTGCAGACGACACCAAGCGCAACCTCCACTTCTACGGTGACTTCTACCGCGACAGCCAGTCTGTGCGCGAAGTGATGGATGCTTTGTCGGCCACTGGCAAGATATCCTATAAGATAAAAGGTAGGGAAATCGTCATCTATTGAAAAAACATGGATTTCACACTACCCTGCCCCACCGTGTGAATCGTCTTAAAGGCAGATAATTTATTACCTGACCATCAAACCTTTAAGACGTATGATAGAAATAAGAGCTGTTAGACAGTAGCTTCCCGGTGCCATATAGCCGGCATCTCGGGAAGTTCGTCTGCCGAACCACTTTGACCGGCACGACACCCCGTGAAAAGTTTTTCCATCACTTCATCCATCCCATTCATTTACTGCTTTAATATCATGAAACAAAAGAAGCAAGTACTACTGTCAACCATACTTCTATGCTTCAGCATAGGAATGGCAGCACAAAGTGTGAACATGACCAATGTCACCGTGAAACAGGCATTGGCGAAATTACAACAGAATTGCGGATATTCGTTCGTCTATGAGGTCAACGACCTGAACACCAACAAGCGAGTCAGCGTAAAAGCCGACAACTGCGAAGAGGCCCTTGCGCAACTCCTCCGCGAACAAGGCGTGAGCTACACCATGAAAGGCAAAACTGTGATTATCTCCAAGAAAAGTTCCCCCTCCAACCACACACGCTCACAGCAAGATGGCAACAAGCGCAGCGTGAAAGGCATTGTGAAAGACATGGAAGGAGAGCCGATGATTGGAGTAAGCATTGTTATTGAAGGAACTTCGAAAGGAGTCATAACAGATCTAGATGGCCGTTTCTGGATTCAAGATGTCCCAAAAGAAGCAAAATTAAAGATAACTTACGTAGGGTATAAAGAGCAAAACATTATTCCCTATGGAAAGGATAACCTGACCATAATCATGCAAGAAAACGACCAAACTTTAGGTGAACTGGTCGTTGTCGGGTATGGTATCGTAAGAAAAAGTGACCTTACTGGTGCCATCTCTTCTATTGGTACAGATAAATTAAAAGAACGTTCTGGTGCCAATGTCATGTCTTCGTTGGCCGGACAAATAGCAGGTGTACAAATACAGCAGGTACAAGGAGCTCCGGGCAGTGCCCCTGCCATAAAGATTCGTGGAACATCTACCATTACTGCCGGTACCAATCCATTATATGTAGTTGATGGATATCCAATAGAGAATTTCGATATAAGTACGCTCAACCCTGATGACATCGCTCAGATGGAAGTACTAAAAGATGCATCTTCCGCGGCTATTTACGGAAGCCGTGGTGCTAACGGTGTAGTTATGGTTACCACAAAACAAGGTGAGTCGGGAAAAACTCGTGTAGATGCAAATTTCGAATTTGGTTTTCAAAAGGCTGAACACACTATTAAAATGATGGATTCCCAACAGTTTATCCAATATTATATAGATGCACATAATAATTCATGGATAGCCCAGGGTGGGAAAGCCAATGACCCTAACAGCGTACGTCCTGCCAATTATCAGATACCAGAACAATTTCTTAATAATCCGGAGTCATTCAACACCACTGACTGGCAAGATATTCTTCTCCGCACTGCTCCCACCAAACAATATCAAGTGGCAATAAGTGGCGGAAGCCAAAATACCAAGTTTCGCCTCTCCGGATCATACCTTGATCAAGATGGCATCATTGACCGTAGTTTTTATCGCCGCTTTACTTTCCGCAGCAATGTGACACACGATATAAACTTACATGTCACCATCGGCATGAATATGGCTGCCAGCTACGTTAATCGGCGTCTTTACGGTACAGATGGAAAGGCCGATTGCGTAAGTCTATCACAACAGAGTGATCCCATATTCCCCATTATCAACGAACGCGGTACTTATGGCCCCACTGACCCCAACTCTGAATGGCATCAGTATCAATCCTATAATCTACAACTTTGGCATCCTTATGCTGTAACACGTGAGATTAGTAAAAAAGACAAGACTATCAATGGTATGATAAATGCCTATGTACAATGGAACATCATCAAAGGACTCCATTTCAAGAGCAGTATCAATGGAATGATAAGCGACCGACATTATAGCGATTTCCGTAATGAAGGGCAAAATTATGGATGGTCGGGAATCCAGATTGCCGAAGGTAATGCCAATGCCTATCGTACGATAGATTATTTATGGGAGAATACGCTCAATTATAATCATACTTTCGGCAAACACACCATTGGAGCAATGGCCGGATATACCATTCAGAAGAATGAGTATACTACGGAGACTATGACCTCACAAGGCTTTCCCAACAATATGGTGAAAACTCTTAACGCGGGCAGGCCGTCGGCAGGCGCAACAACAGAAGAAGACTGGAGCCTTTTGTCATATATCGGTCGTGTCAACTATACGTATAACGATCGTTATTTGGTTACAACAACCCTGCGTCGTGACGGATGTTCCCGCTTTGGGAAGAATAACAAATGGGGCTATTTCCCATCTATTTCGGGAGCATGGAAGATAAAAGAGGAACGGTTTCTTATGGATGTAGACTGGTTGAGTTCTGCCAAGCTCCGTGTAAGCTATGGCGTAACCGGCAATAATCTCATTGAAAACTATGGAGCCATTGGGCTGCTGAGTTCTAACCAATATGCCTTTGGTACATCTGTAGAACCGGGACTTTACCCCAGCACCATGTCGGATCCGGATTTGAAATGGGAAAAGACTGGCCAGTTTGATGTAGGTGTAAATATCGGTTTATTCAACAACCGCATTTATTTTGAAGCCGATTATTACAACTCTATCACCCGAGACCTTCTTTTGAATGTCCCCATCCCAAGTATTACCGGATTTACCACTCAACTGACCAATATCGGTAAAGTACGCAATCGAGGCTTTGAGTTCCTTATCAATACAAAGAACTTCATTGGCACATTCAAATGGGACACCAACTTCAATATTTCACTTAATCGGAACCGCGTACTAAGTCTCGGTCCAGACAACTCTCCTATTTACGACACAGAGTGGGATGTTACAACAAAGACTGAAGTAGGAAAACCCGTAGCACAATATTATGGCTACGTCTTCAATGGCGTATATACCAGTCAAGCCCAAATAGACGCAACCCCACATCACCCGTCTACGACCGTGGGAGATCCGATTGTAGTCGATGTCAACAACGACAAAGTCATCGATGACAAAGATCGCACAGAAATAGGACATGCACAACCTTCATATCAATGGGGACTAAGTAATACATGGAGCTACAAGGGTATTGACTTAACTATCACCCTAAATGGCTCTGTTGGCAATAAGCTGGTTAACAATTCGTATCGCTACTTAGGCAACTACAATGGTAATCGTAACGGGTATGCCGATGTCAACTATTATCGGTCAGAATCTCAACCTGGAGACGGCAAGCACTATAAACCTTATGTAAGCTATCCCGGCCTCCAGAGTAAATTTTCTAATCTTTGGGTAGAAGATGCCTCATTTATGCGTATCGCCAATATCCGTCTTGGCTATGTATTTCCTAAATCTCTATTAGCAAAGACTCCTTTTACAGCTATACGAATATATGCCAACATAGACAATCTACACGTATTTACGCACTACAAGAATGGTTACGATCCCGAGGCAAGTACATATACCAACGCTTTGAGCACAGGTAAGGACTTTGCTGCATATCCAATGGCACGCACTATAACTTTTGGCGTTAAATTTACCTTCTAACCCTTTAAAAGATAGAATCATGAAAAAATATAAAACCTTTATAACAGTTCTAATGGCAGGTATAGGAATCATGACTGCCACCTCCTGCTCTGATAGCTTTCTGGATTTGGCCCCAAAATCAAATATGAACGAAAAAGATTTCTACAAATCGGCTTCTGACTTTGCTACTGCTCGAATCTCTGCTTATGCTACTTTATATAATGAATATGGTCCTGCAAGTGGAATGAGCTACACAGAAATGCTCACCGATGAAACAGAAGCTAACGAAGGAAAACTATTGGTAGGTTCCAACGATGGTATATCCACCACCGATGTCTACCCATTCTCGACCTATTCTCTTGAGCCAAGTAACACTGCAGTCAAACACTTTTGGCAAATGGGATATTCTGATTTAAATATCATCAACAAGACTTTGGATAATCTTAATGCTTCCGGAGATTTTGCAAATACAACTATAGGTTTACAGTATAAAGCCGAACTTAGGTTTCTTCGTGCCCTTTACCATTTCAATTTGGTGAGAATGTTTGGAGATATCCCTATCGTCACTCACTCTATGACCGTTCCTGAAAGTTACAAAGTTATGCGCTCGGCCACGGATGATGTCTATAATTTCATCATCGATGAATTAAAATTTTCCATTGAGAACCTTCCTATGAAATCGGCTAAGACTATAAGCGGACAAATTACAAAAGGAGCAGCAGAAACTTGCCTTGGAGAGGTTTACCTAACCCGAGGAAGCAAGAAGGAGGCAGCAGCAATACTTAAAAGTGTTATTGACTCTAAAAAATATTCTTTAGTTGACAACTACGCCGATCTTTGGAGTCTGAATAGAAAGAATTCAGAAGAGTCCATTCTCGAAATACAATATGTAGCCGGTGCAGGAAAACCATCAAGCCCATACTTCGAATACTATGCACCTTTTGAAAACTTTTCCATCACAGCTCAAGGATACGGATTGAACCAAGTAACAAGTATATTGTATAAAAGCTATGAGGAAAACGATCCTCGCCGTGAAGCCTCCATCGCAACTAGTTTCATTGACCGATCAGGCAATAAAATCAGCACACTTTTTGAAAAGAAATGGATTGATTCTACTTACATCAAAAATCACAGCTACTATTATGACAATAATTTCATTGTATACCGATACGCTGATGTGTTGTTGATGTATGCTGAAGCAGCTAATGATGCAGAATATCTCAATCAAGTTCGCGCAAGGGTCGGATTGCCCGAATTTGGTACCCCCGGATTCCCATCTGACAAATACCCCTCATTGGAGTTAGCTATAGAGCACGAGCGTAATGTGGAACTTGCCCTTGAATTTCATCGTTGGTTCGACTTAAAACGTACTGGTCGGGCTACAGTCATTATCAGCTCTGCCAAAAACAAGCAAATTACAAATGACATGTTAGTCCTTCCTATACCACAGACCGAGATCCAAAATAATCCTGCCTTAACCCAAAACAATTATTACATGAACAAATAAATATTCTAATCGTGAAACAGGAGGGCGAAACTCCCATTTTCAGAAATCAAACTAACAATTCATAGGATGATCTTTCCTAAGCACGATAAAAGCCATCTCTATTCCCGTCTTTGAGGTTTAGGTATGGCTTTTCTCTTGGCTGAATTACAAATCATTGCTTTTTAGCAAGACAGTAGCCATCGGTATAGAACCATCTCAACTAATAGATTATAAACAAGTGTAATCGACCCTTTGCATGCAATATGATAAGAAACATGATAAAATATTCAAAACTTTTGGCTATGGCAACCATTTTGGTTTGCACCACTTGGCCGACTATGGGAGACTGCCAACGACTTGACTTTGGAGATCAAGGAGATGGAACCTATAAAAATCCAATACTTCTATCTGATTATTCTGATCCGGATGTTATTCGTGTGGGAAATCACTTTTATATGGTTGCTTCCGATTTCCATTTTCTCGGTATGCAGGTACTTGAATCGGAAGACCTTGTCAACTGGCGTTTTGTCAGCCAAGTCTACCGTCGTTTTGATATTCCGGGATGGGATGAGAACAATCATTATGCCGGAGGCTCTTGGGCTCCGAGTATCCGCTATCATAATGGCAAATACTATGTGTATTTTTGCACACCGGAGGAGGGATTGTTCATGAGTACAGCAACAGATCCTCATGGTCCTTGGGCCCCACTGCATTGTGTAAAAAGAATACCGAAATGGGAAGACCCATGCCCTTTTTGGGATGATGATGGGAAAGCATACTTAGGACACAGCATCCACCGTGCGGGCCCCATCATAATACACAAAATGTCAGCAGATGGCAAATATCTTCTTGATAATGGAATAACCGTATATCGCGGCCCAGTGGCAGAAGGCACCAAATTTCTTAAACGAAATGGGTGGTATTACTTAATCATCCCTGAAGGGGGAGTTGAGAAAGGCTGGCAGACCTGTTTGAGAGCAAAAGATATCTATGGGCCTTATGAGCGAAGAGTCGTATTGGAACAAGGCTCGACAAAGATAAACGGTCCTCACCAAGGCGGACTCGTAGACACCCCTGATGGCAAATGGTGGTTTATACACTTCCAGAGTACTCCCACTTTAGGAAGAGTTGTTCATTTAGAACCGGCTAGTTGGGAATCCGACTGGCTTAAAATAGGTATCGACCAAGACGGAAACGGCATAGGTGAACCTGTTGACATCTTTCAAAAGCCCAATCAAGTTTCACTAAAAAAACTACCCCAAACTTCAGATGAGTTTAACGATCCATTGGGCTTACAATGGCAATGGTGCCATAATCCCCATGACGCTTTCTGGAGTCTGTCTAAAAAGAAAGGATGGCTCATGCTTCAAGCTGAGCCAAGTAAAAATCTCAAGCTGAGCCATAATATGCTCACACAAAAACTCATAGGGTATCAAAGTTGTGCCACAACATGCTTAGATGCAAGTAAATTGAAAAAAGGTTATGCAGGACTATTAAGCATTGGTGATACTTTCAGAGGAATTGGCGTATGTAAGGATGGCCTCTATCTTGAGGAAAATGGGAACCGTCAACTCATTAAGCGTGGAAAATTCAATAAAATATATCTTCGTCAAAATATTGACTGCCATAACAATGTTTTCCAGTTTTCATATAGCGAAGATGGAGAAACATTTAAAGAAATAGGAAAACCCTTTTTCATGAAAGCCGGAAATTGGAAAGGTGTACGCACCGGATTGTATTGTTATGGCAAAAAAGGTAAAGCCTTTTTCGATTTTTTCCATTATGATATTATCCGTTAACAATGAGTCATTAACATAAACTTATACAAGATGAATAAAACTTTATTATGCAGCCTAATGTTTTTCGTGACCCTATATGTGCAGGGCAAGGAATACAACATCATCGACTTTGGAGCTAAGAATGATACGGCACAACTCAGTACTGAAGCCATACAGAATGCCATTGAAGAATGTAATAAAGCCGGAGGCGGTCGGGTGGTAGTACCTGCCGGAACCTATAAAACAGGAACACTCATTCTCAAGAGTGATATAGAACTCTATCTATGTCATGGTGCCACTCTATATGGCAGTACAGATTTAAATGATTACAAGAAGATAAAACCCGATTATCTTTCTTTGCGTACTCAGACCGAAACCATCCAGCTCATCTATGCAAACAAGGTTAAAAACGTAAAAATATGTGGTAGTGGTACCATTGATGGACAAGGGAAAAACTTCAAAAAACTCTCATGGAATGACGAAGGCATCACACGCCCTCATCTGTTACGGTTTATCGATAGTAAAGATATCACCATAGAGGACGTCACATTGTGCAACTCTGGCTGTTGGATGCAGCACTATCTCGCTTGTGACCGATTGAAAATACGTGGTTTGAAAATATATAATAGGAACAACTACAACAATGATGCCATTGATATTGATGGATGTCATGACGTAATCATTTCAGATATACTTGCCGATAGCGATGATGACGGCATTACACTGAAAAGCACTTCACCCCGCCTCTGTGAAAACATAAATATCAGCAACTGCATAATAAGTAGCCATTGCAATGCCATTAAATTAGGCACAGAGACAAATGGGGGATTCCATAATATCAATATTCATGGAATGGTCGTAAAAACAAGTTCAGACCAAAGCTGTTTGTACTTTGGAAACAGGCATGGATTAAGCGCCATTGCCCTCGAAATTGTAGATGGAGGAAAGATGGAGAATATCAATGTGAGTGATGTGACGGTTTCCGGTACAGAATCACCCATTTTCATTCGATTGGGAAATCGAGCACGTGGCTACTATGAGGAACAAAAGATAGACAATGTTGGCATCATAAAAGATATTAGCTTAAACAACATCCGAATCGTCGACGCAGGAATATACGGCTGCTCTATAACAGGACTTCCCAATCATTGTGCAGAGAATATTACACTCAATGATATTTTTATCTCGCATAAAGGCAATTCAAAGAAAACGGAAATCCCTACAGACGAGAAGGAGAAAGATTATCCGGAGGCCACTATGTGGGGAGTGCTTCCGGCCAAAGGTTTTTTTATACGGCATGTCCGCAATATCAAAATGCATAATGTAGAGATCCGGACGGAACTAAGTGATGAGCGGCCTGATTTTATAAAAATAGATGTAGAATAATGCCTTATGGCAAAAACCTGCGTCTGCCGTCCCATAACAGTGACGGCAAACGCTACCGAAACCGCAAGGGCAGGCTCTCCGAAAGTGAGA
>PPYE01293665.1_pt1 | contig 18889 bp, 19 predicted proteins | sample 1559881 | NCBI WGS metagenome assembly PPYE01 (sample SAMN08240022, study PRJNA423297) | Human gut metagenome, whole genome shotgun sequencing project. | reverse complement strand
ACAGCTTAAACAATGAGAAGGATAAGTCCCAACTGGCTGTTGGGTGCTTGAACCTTACACTTATATATTAGGAGGAGGACTTATGCAACTTTACAAACACTATAAAGGCAACCGTATCCGAGCCAGTGACAGGTCGCTGGTGGTGCGCTCATTGGGCGGTCGGCTGGCGTGCCTGTTCCTTGCGGTCGTACTGCTTTTGAATATCAATACGCTGCTGCATACGGACTGGAGCACGGTTTCGTTATTTCAAAACGGCAGCATTAAGCTCACGGTTGCGCCCTACATGATAGTATTTCTTATAACGGCGGTGCTGGTGTGCGGTTTGTCTGCGTTCCTGTACGCCCGTTACCAGCCGGACAGGATAAAGCAGCTCTGTCACCGTCAAAAGCTGTCACGGATGATATTGGAAAATGGCTGGTATGAGTCCGAGCAGTCACAGGATGGCGGCTTTTTCAAAGACTTGCCTGCCAGCAGGTCAAAGGAGAAAATCACCCACTTTCCCAAAGTGTACTACCGCCTAGATAATGGACTCATTCACATACTGGCAGAAATCACGCTGGGTAAATATCAAGATCAACTCCTGCACTTGGAAAAGAAGCTGGAAACAGGCTTGTACTGTGAGCTGGTTTCCAAAGAGCTGAAAGACAGCTTTGTGGAATATGTGCTGCTCTATGACACCATTGCCAACCGTATCACCATAGACGAGGTACAGGCGGCAGGTGGCAGCCTGCGGCTCATGAAAAATGTGTATTGGGAATATGACAAGCTCCCTCATATGCTGATTGCTGGTGGCACTGGCGGCGGTAAGACCTACTTTATCCTTACCATCATAGAAGCACTCCTGCGTACCAACGCTGAACTGTATGTGCTTGACCCGAAGAACGGTGCGAGACGTTTCTACTTGAAAAGAGTAGACACTGCACAATCAATTAAAATTGTGTTGGAGAACTGAACACGCGAATAGTCGAATGATGGGGTAACGCCCTGAAAGGCTACTTTAATACTCCGACTGGCAGGATTATGAGTAAACATAGGTCTGTCAGAAGCTCGGTGAAGTCGGCAGAGAGATACCGTAACAGATAGCGCTGTCGAAAGATACCCAGAGGTGGGTGTCGTATCCTATATGCCGGAAGTCTATAAAATATCTATGGTTAGTATGTAGATGAGCGGTCTACTGACGAATCTTTGAATGTACAGGTCTATATCGGGACTGGATAGAAATGTCCAGTGACACAAATAGTGTCGCTACTGTGGGTGAGTAAGACTCGTTTTTATGAAAACCCATATAATGTTACAGGCATTATCAAAGTAGCAGGCTTAGAGAAGAAACCTACGGATATATATGTACAGATAGTGTGTTTGGAACGTTGAAAGCTGGCAACATGGAGATTTTACTGTCTATGAAGTGTTCACATCATAAGGTTGTTGTGAGATTAGCAATAATATAAGGTGTGTTTATGCCAGTGAAAGTGGTGGCACAGTACCTATGAAACCGTGATAACAAACGGTGGAGGGATAGCCACTAGTCATTGAAGAATAGAATTACTAAGAATGGTATGGGTTCGAGTAAGACTAAGAGATGTACTTGCCCCTGTGATTAAGGAGGGTACAGACCATGCTAAAGAAAGACAAGCTCCGCTATAACGAATATTATGATATGCAACATATTTATGATGAGTTATACGCACAGAGCAAAAATGGTAATAACTTTTATAAGTTACTGGAAATTATTGGTTCAGAACAAAATATCTGCTTGGCATACCGAAATTTAAAAACAAACAGCGGAAGCAAAACCGCTGGTACAGATGGGCTAACGATTGATGATATTAAACATTTGTGTGATGAAGATATTATTATGAAAGTCCGAAGCAGCCTGGATAATTACCAACCAAAATCAGTCAGACGGGTTTTTATTCCTAAATCTGGAAGCGATAAAATGCGACCTCTCGGAATCCCCTGTATCTGGGACAGACTTGTACAACAATGTATCTTGCAAGTCCTAGAACCGATATGCGAACCTAAGTTCCATAATCATTCCTATGGATTCCGTGCGAATCGAAGTGCCCACCATGCACTTGGCAGAGTAACCAGTTTGATAAACATATCAAAGTATCATTACTGCGTTGATGTAGATATTAAAGGATTCTTTGATAATGTCAACCACGGGAAATTGTTAAAACAGATTTGGACACTTGGCATTCGGGATAAAAGACTGATTTGCATTATTAGTAAAATGCTGAAAGCTGAAATTGACGGCGAGGGTGTCCCAGAAAAAGGAACTCCGCAAGGCGGTCTGTTAAGTCCCCTGCTCTCGCTCATAGTCCTTAATGAATTGGATTGGTGGGTAAGCAGTCAATGGGAAACTTTCCAGCCAAAGCACCGTAATAAAAACGGTTGGTTTCAATATGCAAAGAAACATACGAGGTTAAAAAGTGGCTTTATTGTGCGTTATGCTGACGATTTTAAAATTATGTGTTCGACCTATGAAGAAGCACAGCGATTCTATCACAGTACCGTAGATTTTCTTAACAAAAGGCTGAAATTAGAAATCAGTCCAGAAAAATCAAAGGTAGTAAATCTGAAGAAAAATTCATCAGATTTTCTGGGATTCAAAATTAAAGTGATTCCAAAAGGGAAAACAAAACATGGATATGTTGCCAAAACAGATATGAACCAGAAAGCACTAAAGAAAGCAAAAACAAATCTAAAGTTAAAAGTCAAGGATATAGTCAGGCACACAACTACTTTCCAGATTGCACGTTATAATCTGGCGGTTATGGGAATGCAGAATTATTATTGTGTGGCTACGAATATATACAACAATTTAACAGAAGTAAGTTACGCTCTCTTACCGACCACCAGAGTTCGTTTTAAAAAGATTGCAAAGCTAATACCTTTTGAAACTACAAGTCAAGATTTCCAGATGAAAACAACTGGAATACGACCACAAACAAAAATTATTATGATTGTCGATACTCCTCTATTGCCAATCAACGGAGTAAAACACAAAAATCCGCTGAATTTCTCACAGGATATATGCAACTTTACAGAACACGGAAGAAGCAGAATACATGAGGAAATAGCATTGGTAACCAAAGGAGAGATACGGATTCTTTTAGAGTATAAAGACACCACAAAGAGTGTTGAATTTAATGATAATCGAATTTCGGTATTTATAGCCCAACAAGGCAATTGCTATATCACTAATCGAAGGCATAGCCCGACTGATATGGTTTGTATCTACAAGAATATTACCGAAACAGATAGAGATAAATACCAAAATCTTGTATTTGTTGAAATACCAATATCAAAAGCGATACTGACTGAATCAGTAGAACAGGCAAAAATGTGGTTGATGAACTATGGCTTGAGCAGTCAACAAAAGAAAAAGCTGAACAAAATACGAGCGAACTATGGATACCAAGCAATAAAATAACCAGAACTTATGAATCTATTTGAATATGATGGAACGCCGTATGAAGCGAAAGTTTCATGTACGGTGTGAAGCGGGGGAAAACTTGGAGATAACATCAAAGAGTTACCTATCGCTATCCGACCTAGCCGATCTGTCCGCTGTCATGCCCGAAGTCTACTACCGAAAGGAAGAAATCACAGACTGTATCGACCACTTTTATGATGGCATGATGGAACGGAGCGAAACCATGAAGCTCATGGACGGTTACAAGACAGGGGAAAACTATGCCTATTTAGGTCTGCCGCCCCACTTTCTCATTTTTGACGAGTATGTGGCATTTATGGAAATGCTGACGACAAAGGAAAATGCTTTGGTCTTGAATAAGCTGAAACAGATTGTCATGCTTGGGCGGCAGGCAGGATATTTCCTTATTCTCGCCTGCCAGCGACCCGACGCAAAATACCTTGGCGACGGTATCCGTGACCAGTTCAATTTCCGTGTGGCACTTGGCAGGATGTCAGAGCTTGGGTATTCTATGATGTTCGGTGAGGTGGACAAGGACTTTTTCTTAAAGCAGATCAAAGGGCGTGGCTACGTGGATACGGGCACAAGCGTCATATCAGAGTTTTACACTCCCCTTGTACCCAAAGGACATGACTTCCTAAGAGAAATAAGAGGACTCATGCAAAACAGGCAGGACGGACAGGCGGCGTGCGAAGCGAAAGCCGCTGGTTCGGACTAGCCGTGTTGGGGCGGCTTGCCGCCACAACCATTTGCCCCCCGGTATCTAACAGGGGGGCACAAATACAATAGGAAACAGTCAAAGAAGTTGGGAAAGTCCTTGTAAAATAAGGACTTTTTCTACTTTCGAGGAATGTCAACTGGAATGCTTCGAGTTGACACTTTTCCAGATTGGAGGGATTTTTACTGAATGATACAGACTGGAACAAAGTTTTAAAAGAAAAGCGGCTGGCATACGGCGTTTCACAAAATAAGCTGGCGGTGGCGGCTGGCATTACAAGGCAGTATCTTGGAAAAATAGAGTCCGGCAGTGCTGCCCCTAGCGATGAAATCAAAGAAAACCTGCTGCAAGCTCTGGAACGGTATAACCCGGAAACACCGCTTACCATGCTGTTTGATTATGTGCGGATACGCTTTCCCACCACGGACGTGCGGTTTGTGGTCGAAACCATCCTTAAATTGAAGCTGGACTTTATGATACATGAGGACTTCGGTTTCTACTCCTATCCAGAGCATTACTACATGGGGGATATATTCGTTTTGGTATCCCCCGAACAGGAAAAGGGGGTGCTGCTGGAACTGAAAGGAAAAGGCTGCCGCCAGTTTGAAAACTTCCTGCTGGCACAGCATAGGAGCTGGTACGACTTCTTCACGGACGCTCTCTGTGAGGGCGGCGTGTTTAAGCGGATAGACCTTGCCATAAACGACATGGTGGGAATACTGGACATTCCAGAGCTGACCGCTAAATGCAGGAATGAGGAATGTATTTCTGTATTCCGAAGTTTCAAGTCTTACCGCTCCGGCGAGCTGGTGCAGAGCCATGAGGAAAACAAGTCCGGCATGGGGCACACGCTCTATATCGGTTCGCTGAAATCAGAAGTCTACTTCTGTGTGTATGAAAAAGCTTACGAGCAGTACGTGAAATACGACATCCCTGTTGAGGAAACGCCTGTCAAGAACCGCTTTGAAATCCGCTTAAAGAACGAGCGAGCCTACTATGCGGTGCGTGATCTGCTGACCTACTATGACGCTGAACGCACTGCATTTTCCATCATCAACCGCTATGTACGGTTTGCCGATAAGGACGAAACAAAGCGACGGAGCGAATGGCAGACCAATGACCGCTGGGCGTGGTTTATCGGTGAGGGGCGTGGGCGTCTGAAACTGACGACTGAACCAGAACCGTACAATTTCCAACGTACCTTAAACTGGCTGGCAAGGCAGGTCGCTCCTACCTTACAGGTAGCGGAAAAACTGGATAAACAGAACAACACGACGGTGATTAAGGACATGGTGAAACATGCGAAGCTCTCCGAACGATTGGAAAAGGTCTTGCGGCAGCTCTCCGTCACCGTGGAGGAAATGACGGTCAAGGACAAGGAGGAATAGGAAAATGTGGCACATATTGTTTGACCTGCTGCTGGTATCGGCAGGCATGGGAGTAGGCGTGGTGCTGATGTGTATCCTGCAAGTTGGGAAAGAAGCAGACACCCACTTAGAAGAATTGGAAAGGAGCAATAAAAAATGAATTTTGGACAGAACCTATACAACTGGTTTTTGAGTAATGCACAAAGCCTTGTGCTTATGGCTATCGTGGTGATTGGCATTTACTTAGGCTTTAAGCGTGAGTTCAGTAAGCTGATTGGCTTTTTGGTGATTGCCTTAATTGCTGTTGGACTGGTGTTCAACGCTGGCGGCGTGAAAGATGTACTCTTAAACCTGTTTAATAAGATTATCGGAGCTTAAACTTATTGTTTCATCCCACATGAAATGGTATAATTTGTTATAAATTACCGAAGTATGGAGGGATGATTATGAAAAATATTCTAGTTGGTAATGGTATCAATATTCAATATGACAATGAAAATTATACCTGTAAAAATATCGTGTTAAGGGTTTTGACGGAATTAGATGAGGATGATTACCCTTGTGAGTATATAGTTGACAATCCTATGCTTATAAAGAGTTACATGGGTAAATTATTTTTAGCGGCAAGAGATGCATTAGACGGAGGACTTGATAAATATCCGAATTGCACAGCAGAACGTAAGGGCTTAAATGATTTTAAAGACCGCTATAAAAGCAAAAAAAAATCATTGCATATTGCTGATATAGGATTTGAAGATTATTATTTAATTCATGATTTACTTTGTCATAAAACTCATACTCAAAACCCAGAGCAATATACAATTAGAGAATCCCTCAAAATGGCTTATTTTCACTCTATATACAATCATGGGAAATTAAACTTGCTACATAAGGAATATAGTCTTGGCTTGGTTGATTATCTAAAATCTTTTGACAATATATTCACGACTAATTATGATAGCAATTTAGAATCAGCGACAGGAAAGAAAATATACCATATTCACGGACAATTTGATAAATTAAGCGAGACATATAATCCGACTTCATTCAGAAATCACTTAAATGATAATCCGCTTGAAGGGATACCCAACCAACCAGAATATAAATATTTACACTCTACAGCGTTGTCAACTTATTGTGGTGATTACAAAAGATACCAGATTAAACAGAATATATTGGCTAATGAAGCCCTAGAAAAAATGGCAAATGGATACCAGACAATGACTTCTGTGAAAAAAGATGTTGATACATGGGAAACAGAAAAGAACCCATTAGTTGTTAATTTAGGGCAGGCGATTAAATTAAAGGTAGCCAATCCTAATTTGCGCTTTCAAGAAGATTACTATGTTAAGGAATTTCAAGCAATAACAGATGAATTAACCATATTAGGGCTGTCCCCATATAATGATTATCATATATTTGAAATGATTGAAAGTGCTAAATTATTAAAGTGCAAATTTTATTATTATAATGAATTAGAATGTGAAAGAATAAAAATTCTTTTACCTAATTTATATAGGGAAAGAAAATTGGAATTTCTTAATGTAAAGAATTTTTGGGAGGGTTTATAATGCCACAGGTAAAATACACTAAAATCACGAGAAAAAAGTTGTTGCAGTCTTTAGCCGCTTATAATCTTTTATCTCATAGCCAACAAGATTGGCGAGTAATTATAAAAGAATATAATTCTCTTTCATTTAGCCAGCGAAATCAAATTGTTAAAGAAGAACAGTTAAGAGAACAATTATTAAAAGATAAAATGACTACTACTGATGAAGATATGTATTTAACTTGTACAATGGTAAATTTGAACATCGTGGCATCTAAATTTGATATTGACCCAACAACTGTATGTATGTGTATCGCACCATTAGGCAAAATAAATGAAAACATAATAGTAGTTTAATACTATTAAGCAGCAGATAAAAAATATTTGCTGCTTTTTTCTTGCTTATTTATCAGTACCCAATTTTATTGGAGATACTAAAGCAAAATGAAAGGACGTGATTTATCACTATGTATGAAATGAGATTATATATCCTCAACACCACAAAGTCTTATCATGACGACGAGGACGAGTATGCAGGCGCATGGTTCAACTGCCCTGTGACCTTTGAGGAAATCAAGGAAAAATTAGGCGTGGAAAAAGAGGAAGATTTTGAAATCGAGGACTACGAGCTGCCTTTTTCCCTAAGTCCTGATATGCCCCTTTGGGCAATCAACGCCCTGTGCCGCATGGTGCAGGAAATCGAGGGCACGCCCCTTGGCAATGAATTAAGCGAGATACAGGCAAAGTGGTTTCACAACATCAGCGACTTTTTCGACCACAAGGACGAGATACGCCACTATGATGTGCCGGACTCCGCTTCTCTTGCAGAGTACCTTGTCATGGAAGAACACCGCTTCGGGGAGCTGTCGCCGGAACTTATTAAGCACATAGATTTCATTTCCTACGGTCATGAGCTGGAACAAAGCGACGAATACCTCTTTACGACCAGCGGTGTGTTCCGCCTGTGGACTACGACGAGATGGCAGAACGGATCGGCTTAAATGACCGATACGAAGAATACGCCATCCATGACTATGAGCTGCCCTTTGAAATCGACGAGTACACGCCCATTGAGGAAGTCAACCGCCTGTGCGAGATGGTGGAGGAACTGGACTATCCGCTGAATGAGGTGATTGACGACCTGCTCTGCCATTTTTGCAGCGTGGAGGAACTCTACGACCACAAGGATGACATTATCCAGTACCCTTGTGACAACATGGTGGACGTTGCCTACCACTTAATTGACGAGTGCGGCGTTCTGGGCGAGATACCCGACCGATTGAGAAACTACATAGACTATGAAGCCTTTGCCCGTGACATTGACTTGGAGGGGTGCTTCATAGAAACCAGATACGGAGTCTTTGAGTGTCCGTATTAACAAGCTGGCAGACCTGCACAAACGTGTGATTCTGGCAGCTTATTTTAATAGCAGCAGTCTGTGAAATGCAGGCTGCTGTTTCCATTTACTGTGAAACAAAACCTTCCGGGTAGCCAAAAAAGCGCAGACTGCCCCTATCAAGCTTAAAAGGGGGTTTTTTGAACTTACCTGGAAGACTCAGGCGGCAACTACCGGGGCTTCCCAGCCAAGTGCTTTTAGCTTTTTCAGGTACGCATTGATTTTGCGTTCCTTGTTGAATTGGTTATAATAATCAGATTCAAGATCCTTGAAAACCACTCCGTCTTTGAGGATATGGTAAATGGCTACGAGCATGGAATGGGCGACTGCGACATATGCACGCTTATTTCCCCTATGGGCACTGATCCTCATAAACTGCGCATGGAAATAGGACTTTTTATTTTTTACAGCCGCATGTGCACAGGTAATCAGGGTTGTTCGCAAAAGTGAGTTCCCTTTTCTGGTCTTACCGGATTTTCGTTTTTTGGCACTTTCATTATCCCCGGGACATAACCCGGCCCATGAAGAAATATGCCTGTCCGTAGGGAAACGGCTCATGTCCGTTCCGATAACGGAAATGACTGCCTGTGCGCTGGTGTTTCCTATACCGGTTACATCCTGGATTGCCTGGGAAGCCTGTTTTTCTTCCGGCTTCATAAAGTTGTCGATCTCATCATCCAGATTTTTGATGTGGATGTTAAGTTCGTCCAGATGCACCAGAAGTTCCTTCATCATCCGGCGCTGCAGGGGACTCATAACACCATTGAGGTCGTCTATGATCTGTTCCTTGGTGGCCTTGAGATTATGGGCAATGATTTTCCGCTCATACATCTCATCGTATTTTGCTTCATCAATGGATGCTCCAGTGAGAAGGTAATCTAAGATACTGCGTGCGCTTTTGCCATTGATATCCGATACTGTGCCGGACAGTTTGATGTTGGCTCCTTCAAGCATCTTCTGGAGACGGTTTAATTCCCTGGTACGTTCTCCAACAAGGCTTTTGCGGTAACGAACCAGTTCCCGTTGTAACTGGGCTGAAGCAGGCCATGCTGAAGAAGATCGGCGATCCATTCAGTGTCCTTAACATCTGTCTTACGTCCTGGGACAGCCTTCATATGGCGGGCATTGACCACCATGGCATTCAGGTCAGAAGATTCAAGGATGTTATAAAGAGGCTTCCAATAAGATGCGGTGCTCTCCATTGCGGCCATTTCACAGCCGCCGTCTTTGAGCCAGTCCGCCATTTCAAGAAGCTCTCTGGTTGTTGCACCAAACTCCCGTACTTCCTGCTTATTGCCTTTTCGAAAGCAGGCGACGATGAGCTTTTTGTGCACATCGATACCACAACATTTGTCGTAAATTTTATCCATACTGGCACCTCCTGGTCAAATTTACGGCACGGTACTCTGTCTGTTATCATTTTACTGTACGTCCTTCTGCCGTAAGCGGCTGGACAGGTGGTGGTGCAAATGAGAGTACCTGAAATCAGTTTTAGAAACGGGCTGCAAGCCCAAAATTAACTCGATCTTTGCCGTTAATTACAGTATAGACAACGACAGAGATATATTCAATAACCTATCGTCTGCACAGTTTCATTTATGGTGGTTCCAAATGTGCGGGCATGGGGGTTTTAGAAGAAAGGAATGGTACAAAACATTGAAGAAAATAAGAAGCTATACCAGCATTTGGAGCGTGGAAAAGGTCATTTACGCCATCAATGACTTTCAGCTCCCGTTCCCCATCACATTCACACAGATGGCGTGGTTCGTGGTATCCCTGTTTGCGGTGATTGTGTTTGCAGAGCTGCCGCCCTTAAACATGATTGACGGGGCGTTCCTCAAATACTTCGGTATCCCCGTGGCGGTAACGTGGTTCATGAGCCAGAAAACCTTTGACGGAAAAAAGCCCTACGGTTTCCTAAAATCCAGTATCAGCTACCTGCTGCGCCCAAAAGTGACCTATGCCGGAAAAGCGGTGAAGCTGAAAACGGAAATATTAAATACCGCCATTACGGCAGTTAGGAGTGATGTGTATGTTCCCCATTAAATATATCGAAAACAATCTGGTGTTCAACCATGACGGGGAGTGCTTTGCCTACTATGAGCTGATACCCTACAATTATTCGTTCCTGTCGCCGGAGGAAAAGTACATGGTACATGACAACTTCCGGCAGTTAATCGCACAGAACCGTGACGGGAAGATACACGCCTTGCAGATCAGCACCGAGTCCAGTATCCGGCAGACACAGGAACGCTCCAAAAAGGAGGTCACAGGCCGGCTCCGTGAGGTGGCTTGTGCAAAGATAGACGAACAGACCGAAGCGTTGGTTGAGATGATTGGGGAAAATCAGATTGACTACCGCTTTTTTCTTGGCTTTAAGCTGCTGGTGAATGAGGAAGAAATCAGCTTGAAGCACGCCGGAAAGTCTGCTGCCATGACCTTTGCCGACTTTCTCTACGAGGTCAACCATCAGCTCATGGGGGATTTTGTATCTATGAGTAATGATGAAATCAGCCGTTTCCAAAAGATGGAGAAGCTCTTAGAGAGTAAAATCTCTCGTCGGTTTAAAATCCGGCGATTAGAAAAGCACGACTTTGGCTACCTTATCGAGCATATCTACGGGAAAACAGGCGTTGCCTATGAGGACTATGCCTACGACTTCCCGGTGAAGAAACTGAAAAAAGAAACGCTGGTGAAGCGGTACGACCTTATCCGTCCGACACGCTGCCAGATTACGGAGAATCAGCGGTACTTAAAGCTGGACAGCGAGGAACAGACGACTTATGCTGCCTACTTCACGATCAACAATATCATCGGGGAACTGGACTTTCCATCTTCAGAAATCTTCTACTACCAGCAGCAACAGTTCACGTTTCCCGTGTCTACGTCCATGAATGTGGAAATCGTCACCAACAAGAAAGCATTAACAACAGTAAGGAACAAGAAAAAAGAGCTGAAAGACTTGGACAACCACGCTTGGGAGTCTAACAACGAAACCAGCAACAATGTAGTAGACGCTCTGGACTCTGTTAATGAGCTGGAAACCACCTTAGACCAGTCCAAAGAGTCCATGTATAAGCTGTCCTACGTGGTGCGTGTGGCGGCTGACAGCTTAGACGAGCTGAAACGCCGCTGTGATGAAGTCAAGGACTTTTACGACGACCTCAATGTGAAGCTGGTGCGTCCGTTCGGGGATATGCTTGGTCTGCATGGTGAGTTTATTCCAGCCAGCAAGCGTTACATCAATGACTATATCCAGTACGTGACAAGCGATTTTCTGGCAGGTCTTGGCTTTGGTGCGACACAGCAGCTAGGGGAAAGCGACGGTATCTATATCGGCTACAACCTTGACACGGGTAGGAACGTGTATCTGAAACCGAGCCTTGCGGCACAGGGAGTCAAAGGCTCAGTCACAAACGCTCTTGCTGCGGCGTTCCTTGGCTCACTTGGTGGCGGCAAGTCCTTTTGCAACAACCTCATTGTCTACTATGCGGTGCTGTTCGGCGGCAGTGCGGTCATTGTAGACCCGAAATCCGAGCGTGGGAACTGGAAAGAAACATTGCCGGAGATTGCACATGAAATCAATATCGTGAACCTTACCAGTGAAGCAAGGAACAAAGGACTGCTTGACCCTTACGTGATTATGAAGAACTTAAAAGACGCTGAAAGCCTTGCGATTGATATTTTAACATTTCTTACGGGTATATCCTCCCGTGACGGTGACAAGTTCCCGGTGCTTAGAAAGGCAATCCGCTCTGTGACACAGGGCAAAAGGCGTGGTCTTTTGTGCGTCATTGACGAGCTGCGGAAAGAGGGCACACCTGTTTCCAACAACATAGCAGAGCATATCGAGAGCATGGTGGACTATGACTTTTCCCACCTGCTCTTTTCCGATGGTACGATGGAGCAGTCCATCAGCTTAGATAAGCAGCTCAACATCATACAGGTGGCTGATTTGGTGCTGCCAGACCGTGACACGAAGTTTGAAGAATACACCACTATGGAGCTGCTTTCTGTGGCTATGCTTATCGTCATCAGTACCTTTGCCCTCGACTATATCCACTCCGACCGGAGCATTTTCAAGATGGTGGATTTAGATGAAGCGTGGACATTCTTACAAGTGGCACAGGGCAAGGCTCTGTCCAACAAGCTGATACGTGCCGGACGTTCCATGAATGCCGCCGTCTACTTTGTGACACAAAACTCCGGCGACGTGGACGACGAGAAGATGAAAAACAATATCGGTCTGAAATTTGCGTTCCGCTCCACGGACATCAGCGAGATTAAGAACACCCTTGAATTTTTCGGGGTGGACAAAGACGACGAGAACAACCAGAAGCGATTACGGGATTTGGAGAACGGGCAATGCCTGTTTCAAGACCTCTACGGTCGGGTGGGCGTTATCCAGATACATCCCGTCTTTGCCGACCTGTTCCACGCCTTTGACACCAGACCTCCCAAACAGACGGAAGAAACGAGGTGAAGCAAATGAGAAAGAAAAAGATAGTCCGCTATCTTGGAATTGCTGTGCTGGTGATATTTGCTGTGCTTGTATTCCTGTCAGTAACGGGTACGGTAGCTCATGCCGCCGGATTGGTGGACGACACGGTGGACGCTGCCAACCAGTATTCTAAGTATCCGCTGGAAAACTACCAGCTTGACTTCTACGTGGACAGCTCATGGGATTGGTTGCCTTGGAACTGGCTGGACGGTATTGGCAAGAGTATCCAGTACGGCTTGTACGCCATCACTAACTTTGTCTGGACAGTGAGTATGTATATCTCCAACGCCACAGGGTACGTGGTGCAGGAAGCCTACAAGCTGGACTTTATCTCCGATACCGCAAACGCAATCGGAACAAACATCCAGATCCTTGCCGGGGTAAATGCAGGCGGCTTTTCTACACAGGGGTTCTACGTGGGTTTCCTGCTTATCCTTGTGCTGCTGGTGGGTATCTACGTGGCGTACACAGGACTTATTAAGAGGGAAACCACAAAGGCTGTCCATGCGGTCGTCAACTTCCTTGTGGTATTCGTCCTCTCAGCGTCTTTTATCGCCTACGCTCCCAACTACATCACAAAAATCAATGATTTTTCCTCGGACATCAGCAGTGCTGCACTGTCACTAGGTACGAAAATCACCCTCCCCAACTCCGAAAGTCAAGGGAAAGACAGTGTGGACTTGATACGTGACAGCCTGTTTTCCATACAGGTGCAGCAGCCGTGGCTGTTATTGCAGTACGGCAACTCCGATATGGAGGACTTGGGAGCAGACCGTGTGGAGAGCCTGCTCTCTGCCAGTCCAGACACCGACACCAGAGAGGATACGGTGATTGCGGAAATCGAGGACAAGGACAACGCCAACATGAGCGTCACAAAGACTATGAGCCGCTTGGGAACGGTTGTATTTCTGTTCCTGTTCAATATCGGCATTTCCGTCTTTGTGTTCCTGCTTACGGGCATGATGATTTTCTCACAAGTGCTGTTCATCATTTATGCCATGTTCCTGCCTGTGAGTTTTATTTTATCCATGATACCCTCTTACGAGGGTATGGCAAAGAAAGCCATCACAAAGCTGTTCAACACCATCATGATGAGGGCAGGCATTACCCTCATTATTACTGCCGCCTTTAGTGTGAGTACCATGTTCTACTCTATCTCGGCAGGCTACCCGTTCTTTATGATTGCCTTTTTGCAGATTGTCACCTTTGCAGGTATTTACTTCAAACTAGGCGATTTGATGGGAATGTTCAGCCTGCAATCCGGCGACGCACAGCAGGTCGGCAGGCGTATCTTCCGGCGACCTTATATGCTATTGAACAGAGGGGCAAGGCGCATGGAACGTCGTGTCGGCAGGACGTTAGCTGCTGGCATGGCTGGCGGTGCGGTAGGTGCTGCGGTGGCTTCTGGCAGTCGTAAACCCGATACAAGGAAATCAGCGGACAGACAAAACCACGCCATAGGCAGCCGCCCTAACCACGATACTGGGCAGTCCGGCGATACCGCCACCTTTGGCAAGCGTGCTGGCTCTAAAGTGGGTGCGGTGCTGGATGCAAAGCAGAGAGTCAAGGACAAGGCACAGTCCGTCAAGGAGCAGGTCAAGGATATGCCGATACAGGCTGGCTACGCCGTCCATTCCGTGAAAGAACGGGCAAAGGAAAACGTGTCCGACTTCAAGCGTGGCATGGTGGAGGAAAAAACCACCCGGCAGCAAGGACGGGCGGCAAAACAGGACAGCCACAGGCAGACCATAGCAGAAAAACGTATGGAAAAGGCAAAGCCGACAGGATCAGCGGTGAAAGGTACTGCCCCTGTCCATGAGCGACCAGCCACAACGCCTGTATCCGGCGCGACAACACCACAGGCGACTGTTGCGAAAGGTGCAGCCGCTAAAACAGAGCCGACCACGAAAGGTAGAGAGCCAGCGGCAAAACCACAAGAACATCGCATGCAAGTGGTACGGGAGTCTGCCGCACGTTCCCAGACGGGTAAAGAGCCTGCAAAGCCACAGGCAGTAAAAGAGCCTGCTCCTGCCGGAACTAAAACCATTCGACAAACCAATACACAGAAAACGAGCCGGAACATCCAGCGTAACACTGTGAAGAAATCCACCAACCACAACATGAAGAAAGGACAGAAAAAATGAAGCTGCGGAATTTAGCATTGCTTGGTGGGATTTTCACGGTGATTATCAGCCTGCTATTGTTTCTGTTTATTGTCACAGCAGACGACGAGGAAAGCGGCGGCAGCTCCGGCTTTGACTATTCGGGCATGAACCTGTCAGCGGAAGTCTTGAAACATCAGCCGACCGTGGAAAAGTATGCAAAACAATATGGCATTTCAGACTATGTGAATTACCTTCTTGCCATCATGCAGGTGGAGTCCGGCGGCACAGCGGTGGACGTTATGCAGTCCAGCGAGTCGTTAGGTCTGCCGCCTAATTCCCTTGGTACAGAACAGTCAATCGAGCAGGGATGTAAATACTTTGCTTCTCTGCGTGCTTCAGCAAAAGTGAAAGGCTGTGATATAAACACCGTCGTCCAGAGCTACAACTATGGCGGCGGTTTTATTGATTATGCGGCAAGCCACGGGAAAAAGTATACCTTTGAACTGGCAGTCAGCTTCGCAAGGGAGAAATCCGGCGGTGTCAAGGTGATTTATAAGAATGAAATCTCTATCAAGGAAAATGGCGGCTGGCGGTACAAGTACGGAAATATGTTCTATGTCCGTCTGGTGGCGCAATATCTGGCAGTACCCAATTTTAGCAACGCCACGGTACAGGCAATCTTCAATGAAGCGCTCAAATATCAAGGCTGGACGTATGTGTTTGGGGGCGATAACCCGAACACCAGCTTTGATTGCAGCGGTCTAGTGCAGTGGTGCTATGGAAAGGCTGGTATCAGCCTGCCGAGGGTGGCGCAAGACCAGTACGACGCAACACAGCATATCCCACTGTCACAGGCGAAAGTTGGTGATTTGGTATTTTTCCACAGTACCTACAATGCCGGAACCTATGTTACCCATGTGGGCATTTATGCAGGAAATAACCGTATGTATCACGCTGGAAACCCGATTGGCTATGCAGATCTTAACACTTCGTACTGGCAGCAACACATCATTGGTGCTGGACGTGTGAAATCCAACTAAGACAGAAAGGAAATGGTAACTATGAAATTTAAGAAGAAAGAAAAAGAAGCAAAACCCAACAAGACGAAAAAAGTGTGTGTTTTAAAAGCAGGCACGCACAAGAAATCCGTGATTGCCCTGTGGCTGGTGCTGATTGCCAGCGTCAGCTTCGGGGTGTATAAGAATTTCACCGCCATTGATATGCACACCGTCCATGAGAAAGAGGTCATAGAGCAGCGTATCGTGGATACCAACAAGATTGAAAACTTTGTCAAGGACTTTGCCAAAGCCTACTATTCATGGGGAAATAACAAAGAAGCCATTGAAGCAAGGACAAAAGCCATCAGTCAGTATCTAACAAAGAGCTTACAAGACTTGAACGTGGACACGGTGAGAAGCGATATTCCCACCAGTTCGGCGGTGAACGAGGTGAAAATCTGGAACTTGGAGCAGGCTGGCACAGACGAGTATACCGTCCTCTATTCGGTCGATCAGACGGTGACAGAGGGCGACCAAAGCAGCCATAATACTGCTGCTTACACGGTGGTGGTTCATGTGGATGGTGACGGGAACATGGTAATCACAAAGAACCCGACCATCAGCCGGATACCAGAAAAATCCGGCTATGAGCCAAAGGCAGCGGAAAGTGACGGAACGGTGGACGCTGCCACCACAGAGGAAGTGACCGAGTTCTTAGAAACATTCTTCAAACTGTATCCGGCAGCTACGGACAAGGAGCTTTCCTACTATGTGGCTGGCAATGCACTGAAACCTGTAAACACTGATTATCTATACTCTGAACTAATCAATCCGCTGTTTACAATGGATGGAGATAAGGTCAAGGTGTCGGTATCAGTGAAGTATCTCGACCAGCGAACAAAGGCGGCACAGATTTCACAGTTTGATTTGGTGCTGGCTAAAATAGATGGGAACTGGAAAATTGTAGGCTAGTCAAATAAAAATAAGGCAGATAATCGCTTACAGATTTCTGCCTTATTCTTTAATGGAACATGTTAGTCTTTCTATAATTTCTTTAAATGTTATAAAATCTGATGGGAAAGAATCTTTATGAATCCATATATTGATTGAAGTTGCTTCTAACTCTGGAATATCAAACATATTTACAGTTGATATATTTCGTAATATATTTTGGGGAAGTAATGAAATCCCCCCACCAGCAGCAACTGTATTGATAATAGATTCTACTGTATCAAGCTCTATTATTTTGACGGGTACAGATTCACGTGAGTATAAATCTATTAATATTTTACGATATGGACAAGTTTTTAAGTTGTTAGCAACTATTGGTAACTGCCATATTTGGGAAATAGATTCACAAAATTTAGGTGTAATAATAAAAAGAACTTCTTTTGTCTTAAAAATACATTGTGCATTAGTGAAAATATGAGGATCATTCGTGATAACACAGTCTAATGATTTTTGTTCTAACTGCCTATCCATATCTTGTTGATTAGACGTAGTTATCGAAAGATTGATATTGGGAAATCTGTTTTGGTATTCTATCAAACATTGAGGTAGTAAATATCCAGCTATTGTTTGAGTTGCCCCAATTTTTAAGTGTCTAATATCTCTATGAAATGTATTTAAAGTCATATCCAGCAAAGAGATAATTTGTTCAGCGCATTGCAATAATCTTTCCCCATCCTCTGTCAATGTCACGCCTTTATTATGCCGTATCAACAAAGTAGTGTTTAATTCACTTTCTAGCTTTTTTATATGAGCTGTTATGTTAGATTGTACATACCCCATATTCTCAGCAGCTCTTGATATATTTTTAGTACGTGCAACCTCTCTGAAAATTCTTAATTCTAAACTTTCCATTGAAAACCCTCCATCACTTAAAATGATATCCACCATCATTAACAACTATTATACACGATACAAGAGTAAATGTATAATAAAAGTGTAAGCAGAAAACTGCTTATAGAATGACAAGCGAATTGAGGAGGAATAAAAATGATCGCAATGCAATATAAAATTCTTTTGTCAGATGATTATGATATGGATAACATAAGGCAACGTGTAAAAAATAATGGATATAAGACTGACGGCTTTCAAGATTTAATGTTTAAAGCCTATTTAATCAAGGAAAAAGATAACACATCCGAAAGCTATAACGAATACTCTCCTTTGTATCTATGGAAAGACAGTGACGGAATGAATAAGTTTATTTTTGATGGATTCTATAACAATATTTTGCAATCTTTCGGCTGGCAGAAAATAAATATTGGTATCCCTCTTTTATGTGATTTAAGTAAAGAATTAGCTAAATCTGAGTATGCTATGGAAATTGAAAATGCTGTTTTACCAATGAATCAAATGTCACCGTTAAACTTCATGAAAACTTCTGATAGATGTTTAGGCAAAGTCCTAATATACAACCCTGATAAATGGAGATATGTTGAATATCGCTTTTATGAGAAAGAGCCAGAAAAGTCATCAACAAATAAAATATATCAAATACTACATATGTCAATGTGAAACTAGCTTGTAATTGGGAATCAAACAAAGAGATAGGGAAATATTTGACTATTCCTCTATCTCTTTCGCTTTACTTATACCATTTGCCAGAGCTTCCATAAGCGATAATTCTTTATCTGTAAAATTTTCCATCTGTTTTTCCAACTGTCTGCGGCGAGTGCTTTTCACTGTATCGCTGGACGGCAGGAAAATTTCATCAACGGACACATTGAGTTGTTTATTGTAAAATAGAATTACCGAAAGTTGCAAACGGGAATTGGAGAATGTTGCATCTCCAAATTGGAGAAAGTTGC